>Ga0268276_1001800_pt1 | contig 19803 bp, 6 predicted proteins | sample saktaG_4_FD_190145 | JGI IMG/M metagenome (GOLD analysis project Ga0268276, IMG submission 190145) | Saline water microbial communities from Sakinaw Lake, British Columbia, Canada - sak_2010_1_5_45m | ecosystem: Environmental > Aquatic > Non-marine Saline and Alkaline > Saline ... | reverse complement strand
GGCCGCGTGAGTATGACGCGCCTGCAGGCCGAATGCCTGACCAAATCCGCGCTCGAACATGCCCAGGCAATCCTGCGCCAGGATGTCGTTGATCAACCCGGCTGGGATGACCCGGGCGAGCTGTGGAGCACCGCCTTTGCCCCCGGCAAAAATCACAACACCGAGGATACTGTCGAGGTTGACGGCACGCCCAATCCCAACGGCCAATCCGGCGATGCACGCTGGATCTATGTCCACCTGGCCGACGGCACCTTGGCCGGGCGCTATGCCATCGTGGTGCAGGATGAAGCCGGCAAGATTAATTTGAACAGCGCCAGCACGCTCAGTCCGCGCCAGCAACACCAGGGCGTCGGCACCTTTGAGACCATGCTGACGGATGGCCGGACGCGTGGCTTGCCGATCTCCCTTGCCTTTGGCCAAAATATTCTGGCGTATCGCTATGGCCGTGACGGCGCGCCCGGCCAACGCGGCGTGGATGACAATTATACCGCCTCGCAATATGCGGCCGACGGAATTGACAACAATGCCAATGGCGTGATTGATGAGCCGGACGAGGGCGTGGACGAGCCGGAAGAGTTTAATGCCCTGCAACCAGTGTGGGATGACCGCTCGTTTTCCTCGCTGCAGGAAGTCGCCAGCAAGGCCGCCGGCGGCAAGGAACTCGGGCTGAACGCGCGCCGCGCGCTGCGGCAATACGGCACGGTCTACACCCGCACGCGCGACGCCTATTTTGACGAACAAACGCACGCGTGGCAACGCCAAGTCAACTTGAACGTCGGGTCGCGCAGTCAGGTGACCAAGCTGCTGCGCGCCGCCAATGACACCGCCCGTTTCGAGCCCGTTGCGCGCCGCCTGCAAAATTTGATCGCCAATGTGATTGACTACCGCGACGAGAATCACGTGCTCTCGACGGTCGGCAGCGAATATGGCGTCGAAGCCGTCTGCTTCAACGAGATCATGGCCAATGACGGCAGCTACAGCTTCGAAGCCGACCATTGCGACCCGACCTCCACGTATGATCAGTACAACCTGGTGCACCGCCTCGGGCGCTGGTACAATCTGAGCGGCAACGATCGTTATTATGGCTGGGCGCTGCGCCAGGTCGACAATTATGGCGGCGGCGGCACGTACATCAGCAATGGCATCGCGGTGCGCATGTCCAACGGCGTGACGGTCGAGCTGGACAGCGACATGAATCGTTCGGTGGGCGGCTCGCGCTACAGCGACTTCAAACAATTGCAGCGGGACACGGGCGGCTGGCAGCCGGGCATCTGGAAGAATGCCTATCTCAAGATCTGGTTGGGCGGCACGAGCTACACCTATTACCCGATTCTCGACAACATGCCTAGCAGCATGCGGGTCGGCGTCAACTCGATTAACGACTACACGTTTCTGAAATCGCTGGTGGGTTCCTCGACCAATTCGGCGCGGATTGACACGCTCTGGCGCGTGCATGACGCGACCGATTGCGTCTTTCCGCGCGTCAGTGACTGCTGGTGGTTCCCGACCCAATGGGATCGTGGCTTCAAGCCGCCCGACAATCTGCACTATTTTGTCTACATCGGCGAACAGAACTTCCAGGGCACCACCAGCGACAGCGGCTGGCCTTTTAGCAGCACCGTCTCCGGCCCCTGGAAAGGCTACAACCGCATGCTCGATGTCGATGGCGAGCCGGCGCGCGCCAGCGAAAGCGAAATGGTGGTGCTGCGGCAGTCCGACCTGAAAAACACCTCGATGGAAATCCCCGGCGGCAAGGCGCAGATTGACCTGCTGCGCTGGTCCTATCAGGACGGCAAGGCCGTGCAGGCCCGGCGCGGCTACGTCAAAGTCGCGCTCACCAGCGCCAATGGCACCGGCTTTTCCCGCCGTGGCATCGCGGCCAGCGACGCCTATCGCAACAAGGTTTCCTTCGATGTCGCCTATATCATGCGCCCGGACATTATTGAGTTGATCAACATCAGCGCGCGGCCGATCAGCCTGCGCAACTGGCGCGTGGTGATCAACACCGGCGCGTACGCCGACCAGGTCGGCTTGATCGAAGCGGTCCCGCATTACAACCTGCAGTCCCACAAATTCTATAACGATCCCAATCCCAGCATTCCGCCCAATGGCTATTTTTACCTGACCAACAATCGCGAAATTTTCGATGTGGAATACGGCACGCAGCCGTCGGGCACCTGGGGCGACTCGCAAGACGAGGCCTACGGCTGCTTCGAGTTGCCCGACGCGCTCTGGGGCGTGCGCTACAAAATCCGGCGCGTGCGTGGCAACACCTGCACGGTCAGCGGCTCCAATTGGCGCCCCGACCAAATGCAGTATGAAATGGTCGAGTTTCACAGCGCGCGTCCCGAGCCCCAACGCAACGGCCCGACCGGCATCCGCAAAGTCGTCTATCGCAACACCCGCGATACGCTCACCTTTGGTCCGATTGACTTGACTGTGGACGGCATTCAGGCCGGCGATGATGCCGTCATCGTGGGCATGCCGCACGCCGGCGGCTTCCTCTCCATGACGCTCAAGGATGAGTACAATCAGATCACCGCCCGCACGATTGAATATGGTTCAACCGATCCGGAGGAGATCAACTACTCGACCGAGAAATTCGATCCGACCCACTATACCTGGGTCAAGTCGCGCCGCGCCACCTTTGGTGGTAATCCACGCTTGGCCAAAAATCACTCGCTGCCGACCGGCTCGTACGTGCCGGCCTTTGTCAAGGACAACCAGTACGTCTCGGTCGGCGAAATTCAACAGGTGCGCAAATCGGAAGACTGGCAGAACATCGGTTCGCGCGGCCGTGGCGCCGCCAGCACGGTGACGCTCAGGGCGATCGGCAAATATTTCACGGTCGCGGGCGTGCGCCTTGACCCCGAGGAGGTGGGCGTCCACGTCCAAGGCTGGAAGCCGGCCTTCGGTCAGGTCGCCTCGTTCGGCAACAGCGGCGTGACCACCGAGGGCGCACGCTGGGAGCCCGGCCAGTGGGAAAATCAGACCTTGCGCATGCTCTCCGGCCCGCTCAAGGGCGAGAGCTTCGCCATTGTGCGCAGCGCCCAGAATAGCGTGGTCGTCGGCGGCTATTCCGTGCCCAGCGGCATGCAGTTGCGCGCCAAGAAAGGCGACCAGTTCAGTGTCGGCCCGGGCTATGCCACGCCGTTCTATTACACCCGCCAAAATGGCGACGTGGGCGTGTGGGAATGGCAACACAAAGGCCTTGAGCGCAATAGCTATGGCCTCTATTTGTATGGCTTGTGCGACTCGATTGACACGACCGAGTTTTTGGAGGAAAATTACAATGCCGGCTTGGAGGTCTCGGCCTGGAACTTCGAGACCCAAGCCTTTGATCAACTGCCGCTGCCGGGCGAGCGCCGCACCAGCCGTGCCGGCGACGCCTACGAGATTGTCAGCGGCCGCAGCCAGCATCAATATGAGAAGAACGACGGGGCCTACGTCGGCAAAATCCATCCGCAACATATCTCGCCCAAGAACGGCATCCGTCTCCAAATCGTCGCGCGCGGCGTGAACGCGAAACGCTGTTCCGGCACGGCCTGGTTCGACTACGCCTACCTGGCACCCGGCGCGGTCTTTGGCAAGATCAACATCAATACCGCCAGCGAACGCGTGCTGAGCGCCCTGCCCGGCGTGACACCCGAGCTGGCGCACAACATCGCGCTGGGCTTCGATACCACCGGTCGCGCCCAGCTCAAACCGTACAGATCATTGACAGATGTGCTCAATGTGCGCGGCCTGACCCCGGATATTTACTCGCAGATGTGCAATCTGAGCACCATCCGCAGTGACCAATTTCGCGTCATGATCACGGTGCAATCCTTGGTGGATGTCAATCGCGATGGCATTTATCAGCCCGACCATGATCGGATCGGCGCCAGCGCCGGCCGCGATGTGATTATCGACCGCCAGGAACTCACCGACGACGATCCCCTCACCACCAGCTTCCGCACCCAGGTGTCACAGTAAATTCGTTGGCACCCAACGAATGTTGGATGGAGGCTCCGCCGCCATGGCTGCCCGTGTGCTGCCATAGCCGTCCCGCCCGCGGCGTGGACGGCTTTATAAAACCATTCGCCGCGCATGGTTTTTTAGTAATGAGAGCGCTTTCTACTTTGCAGTGTCCTTGTAGCCGCCCGCGGTGAGGGCGGCTTCTACAGCCGCGGTCAGCGCCCGCGGCCACAACCGGCATGACAACAAGTAAGCGCTCTCATTAGTAAAAGGCGCGCCGCTTTTTCCCAATCTCTGCGTCCACAACCCCGCCGGTCTTCCTCCCAATTTCTCGTTCTTGCAGCGTCTGCCGGCTTGTTGCTGCTGGCCTTGGGTCAGTCCCGCCACCGGCGGGAGGGGAGCGACCTCCGCATCGCAAATCTGCACGGGAAAAATTGCCATGAAGGCACGAAAAGGAACAGCGACTTGAACCTTAAGATTATTCCGCTGCGGAGGAGTTTATCGCAGATGGGCCAGATGCCGCAAACCTTTAACCTTAAACTTTTGGCCTTACACTTGGCGCCGGCGCCGCACCGAGACCGTCCGCCGCTTGCATCCCCACACAACTACTGCTATAATGGTACTAGTGTAATGACGTGCAACGATGCATACGCGCAGGCATGCCGCGACTGCCAGTCATACATGCCTGTGTGTGCACATCGCTAACTACTTGTGCGGAGTGAACAGATGAACGTGGCTGCCATGCATGCCCGGTGCTTGAGTGCAATGCTATTGCTCATGCTACCCTTCATTGCACGTGCCGGCATTACCGATGGCTTGGTCGCCCATTTCCCCTTTGATGGCAACCCCAATGACGCACTTACTAATGGGCACAACGGCATGGTGTATGGCGCAGCCCTGGCGCAAGACCGCTTCGGCAGAAACAATGCCGCCTATTATTTTAATGGTCTGACCGATTACATCAATTTCACCAACACCAACGTGCGTGCCCTGCAAAACCACACGGTCGCGTTTTGGCTGAAACGATTGGGGAACGGCATAGAGAGCCCCCGCTTCTTCTTGAATGGGCAGGTCAACTCAAGCGTCACGGTTCATCAATACTATCTTGAGGATGACGTGAACTATCGGCTCAATGGGTATGCCGAGTTTTTCCACACAACAACCCATGCCTTGACGTCAAACACGTGGGTTTTCATTGTCTGCAGCTATGATGGCGCCATGCGCCGCATGTACCGCAACGGCAGCTTGATCGCCAGCAATGCCTGGGTGGTAACCGTCAATACCCCATCCGGTTCTGTGGGTTACATCGGCGGCGACAATGACTCAAAATTCCACGGCATGCTGGATGACATCCGGGTCTATGATCGCGCCTTGACGCCCGGCGAAATCACGGAACTGTATCAACTGCAGCCAATGGCGCTGGTCATTACCAGTGCGCCAACCACGGTCAGTTATGAAACAAGCACATGCGTGCTGGCGGGCACAGCCAGTGTTGAGGTTGTCGGCTATTGCTGGATCAGCAATGGCGCCAACGCCGCAACGGTAGCTTTTCCCGCCGGTGTGGCTTGGCAGTCACCGGCAATTGACCTGGCGGTGGGCGTCAACAACCTCATGCTTCAGGGCACCAATGCCGCCGGACAAGCAACAGCAGCGCTAGCGGCAGTAACGCGTCGCGCCGCCACGCCGACCGGCCTGGCTGCCTCGGACGGCGTCTTCACCAACAAAGTCGCGCTGGCCTGGCTGGCCGCGCCCGGCGCAACATCCTATCGCGTCCTACGCGCCGTGACCAATGACAGCGGCAGTGCCGCGACCATCGCCGCAGCCGTGACGAATACCGTGTATGACGACACCAGCGCCACACCCGGCCTGCTGTACTATTATTGGCTTGTCGCGCAGCAGAACGGCGTCGAAGGCGACGCCAGCACACCCGACAGCGGCTATCGCCAATTAGTGGCACCGGCCAGCATTGCCGCCACACTGGGTATCTTCACCAACAAGGTTGAAGTTCATTGGCTGAACGTCGAAGGCGCAACGAAGTATCGCGTCTATCGCGCCGACAGTCCGCTGACCAACCTGGTTGGCATCATTGCTACGGACGTCACGGACACGAATTACACGGACACGACGGTGGTGCCCGGTATTGTCTATTACTATTGGGTGCGGGCGGAAAGCGCGGTTGCGGCGGGTGCGTGGTGTGGTGCAACGCCGGGTTATGCTCTTTTGGTGGCCAATTTCGCCGATAAGAAGACCTGGGCGATGCGCGACACCAAGAAAATGGACACGCTGATCTGCAAGCAACTGCCCGGGCCATGGAGCGCACTGCTCAATGCCGGCTGGGGGATTGGCATCATCAACGTCTTCACGCACGACCTGGTCAGCGGCCCGTTCGAGCTGGTGACCAAGAACGGCAAAAAGTATACGTACAAGAGCCCGACCGCGATGATCACATACACCGAGAACTACAACAAGCGCAAGGACACCTACAAGACGAAATTGGTCTTCAAGTTTGCTGGCGCGATGCCGACCAAACCGGGCGTGTACCTGCAACAGCCGACTGGCGTTTACGCTGGTGGTTCAAACAACATCGCCGAATTTTAGTGTTAACGTGCTAAAGAATTGAGGTCATCATAATGCCACACAGCTTGAGGTCGGAATGAACAGCTACCAACGCTTTGTTGATAGAATGTTTCTGCGCTCCATGAACGGCAATAAGGAAAACATTCTGAATATGCTGGAGAAAAACCCGAACGGGCGTTTTGTTGATCTTGGTTGTGATGACGGCTCGTGGAGTATTCAATGCGGCGCGCGTATGGGGACAGAGCATCTGTATGGTTTGGAAATTGTGCCCGAAAAGGTTGCCGCGGCGAACAGCCGGGGCGTCAAAGCACTCCAAGGCGACCTGACCAAGCCCTTTCCTTTTGAAGATAACTTCTTCGATTGTGTGCACTCAAACCAAGTCATCGAACATCTGACGGACACGGCTGCATTCATGCGCGAGATCAATCGCGTGTTGCGTGATGATGGCTGCACCATTATTTCGACCGAGAACGCGTCGAGTTGGCATAACATTATTGCCTTGCTGTGTGGCTGGCAGATGTTCAGCTTGACCAACATCAGTCACAAGGGCGGCATCGGCAATCCCTTTGCGCTGTACCGTGGCCAAGTGGACGAACGCAATTCATGGCAGCACATGCGCATATTTGCCTATCGCGGACTGATTGAATATGTCGAGTGCTTTGGCTTCAAAGTGGAGTCGGTGCGCTGCAGCGGCTATTACCCTCTGCCCTACTGGGTTGCGCGAATCGATCCGCGTCATGGGCATTACATCGCAGTGAAAGCGCGCAAAGTGGCCAAAATTTGACAAAGAAACCACTTAATTAGTATAATGAAATAGCGTTGAGATATTAACAAGAGTCTGGACTCTGGAGGCTAGTATGAACGCTCTGTATCGCGCATCACTTACCTGTTTGTTGATCAGCGCTACATTCTGCTATGCAGTAACGGGCACACACTGGGAACGCCTAACCCAAAATGCACCGTGGGGCATGCGTACCGGTCAGGAGACCTTGGTGGGACAAGGCAAGCTCTGGATGATAGGTGGGCGTGATTCCAGTCGTGAATACAGTGATGTGTGGGCTACCGAGGACGGCTCCAACTGGACCTGCGTGACGAGCTCAGCGCCGTGGCACACACGAGCTTACCATCGCTGCCTTTTCTATGACAACAAGCTATGGGTTTTGGGCGGTTCTTATTCCCCCTTGACATACCTCAATGACGTGTGGTCCAGCGAAGACGGCACAAACTGGACTATGGCAACGGCCCAAGCGCCGTGGGGTGGCCGCAATTGCTTTGGCGCCGATGTGTTTGACGGCAAAATGTGGGTGCTGGGTGGCTACAATGGCGACAAAGCGGATGTGTGGTCAAGCACGGATGGAACCAACTGGCAATGCGTAACCATGCAAGCGCCCTACGGGTATCGGGCCTGGTTTGACACCGCGGTTCTGGGCGGAAAAATGTATCTGCTCGGCAGTGAATACTATAGCGTAGGGCGCAATGACGTCTGGGCGAGCGCCGACGGCACCAATTGGGCACGGCAAACAGCAGCCGCGCCATGGGGCGTCCGGGCTGGCCACGGTGTCACGGTGCTGGATGACACGATGTACCTGGCCGGCGGAAGCTATCCATCCATGAAAAACGATGTGTGGATGAGCACCGATGGCACGAACTGGGCCCGCTGTACTGATAACGCACAATGGAGTGCACGCCCCGGTGTGTTTGGATTGGCGAGTTTTAATGAACGGCTCTGGATGATTGACGGCAATTGCCAAGCGGATGTCTGGTATACCGCCGAAGAAGAGCCGGGCACGAATGCAGACATCATCGCGTGGTATAAATTTGACAATGGCCAGGATCTCGGCTACGATAGCAGTGGCAATGGGCACCATGGCGTCAATCACGGCGCGGTGGCCGGTGGCCGCGGCCCCGTCAATGGCTGTGTGTATTTTGAAGGTAATGGTCAGTACATCCAAGTGCCCGATCATCGCGATTTTCAGGCGACGAATTTCACCGTCGCGTTCTGGTTGCGAACACCGACGGACGGCTATCAAGCAGGCCAAAATCGCATTATGGCCAAGTGGCGGCGCGAAGCAATAACTGAAGGATGGTACGGCCACATCACCGGCGATGATGGTGTCAGCGTTGTCTCCGGCGATGGCACGCCCAATGTCGAGCGTTCGTTGATGGTGACCAATACGGGCCGTCTTGGCTGGGTGCATGTGGCCTATCAGCTAGAGATGAACCGCTGTGCCATGTACACCAATGGTGTTCTGGCGGCAAGCACAAACTGGCTGCAACCCGCGACCTTGACAACCGATGCAGATTTGTGCATGGGCGGTTTCAGCTCGTGGGGCTGGGCATCGCTCCAGGGATGGTTGGACGAAGTGAAGATCTGGGCGCGCGTCCTCACACCAGAAGACATCGCCCAGGAAGCAGCCAAGCGCGGGACTCAGACGGTTGCGGCGGTGGTTATCACGACGGCGGAACTGCCGCACGCGCATGCCGGCATGCCCTATCTTGCTGGATTGACAGCCACGGGCGGAACAGCACCCTATACATGGACCCTGATTTCAGGCAATCTTCCGGCTGGCATTAGCTTGTGCAACACCGGAACATTGTGCGGGACAGCCACCATGCTTGGAACGGCACATTTTACCGTTGGTGTGCGGGATGCTGATTACACCGTTGCGACGCACACGTTTGATCTGCCGGTATCGCTTCTGCCGGCGACGCAAACGAATTTGATTGCATGGTATGCGTTTGATGATCCGACAGATCTGGGCTGTGACACCAGCGGCAATGGGCACCACGCGACTGATTGCGGCGCGCAGTATGCGGCGCAAGGCGTTGTTGCAGGCTGCGCCTACTTTGATGGTGCAACCATGTACATGCGCGTGCCGCATCACCAAGATTTTCTTAACACGAACATAACAGTCGCGTTCTGGCTGCGCACGCCTACCGCTGGCTATCAAGCCGGCAAGAATCGGATCATGGCCAAATGGCGGCGCGAAGCAATAACTGAAGGATGGTACGGCCACATCACCGGTGATGATGGTGTCAGCGTTGTCTCCGGAGATGGCACGCCCAATGTTGAGCGGTCACTTATGGTAACAAATGCAGGTCGTCTTGGTTGGGTGCATGTGGCCTATCAGATCGCCAGCGACCGTTGTGCTGTCTATACCAATGGCGTTCTGGCAGCAAGCACAAACTGGCCGGCGCCGGCTTGCTTGCTGACGGATGCCGATCTGTGCATCGGCGGCTTTAACTCGTGGGGTTGGGCATGGCTGCATGGCTGGTTGGATGAAGTCAAGATTTGGGGTCGCGCGCTGGCCGTGGACGAAATTGCCCGCGAAGCACATCGCCCGCAACCGCCGTTCGTCACGGTTGCACCGACCCAGCAGGTGGTCTGTGCCGGCCAAGTTGCCACGCTCGCCATTGAGTATGGCGACAGCGACGGCACGGCTGAACTCACTATCAACGGTGCGCCTGCCGCCGCAGTCGTTAACTCCAACAAGACCAGTCTCACGTGGACGCCCAGTGCCGGCGATGTCGGCCGGCATGTCATTGACTTTGTCGCGACGGACAATGATCTGCTGACGGCCAGCGCCACCGCTCTGATTATCGTCACGCAGCGCATCGACCGGCTTGAGATTGTCACCGCGGCGCTGCCGGATGGCACGGTCAATGTGCCGTACGATGCCGTGCTGCAAGCGGCGGGTGGTGTGCGCCCCTATGCGTGGACCATTAGCGGTGGCGCGTTGCCGGACGGCATCACCCTGGCGACCAATGGCACCCTTGCTGGTCAGACTGCAGTGGCGGGCAGGTATGCATTCATGGTGCGTGTCACGGATGGCAATAGTCAATTTGTCGAGCGCCTGTTCGCACTCAGCGTGGCCGACGGAACGCCCGCGACGGTGCGGATCCTGACGGCGGCGCTGCCGGATGCATTAGTCGGGGAGGCCTATGCCGTCATGCTGAAGGCAAGCGGCGGTATGGCGCCCTATGCTTGGGAAATTGTCGATGGCTTCCTGCCGGACGGCATGAGCCTGAATCCATCCAATGGTGTCGTGCGCGGCACGGCCCTGGTTGCCACCAACGCCTTCTTCATTGTCATGGTGACTGATCACAACGGCAACTGCGACAGCAAACCGTTGGTGATCCGCGTCCGGCCCGAAGACGATTACAGCCTGGCCATCAACGAGATCAGTCTGGCCAAATTCATGATCAACTGGCGCAAGCATGTGCTGGGTCCCGATGATGACGTTGATCATGTCTGGGTGCGTCTGACCTTTGCCGTGCCGGATGGCTTGACGCTTGAAGAACACGTGCCGCTGACGCTCTTCTTTGGCGCCTATCCAATTGACGGCCTGAACGCCGAGATCACACCCAATGGCCGGCGGGCCACCTATTTTGAAGGCGATGCGCGCAACGGCGACCTGCCGGTGGTCAAGATGATTGTGCAACTCAGGCGCAGCGGCGGGCAGCCACTCGGCATTGTCTACGCCGTCGTGCGCTACGCCGATCTGGACGGCGAATTGGGCGCGCTGAATGAGACGATCGTGAACGGCCGGCTGACGGTTCCGGTCCAGCTCTTGATTGGCGCGTACGAGGGCTGCGGCTCGATCGAAATGCGCTACGACGCCAAGAAGAACCGCAAGGGTAAAGGCAAATACCCGATCAGATAGTGCCGAATAGAGAGAATATCTGACTATGAGCAGCAAGCTGTAAGTGCGACTTGCTGCTCTATTTATCTCCAAAGGAGGTCTTTGTAATGACACAACGTTTTATTAGTTTGACGGCATTGGGTATATTGGTGACCGTCATTTCCATGACAGTTCATGCGGATCCTTCAATTGGCTCCAATTGGACGTGTGCAACCAGCTTGGCGCCTTGGAGTTCAAGGACCTTGTTAGATTGCACTGTTTACCAGAACAAAATGTGGTTGTTTGGCGGTGCCGGGTCAGGCCCGCGGCGGGCCGATGTTTGGTCTTCTGTTGATGGGTCAAATTGGGCCTGCGTGACGGCAAACGCACCCTGGGGTGGATTAAGTGGCCACCACGTATTGGTTCACAGCAACATGCTCTGGCTGCTGGGTGGCACTAGCGATAGCGAATATAAAGACTTCGTCTGGAACAGCAGTGATGGAACCAATTGGACGACTGTTTTGAACCATGCTCCGTGGGGTGGAAGAGAAGGCTTTGGTGCCGTGGTCTACAGCAACAAAATGTGGATTATGGGCGGATATGCTAATAATCCACGGGATGTATGGTCAAGTGCCGATGGCGTGGTGTGGACTAGAGTCACGGGGGCAGCGCCGTGGGGCAATCGTGCCCGGTTTCAAAGCGTTGTACATCATGGGAAAATGTGGGTGCTGGGTTGTGAATACGGTGGCACCATGCGCGATGATGTCTGGTCAAGCACAGACGGAACAAACTGGGTGCAGGCCATTGCACACGCGCCGTGGGGCAATCGTGGTCAGTTTACCACCCTGAGTGACGGAAATGAAATTTGGGTGATGGGTGGCTATAACGGCGGGTCACCTCACGATGTCTGGTTCAGCGAAGATGGCGCGACGTGGCATTTGGCGACGGCTGCGGCACCGTGGGGCGATCGAAGAAGTTATGGCGCGGCTTACTATAATAATGCGCTGTGGATTGTGGGTGCCGGGCAGGATGTCTGGTATAGCAAGCTTGTGAATTTTGTTGTTGCGATTACGTCCGAGCCAGCCGTTGTTGCCCATAATGTTTTAAGTTATAACGTTGCTGGTACAAACAGCCCTGGAATTATTGGGCAGCTGTGGGCATCGAATGCAGTCAACGGCTTGGTCTACGCATTTCCGGCTGCACCAGACTGGACCACGCCAGAGATCGCACTTGAAGTTGGCGCTAACGCCATCGCCGTCTACGGCACCGACACCGTCGGTACGGTCGCGTCCGACACAACCACCATCACACGCAAAGCGGCCACACCGACCGGTCTGGCTGTCTCGGACGGCGCCTTCACCAACAAAGTCGCGCTGGCCTGGCTGGCCACGCCCGGCGCAACATCCTATCGCGTTTTGCGCGCCGTGACTAATGACAGTGCCGCGGCAGCGACTATCGCCAATGCTGTCTCAAACACGGTCTATGATGATATGAGCGCCACTCCTGGCTTGCTTTACTATTATTGGCTTGTCGCGCAACAGAACGGCGTTGAAAGCGACGCCAGCGCGTCCGACAGCGGCTACCGTCAATTGCAGGCGTCGGCCAATATTGCTGCCACGCTTGGTGCCCACACCAATGCAGTTGATGTTTCTTGGGCAGCCGTGCAAGGCGCGACGAAGTACCGCGTCTATCGCGCCGACAGTCCGCTGACCAATCTGGCTGGCGTCATTGCTGCGGACGTCACGGACACAAACTGCACGGATGGCACAGCCGTGCCCGGCATCGTTTGCTATTACTGGGTGCGGGCGGAAAGCGCGGTTGCGGCCGGCGCATGGTGTGGTGCAGCGCCCGGCTATGCCCTGTTGGCGGCCAATTTCGCCGACAGGAAAACATGGGCGATGCGCGACACCAAGAAAATGGACACGCTGATCTGCAAGCAACTGCCCGGGCCATGGAGCGCACTGCTCAATGCCGGCTGGGGGATTGGCGTCATCAACGTCTTCACGCACGACCTGGTCAGCGGCCCGTTCGAGCTGGTGACCAAGAACGGTAAAAAGTACACGTACAAGAGCCCGACCGCGACGATTACTTACACTGAAAATCATAACAAGCGCAAGGACACGTACAAGACGAAATTGGTCTTCAAGTTTGCCGGCGCGATACCGACCAAACCGGGCGTGTATCTGCAACAGCCGACCGGCAATTGATTTTGTGCAGACTGAAAGCTACAAGACTACAGGAGAGATGCTGATGAAAACACTGGTTCTGTTCATGGCGTTGTGTGTGGCCAGTTCCTATGGCGCGACGCGCTATGTCGCGCTGGATGGCGGCAATGTGGCGCCCTACACCAACTGGTGCGGCGCAGCCACAAGCATCCAGACCGCGGTGGACGCGTGCGTTGATGGAGATACTGTTATCGTGAGCAATGGTGTCTACGGACTTTCGACAGAGCTCAGTGTGCTGAAAAACATCCGCGTTGCCAGTGCCGCTGGTCCGTACGAAACGGCCATTGATGGCATGCAACGTACTAGATGCCTGTCCATAACCAATGGCACGCTGACCGGTTTTACCATCTGCAATGGCTTTGTTGATGGCGCCGGCGCCGGTGCCGGTGTGAACATCGCTTTCCTTGGCGGCGTGGTTGAAAATTGTATTGTGCGCGACAATGTCAGCACCTATAGCGGCGGCGTTGAATGCAACGGCTATGGGAAGTTACGCAACTGTCTCATCTTCAGAAATCGTGCAACTAACTATGGTGCAGGCGTCCGCCTCAGGGACGGTGGCACTATGGAAAACTGCACCGTCGTCAGCAATACCTCAAGCGGCGCGGATGCGGGGCTGCTGTCGAGCAACGGCGGTGGCCCGCCATCGATTGTGCTTAATTCCATCATCTCTCTCAACGCGCCGCAGAACTACCTTCATATCAGCGGTAATGCTCCCACGTTCAGCTACACGTGCATCGTGCCAAGCGTGGCAGGCACGGGCAATATCACGGCGGCCCCTTTGTTTGCTGACGCAACCAGCGGCAATTATCGTTTGCGCAGTGATTCTCCCTGCGTGAATGCGGGCCTCAATCAGCCATGGATGACTGGTGCCGTTGATCTTGACGGCCAGCCGCGCGTTGTCGGTGGCCGTGTGGACATGGGTGCCTATGAACTCACAAATGCCACCATCATCTCCTATGGCGCGACGCGCTATGTCGCGCTGGATGGCGGCAATGTGGCGCCCTACACCAACTGGTGCGGCGCAGCCACAAGCATCCAGACCGCGGTGGACGCGTGCGTTGATGGAGATACTGTTATCGTGAGCAATGGTGTCTACGGACTTTCGACAGAGCTCAGTGTGCTGAAAAACATCCGCGTTGCCAGTGCCGCTGGTCCGTACGAAACGGCCATTGATGGCATGCAACGTACTAGATGCCTGTCCATAACCAATGGCACGCTGACCGGTTTTACCATCTGCAATGGCTTTGTTGATGGCGCCGGCGCCGGTGCCGGTGTGAACATCGCTTTCCTTGGCGGCGTGGTTGAAAATTGTATTGTGCGCGACAATGTCAGCACCTATAGCGGCGGCGTTGAATGCAACGGCTATGGGAAGTTACGCAACTGTCTCATCTTCAGAAATCGTGCAACTAACTATGGTGCAGGCGTCCGCCTCAGGGACGGTGGCACTATGGAAAACTGCACCGTCGTCAGCAATACCTCAAGCGGCGCGGATGCGGGGCTGCTGTCGAGCAACGGCGGTGGCCCGCCATCGATTGTGCTTAATTCCATCATCTCTCTCAACGCGCCGCAGAACTACCTTCATATCAGCGGTAATGCTCCCACGTTCAGCTACACGTGCATCGTGCCAAGCGTGGCAGGCACGGGCAATATCACGGCGGCCCCTTTGTTTGCTGACGCAACCAGCGGCAATTATCGTTTGCGCAGTGATTCTCCCTGCGTGAATGCGGGCCTCAATCAACCATGAATGACTGGTGCCGTTGATCTTGACGGCCAGCCGCGCGTTGTCGGTGGCCGCGTGGACATGGGTGCCTATGAACTCACCAGTTCTGGCCTCATCATCACAACTACGGCGCTGCCAGATGGTATTGATGGCGAACCTTACCTGGCGGCACTGACTGCAACAGGCGGCACACCGCCCTACATGTGGAGCATCTTGGCTGGCAGTCTGCCATTGGGAGTCGCGCTTACCCCGGCAGGTGCGTTGACGGGGATACCCGCGCGCGTTGGAACCTATCCGTTTACAGCCAGTGTGCATGATGCGCTGTCCAGTACAACCGCCAAGGAACTCAGCTGCAACATCTCCGTCCGCTATGGCACCAAGACAAACTTGCTGGCATGGTACAGCTTCGATGATGCCAACAACTTAGGTAAGGACGAAAGCGGCAACGCCCATGACGGCGCGAACTACGGCGCAGTTGGCGCGGCGGGCGGCGCACTGAACGGCTGTGTTTACTTCGACGGCTATGGACAGTACATCAGCGTGCCCCATCACGCAGATTTCAACGTGACGAATCTGACCGTGGGCTTCTGGATTAAGACACCGACGGATGCATCGCCGTCGGGGCAAAGTCGCATTCTGGGAAAATGGGATGAGCGCTGGCGCGGCTGGTTCGGACACATGTTGCCGAACGGCGGCGTCTTCGCGGCAATGGCCTATGGCAACGCTGCGCACGAGCATGTGCTGAATGTGGAACATGTGGGGCGCACGCAGTGGACCCATATAACGTTTGTCATGACGCCTTTGTCATGCACACTCTACACGAATGGCCTGGCCTGCGCGCAGACGAATCTGAGTGTGGAAGCGTTGTTGCCGACCAGTCAGCCGCTGTGCATGGGCGGATTCCCTTCGTGGGGCTGGGCGTGGATGAAGGGCTGGCTGGATGAAGTGAAACTGTGGGGGCGCACCCTGACACCGGATGAAATTGCCCGCGAAGCACATCGCCCGCAACCGCCGTTCGTCACGGTTGCGCCGACCCAGCAGGTGGTCTGTGCCGGCCAAGTGGCCACGCTCGCCATTGCCTATGGCGACAACGACGGCACGGCTGAGCTCACCATCAATGGTGCGCCTGCCGCCGCAGTCGTCAACTCTAACAAGACCAGTCTCACGTGGACGCCCGGCGCCAGTGATGTTGGCCGGCATGTTATTGAATTTGTCGCGACGGACAACGATCTGTTGACGGCCAGCGCCACCGCCGTTATCATTGTTACGCAGCGCACCGACCGGCTTGAGATTGTCACCGCGGCGCTGCCGGATGGCACGGTCAATGTGCCGTACGATGCCGTGCTGCAAGCGGCGGGTGGTGTGCGCCCCTATGCGTGGACCATTAGCGGTGGCGCGTTGCCGGACGGCATCACCCTGGCGACCAATGGCACCCTTGCTGGTCAGACTGCAGTGGCGGGCAGGTATGCATTCATGGTGCGTGTCACGGATGGCAATAGTCAATTTGTCGAGCGCCTGTTCGCACTCAGCGTGGCCGACGGAACGCCCGCGACGGTGCGGATCCTGACGGCGGCGCTGCCGGATGCATTAGTCGGGGAGGCCTATGCCGTCATGCTGAAGGCAAGCGGCGGTATGGCGCCCTATGCTTGGGAAATTGTCGATGGCTTCCTGCCGGACGGCATGAGCCTGAATCCATCCAATGGTGTCGTGCGCGGCACGGCCCTGGTTGCCACCAACGCCTTCTTCATTGTCATGGTGACTGATCACAACGGCAACTGCGACAGCAAACCGTTGGTGATCCGCGTCCGGCCCGAAGACGATTACAGCCTGGCCATCAACGAGATCAGTCTGGCCAAATTCATGATCAACTGGCGCAAGCATGTGCTGGGTCCCGATGATGACGTTGATCATGTCTGGGTGCGTCTGACCTTTGCCGTGCCGGATGGCTTGACGCTTGAAGAACACGTGCCGCTGACGCTCTTCTTTGGCGCCTATCCAATTGACGGCCTGAACGCCGAGATCACACCCAATGGCCGGCGGGCCACCTATTTTGAAGGCGATGCGCGCAACGGCGACCTGCCGGTGGTCAAGATGATTGTGCAACTCAGGCGCAGCGGCGGGCAGCCACTCGGCATTGTCTACGCCGTCGTGCGCTACGCCGATCTGGACGGCGAATTGGGCGCGCTGAATGAGACGATCGTGAACGGCCGGCTGACGGTTCCGGTCCAGCTCTTGATTGGCGCGTACGAGGGCTGCGGCTCGATCGAAATGCGCTACGACGCCAAGAAGAACCGCAAGGGTAAAGGCAAATACCCGATCAGATAGTGCCGAATAGAGAGAATATCTGACTATGAGCAGCAAGCTGTAAGTGCGACTTGCTGCTCTATTTATCTCCAAAGGAGGTCTTTGTAATGACACAACGTTTTATTAGTTTGACGGCATTGGGTATATTGGTGACCGTCATTTCCATGACAGTTCATGCGGATCCTTCAATTGGCTCCAATTGGACGTGTGCAACCAGCTTGGCGCCTTGGAGTTCAAGGACCTTGTTAGATTGCACTGTTTACCAGAACAAAATGTGGTTGTTTGGCGGTGCCGGGTCAGGCCCGCGGCGGGCCGATGTTTGGTCTTCTGTTGATGGGTCAAATTGGGCCTGCGTGACGGCAAACGCACCCTGGGGTGGATTAAGTGGCCACCACGTATTGGTTCACAGCAACATGCTCTGGCTGCTGGGTGGCACTAGCGATAGCGAATATAAAGACTTCGTCTGGAACAGCAGTGATGGAACCAATTGGACGACTGTTTTGAACCATGCTCCGTGGGGTGGAAGAGAAGGCTTTGGTGCCGTGGTCTACAGCAACAAAATGTGGATTATGGGCGGATATGCTAATAATCCACGGGATGTATGGTCAAGTGCCGATGGCGTGGTGTGGACTAGAGTCACGGGGGCAGCGCCGTGGGGCAATCGTGCCCGGTTTCAAAGCGTTGTACATCATGGGAAAATGTGGGTGCTGGGTTGTGAATACGGTGGCACCATGCGCGATGATGTCTGGTCAAGCACAGACGGAACAAACTGGGTGCAGGCCATTGCACACGCGCCGTGGGGCAATCGTGGTCAGTTTACCACCCTGAGTGACGGAAATGAAATTTGGGTGATGGGTGGCTATAACGGCGGGTCACCTCACGATGTCTGGTTCAGCGAAGATGGCGCGACGTGGCATTTGGCGACGGCTGCGGCACCGTGGGGCGATCGAAGAAGTTATGGCGCGGCTTACTATAATAATGCGCTGTGGATTGTGGGTGCCGGGCAGGATGTCTGGTATAGCAAGCTTGTGAATTTTGTTGTTGCGATTACGTCCGAGCCAGCCGTTGTTGCCCATAATGTTTTAAGTTATAACGTTGCTGGTACAAACAGCCCTGGAATTATTGGGCAGCTGTGGGCATCGAATGCAGTCAACGGCTTGGTCTACGCATTTCCGGCTGCACCAGACTGGACCACGCCAGAGATCGCACTTGAAGTTGGCGCTAACGCCATCGCCGTCTACGGCACCGACACCGTCGGTACGGTCGCGTCCGACACAACCACCATCACACGCAAAGCGGCCACACCGACCGGTCTGGCTGTCTCGGACGGCGCCTTCACCAACAAAGTCGCGCTGGCCTGGCTGGCCACGCCCGGCGCAACATCCTATCGCGTTTTGCGCGCCGTGACTAATGACAGTGCCGCGGCAGCGACTATCGCCAATGCTGTCTCAAACACGGTCTATGATGATATGAGCGCCACTCCTGGCTTGCTTTACTATTATTGGCTTGTCGCGCAACAGAACGGCGTTGAAAGCGACGCCAGCGCGTCCGACAGCGGCTACCGTCAATTGCAGGCGTCGGCCAATATTGCTGCCACGCTTGGTGCCCACACCAATGCAGTTGATGTTTCTTGGGCAGCCGTGCAAGGCGCGACGAAGTACCGCGTCTATCGCGCCGACAGTCCGCTGACCAATCTGGCTGGCGTCATTGCTGCGGACGTCACGGACACAAACTGCACGGATGGCACAGCCGTGCCCGGCATCGTTTGCTATTACTGGGTGCGGGCGGAAAGCGCGGTTGCGGCCGGCGCATGGTGTGGTGCAGCGCCCGGCTATGCCCTGTTGGCGGCCAATTTCGCCGACAGGAAAACATGGGCGATGCGCGACACCAAGAAAATGGACACGCTGATCTGCAAGCAACTGCCCGGGCCATGGAGCGCACTGCTCAATGCCGGCTGGGGGATTGGCGTCATCAACGTCTTCACGCACGACCTGGTCAGCGGCCCGTTCGAGCTGGTGACCAAGAACGGTAAAAAGTACACGTACAAGAGCCCGACCGCGACGATTACTTACACTGAAAATCATAACAAGCGCAAGGACACGTACAAGACGAAATTGGTCTTCAAGTTTGCCGGCGCGATACCGACCAAACCGGGCGTGTATCTGCAACAGCCGACCGGCAATTGATTTTGTGCAGACTGAAAGCTACAAGACTACAGGAGAGATGCTGATGAAAACACTGGTTCTGTTCATGGCGTTGTGTGTGGCCAGTTCCTATGGCGCGACGCGCTATGTCGCGCTGGATGGCGGCAATGTGGCGCCCTACACCAACTGGTGCGGCGCAGCCACAAGCATCCAGACCGCGGTGGACGCGTGCGTTGATGGAGATACTGTTATCG
>Ga0268276_1001796_pt1 | contig 19820 bp, 32 predicted proteins | sample saktaG_4_FD_190145 | JGI IMG/M metagenome (GOLD analysis project Ga0268276, IMG submission 190145) | Saline water microbial communities from Sakinaw Lake, British Columbia, Canada - sak_2010_1_5_45m | ecosystem: Environmental > Aquatic > Non-marine Saline and Alkaline > Saline ... | reverse complement strand
GATTTCCTCAAGGGTATTGATGACTTTACGTCCTCTGGCAGCCGTCACGCACACACCTCCTTCCTTTATGATTCCTCCTTTTTCACTGGCAATTGATTTCAGGTCATTACCCAGATATTTCTGATGTTCTATGGAAATATTGGTTATTATGGAAACCTCGGGAGATACGAGGTTTGTAGCATCAAGCCTCCCCCCCATACCCACTTCAACAATCGCCATATCCACCTTACACATGGAAAAATACAGAAATGCCAGGGCAGTGGCAAATTCGAAATAGGTAACGTCTTCCCTGATCTCATCCCGTACATTATCTATGAGAGTACAAAGTGTATCCCCCGGGATCGTGTGATCATTGACCCTTATCCGTTCCCTGAAGTCGCGTAGGTGCGGAGATGTATAGAGACCAACGTTCATACCCTCCTTCATTAATATAGAAGAAAGAATCGCTGCCGTGGATCCCTTGCCGTTGGTTCCGCCTATGAGGATCGTTTTATATCCATTCTGGGGATTGTCAAGACGGGCGAGAAGCCTTGATATAGGTCCAAGACCTAAATTTATTCCCTTTTGTTTCAATCCTTCCAGATACGAGAGGGGGTTCTGCATGCGCACACTCCAAACAAAAAGGCCACGGGATTCATGTTACAATCCATGGCCTTCAAAACTTTTTACAGCATAGATCGACCACCAGGGATTCACTCCATGTCTGATCGAAGAACGCCCTTTTTAACAAAAACAGGATTACTCCGGAATAATCTTGAACATCTCATCTCCGGGGCGAACACGGCCAGAAACCTTGATACCTATATAATCGCCTGCCGTTGCCTTCTCTATCTGTTTATTATCAATTTCCATTGAGTCAATTCTGTCTTCGAAATCCGTGGTATGGCCGGTAAATTTGACCGCATCACCTGCCAGTAATTCTCCCGATGTAATCTTGACCGCAGCGACACTGGGCTTCGCAAAAAACTTCATCACCTCACCAATTTTCTCTTCTCCCATGATTCATAACCTCCTTGTCATCGTTCAAATCCGTACGAAAAAACCTCTATCAGAAATTAAAGGATGATTATAGCTTCTCTCGTGGAAAAATCAAGAAATAAAAAAGGGGCAGGATTCCCTGCCCCTTAAAACCAACAAAACTAACTTATGCTACTGCTATTTGGCGGCCTTTTTCTTCTTTATACTTTTCTTTTTCTCTTCCTCCGGCATTAATTCTATCATGGATAGAAGGGCATCATCACCCTCTCTGTTGCTCACTTTGACTATCCTTGTATATCCACCAGCCCTTTCAGTGTAACGGGATGCCAATTCTTCAAACACTTTTTTTGTAACCTGGTCGCTCCTTATAAAAGACAGGGCCTGTCTCCTCGCATGAAGGGTTCCCCTTTTGCCCAGGGTTATCATCTTATCGGCAACGCCTCTCAATTCCTTGGCCTTCGCATCGGTTGTGATGATCTTCTCATGTTCCAGAAGGGAGGTCACGAGATTCCTCATCATGGCCCTTCTGTGACTTGATGTCCTGCCAAGTTTTCTTCCGGCTATCCTGTGACGCATTGAGCATTACCCCTTTAAATGTTATTCTTTCAAACCCTTATCATCATCCATGCCGGGAGGGTGAAAATCCACCTTGCTGCCAAGGCTGAGCCCCATCTCGACAAGCATATCCTTTATTTCATTCAAAGATTTTCTTCCGAAGTTCTGTGTCTTGAGCATTTCTGCTTCTGTCTTCTGAATAAGCTCTCCTATGTATTGAATACCGGCATTCTTCAGACAATTGGCCGATCTTACCGAGAGCTCCAGATCATCGACCCCCCTGAACAAGTTATCAGCAACACTATCTTCTTCTACAATCTCTTTTGGTGTCTCCACTTCCTCCTGTTCATCAAAATTGATAAACACATTCATCTGTTCCTTTAAGCTCTTGGCCGCATAGGCAATGGCATTTTCGGGCAGGATACTGCCGTCCGTCCAGACTTCAAATGCCAGCTTATCGTAATCTGTTATATGACCAACACGGGCGTTGGAAACTGTGTACGTAACCTTCTTGATGGGGGAAAACATGGCATCAATATTGATTGTTCCCTCAGGCTGCTCTGTGCCTATCTCTCTCCTGGCGGGGACATACCCCTTTCCCACATCAGCCATCAACTCAGCCTTGAACGCCGCCTTATCCGAAAGGGTCGCCAAGTGGTGATCGGGATTGAGGACCTCAACCGTTTCATCTGTGATAATATCTCCCGCTGTAACGGTTCCTTCACCTGAGGCGTCAACATGAAGTGTCCGGGGGCCATCTCCGTGTAACTTCAGCCGTACCCCTTTAAAGTTCAAGATGATATCAGAGACATCCTCTTTGACCCCGGAGATAGCTGAAAATTCATGAAGTACTCCGTCAAATTTCACAGATGTAATAGCTGCACCATAGATAGAGGAAAGGAGCACCCTCCTCAGGGCATTCCCCAGCGTGATACCAAACCCCTTTTCCAAGGGCTGGCACGTAAACTCACCATAAAACGGTGTATGGGTCTTTTCGTCAATTTCTATTCGGTTTGATTTTATAAGGCTGCGCCAGTTTCTCTCCATATTGTTAGTTCCTCATATATAAAACTTTTTACCTAGAGTAAAACTCAACCACTAACTGCTCCTGGATGGGCATAGTCAGTTCTTCCCGAGTAGGCAGCGCTTTTACAACACCGGCAAAATTATCTTTATCCAGCTCCAGCCATTCGGGTACGCCACGCCTGGCAACGGTCCCTACGGCATCAATTATAGTGGAAACCTTCCTGCTTTTTTCCTTAACCTGTATTTTGTCACCCATCTTAACCAGGTACGAAGGAATGTTTACCTTTCCATCATTCACCAGAAAATGATTGTGCCTTACGAGTTGTCTAGCCTCACCCCTGGAATTAGCGAAACCCAGCCTATACACCATATTGTCCAGTCTTTTCTCCAGCATGAGCAACAGATTCACGCCCGCTATGCCCTTTTGTTTCTTAGCCTTTTTAAAATAACCCTTAAACGATTTTTCCAAAAGGCCAAACGTCCTCTTGAGTTTCTGTTTTTCTCTTAACTGGGTACCGTAATCGGACGCCTTTCGTCTGAATTTAATCTGTCCATGTTCCCCGGGTATATAACTCCTTCGTTCAAAGGAGCATTTGTCACTGTAACATCTGTCCCCCTTTAGAAACAGCTTCGCACCCTCAGCCCGGCATAATCTGCATAAAGATCCTCTATATCTTGCCAAAATACTCCTCCCCTAATATATAATTCAGTCAGGACTGGTAATCTAAACTCTCCTTCTCTTCGGCGGACGACAACCGTTATGGGGAATTGGCGTTACATCCCTGATAAGGCTTATGTTCAAGCCCGCTGCCTGTAGCGCCCTGAGCGCCGATTCTCTCCCCGAACCAGGTCCCTTTATAAACACTTGCACGTTTCTCAGTCCATGCACCCTCGCCTTCTTGACGGCATCTGTAGCAGTTAACTGCGCGGCAAAGGGGGTGCTCTTTCTTGAACCTTTAAATCCCTGCCCGCCACCAGAAGACCAGGCAATAACATTGCCGCTCAAATCCGTAATAGTGACTAAGGTATTATTAAAAGTCGATTGAATATGGGCAATCCCGTCAGATATATTCTTTTTTTCCTTTTTCTTTACATTACTCTTTTTTGGTCGAGCCATCTTTCCTCCAAACATAGAGCCTGCCTAATGACAAACTCTTATCTTATTTCGTTCTCTTTCCTCCAACAGCTCTCCTCGGGCCTTTTCTCGTTCTTGCATTGGTAGATGTCCTCTGACCCCTCACAGGAAGGCCCTTTCTATGCCTCAGACCTCTGTAGCTCCCTATATCCATGAGACGTTTTATAGACATGGTAACCTCTCTTTTGAGATCACCTTCAACCTTGCAATTCTTATCTATAACGTCCCTTATGGCGGCCATCTGCTCATCGAGAAGATTGTCTGTCTTTGTATCAAGATCGATTCCAGCCTCTTCAAGAATCTTCTTAGACTTGGGTCTCCCTATACCGTATATATACGTGAGGGCTACTTCCATTCTTTTATTCTTGGGTAAATCAACTCCTGCGATTCTTGCCACCTTGCAACCTCCCGCTGTTTATCCCTGGCGCTGTTTATGTTTAGGGTTTTCACATATGACCCTTACAACACCACGTCTCTTTATAATCTTGCACTTAGCACATATCTTTTTAACAGATGCTCTTACTTTCACTGTCCTCACACTCCATTTCCGTCTTATTTCGACCGATACGTAATCCTGCCCCGAGTCAGATCATAGGGCGATAACTCTATCGTTACCTTGTCCCCCGGTAGTATCTTGATAAAATGCATCCTCATCTTCCCCGAGATGTGGGCCAGAACGCGGTGACCGTTCTCGAGCTCGACGCGAAACATAGCATTCGGCAATGGTTCCAACACCGTCCCTTCAACAATTATGGCATCTTCCTTAGCCATGCGATCATCACCCCGTCAGGTATCCGAGAATATCGGTACCTTGGCTTATGCTCTGCTGCTACTTAATATCACAGGTCCGTCTTCAGTGACGGCTATCGTATGTTCAAAATGGGCAGATAGACTACCATCATCAGTTACCACGGTCCACCCGTCAGGCTTCGTTCTTACCTTGTATGACCCCTCATTTACCATAGGTTCTATGGCTATCACCATACCTGCCTTCAGCTTGACACCCCGGCCATTCATCCCGAAATTCGGAACCGGAGGATCCTCATGAAGATCCTTTCCTATCCCGTGGCCAACGTAATCTCTTACCACCGAAAAACCGGCACTTTCCACACAGCTTTGTACCGCAAAGGATATATCGCCCAATCTGTTGCCCTTTCTTGCCTTCTCTATCCCCCTGTACAGAGATTCCTCTGTCACTTTCATCAGCCTGGCGGCTGACGCGGAAACCATGCCCACAGCAACGGTAATGGCGGAATCTCCATAATAGCCCTCGTAGCAGACCCCATAATCGAGGCTTACTATATCACCCTCTTGCAAAGGCCTGTCCGAAGGAAAACCGTGCACAACTTCCGAGTTTACAGATGAACAGAGCGCAAAGGGAAAGCCTCCGTATCCCTTGAAAGCAGGCTTAGCACCTTTTTTTTGCGTCACAGCCTCGGCGTACTCATTCAACTCCAATGTTGTTACGCCTGGCCTTACTCTCTCTTTTAAACCAGTTAATACCTCTGCTACAATGGCATTGCTCTCTCCCATTTTTTTTATCTCTTCGGGAGATTTCAAGATGATCATCTGATTTATTGCCCCACAAGTGTCCTTGGCGCAAATCCCGACATGTCGGGACATTAGCGCCTCCTGCCTATTTTGCCCTTTTTCATAAATCCCTCGTACTGTCTGGTAAGAAGATGGGTCTCTATCTGACCTGCCGTGTCAAGAGCAACCCCGACAACAATAAGAAGTGCTGTACCCCCAAAATAAAAAGGGACATTAAACCGACTTATAAGGATACTCGGCAGGACACAAACAGCAGATACATACACAGCACCACTGAAGGTAAGCCTAGTCAGAACACTGTCTATATACTCGGCGGTCTTTTTGCCCGGTCGTATGCCCGGTACGTAGCCACCATTCTTTTTCATATTGTCGGCAACATTCACCGGGTTAAATGTAACAGCTGTATAAAAATAGCAGAAGAATATTATAAGCGCGACATAAAACAGCTCATAAACAAATCTCCCGGGCATCAGGAACCCTGCCACCGTTTGCATCCACGGATGTGGAATAAAATTGGCAATGGTGGCGGGAAACATGATGATAGATGAAGCAAAGATCGGAGGAATAACACCAGCCGTATTGACCTTCAAAGGCAGGTGCGTCGTCTGTCCGCCATACATCTTTCTCCCGACAACCCTTTTCGCGTACTGTACAGGGATCCTCCTCTGCGCACTCTCCACAAATACTATCACACCCACAACACCAATCATCAGCACTGCAAGGAGCACCACAAAGAATATTCCCATCTCACCCGTTGACAACAGGCGGAAAGTATTTACAACAGCAGCGGGTCCCCTGCATACGATACCCGCAAAAATGATTAGAGATATTCCGTTGCCTATACCCTTTTCAGTAATCGTTTCTCCCAGCCACATGATAAACGAGGTGCCTGCCGTCAGTGTAATAACCGTCATCAGGCGAAAAGCCCATCCTGGTGCGATAACAACGGATAAACCAGAGGGACCTGCCATATTCTCCAAGCCTACAGCTATGCCAAACCCCTGTATGACACTTAGAAGAACTGTGCCATATCTCGTATACTGGGTTATTTTTCTTCTGCCTGCATCCCCCTCTTTAGACAATTTTTCGAGGTGAGGAACGGCAACTGTTAGCAGCTGGAGGATGATGGATGCACTGATATAGGGCATAATCCCCAGGGCAAAAACAGAGAGCCTGCTAAGAGCGCCCCCCGCAAACATGTCAAAGAGCCCGAGAAGGGAATTCTTCGCCTGATCAAAAAACGCGGCAAGGGCCTGTGCGTCTATCCCTGGCGTAGGCACATGCGCGCCTATTCTGTAAACGGCAAGAAGGAAAAAGGTAAACAGTATCTTCTTCTGCAGTTCCGGAATCTTTGTTATGTTTTTAAAACCACCTATCATCAAACAACCTCTATCGTACCGCCTGAAGCCTCTATCTTTTTCCTGGCGCCGCAGCTTATACTATTCACTCTTAATGTTAATGGATAGTCTATCGTTCCATTGCCAAGCATCTTGATTCCATCACCACTGTCCTTAATAATGCCACTTGTTACCAGGGCATCCGCATCGACGACCGAATCCTTCGGGAATGCTTTCAACTGGTCGATATTAACAATAACAATATCTTTCCGGAATCTGTTGTAAAACCCCCTTTTCGGAAGCCTCCTCGTAAGGGGCATCTGTCCACCCTCAAATCCAAGCCTGACGCCTCCACCCGAACGAGCGTTCTGCCCCTTGTGGCCCCTGCAGGATGTTCCACCATGACCTGAACTATCGCCACGTCCCACCCTTTTTCTCTTCTTAGTGGACCCATTTGCAGGTCTCAATTCGTTCAGCTTCATATATCCATCTCACATTCTTCCGCAGAAACCAGATGCGAAACTTTGCTGACCATGCCTCTGATTTCCGGGGTGTCCTTTAGATAAACTGTTTTATTCAACCTCTCAAGGCCCATCCCACGGAGTACTTTTCTCTGCTTTTCAGGTCTCCCTATGGGACTTTTGACAAGCACGATCCTAAGTTGTTTCACGGCCCATTCCTCAATATTACATTTTAGATTTCAGCTATATCTTTTCCCCGCAGTACGGCTATCTGTGCAGGGTTTCTCAAACTTCTAAGCCCATCCATGGTTGCCTTAACAAGATTATGGGGATTGTGCGAACCAAGGCATTTAGTCAATACGTCCTGGACTCCCACCACTTCCAGGATAGCCCTGACAGCACCTCCAGCTATAAGGCCCGTGCCTTTGGAGGCTGGCTTTAAAAGAACTCTCCCAGCTCCATAATGCCCTATTACCTCATGGGGTATGGTTCCGTCCGCAATGGATACTTGAACGATGCTCCTTTTGGCCATCTCCATACCCTTTCTGATGGCTTCAGGAACTTCATGGGCCTTCCCCAATCCTATGCCAACAGAGCCGTTACCGTCACCAACCGCTACAATGGCACTGAACCTAAATCTCCTGCCGCCCTTTACCACTTTGGCGGTCCGTTTGATCTTTATTACCTTGTCAAGAAGTTCGCGCTCTTCCATATTCCCCTTATCCGGATCCAAAGATTTATAATTTTACACCCATTTCCCTTACACCTTCAGCAAGAGACTTCACTCTCCCATGATAGAGAAATCTGCCTCTGTCAAAGACGGCTTCTTTTATGCCCTTTGATAACAAGTTTTTCGCCATCAGTTTTCCGACTTCTTTGGCCGCTTCAACCTTCTTAAGACCCGTCAGATTTTCCTTGATCTCTTTATCTAACGTCGATGCCTGAGCCAGAGTCTTCCCTACATCGTCGGCAATCGCCTGAACATATACATATCTGGAACTACGAAAGACCGAAAGACGTGGCCGCGCCTCTGTGCCACAGATCTTGATTCTGACTCTCTTCTCACGCCTTTCTCTTATCTTTTTCAATCTCTTTATAGATGCCACGACAACTCCCCTGCAATAACTTTGACAACTTCGTAAAAACTTAATATCTGATTTATGCTCCCGCAGACTTTCCTACTTTCTTTCTCACATATTCGCCTGCATATCTGATCCCCTTTCCCTTATAAGGTTCGGGTTTCTTCAAATTCCTTATTTCTGATGCAGTTCTGCCGACAAATTCCTTATCTATACCTGAAACCACCATATTTACCTGTTTGTCAACCTTGATGGTTATTCCCTCTGGTATTTTATATTCCACGGGATCGGAGGATCCTATGAGCAGCTTGAGAATGTTACCTGCCACCTCTCCACGGTATCCGACTCCGACTATCTCCAGAGACTTTTTGAATCCCTTGTTCACACCTGTCACCATATTGGCAATCAGCGTTCTTATAAGACCGTGCAGAGATCTTCCCTCTCTGTCGTCAGTCCTTGCATTTACAAGGACCACATTCCCCTCTAAAGCGACTTCAACTCCCTCAGGGATTTCTCTGAGAAGGGTCCCCATGGGGCCCTCTATTATTATTAAAGAACCGTCCCACCTGATTCTTACACCATCAGGGACCTCTATCGGCTTCTTGCCAATTCTCGACATGAACACATCTCCCGCTTCATCTTATCAGCCAAACTATTTTCACCACACATTGCAGAGAATCTCACCGCCCACTTTCAACGCCCGTGCCTGTTTATCAGCCATGATCCCCCTGGAAGTCGAAAGGATAGCCACCCCGTATCCATTTAAAACTCTGGGAATATCCTGACTGCCTGAATATATTCTTCTGCCTGGTTTGCTCACCCTCTGTATATCGGTGATTGCACTTTCCTTCAGGCTTGAATATCGCAGATGTATCCGCAACATACCGTTTGCCTTCTTGTCACCTTTTCTGACATCAAACCCGTTTATATACCCCGCGTCTTTTAACACCTTCGCAAGACTCAGATTCACCTTCGACAGAGACACGTCCGCATTTTTAAACTTCACGCGATTCGCGTTTCTGATTCTTGTCAGCATATCGGCAACAGGATCGGTCATGCCCATCTTGATTCTCCTTTACCAGCTTGATTTTACAACGCCCGGAAGTTCTCCATTAAGGGCACGTTTTCTCAGACATATCCTGCACATATCAAATTTCCTATAATAAGCGCGAGGCCTTCCGCACAACGGACAACGATTATAGCCCCTGACGGGAAATTTATTCTTCGCCTTGGCTTTTGCTATCAAGGATTTCTTTGCCACGCCCGTCTCCCCCTAATTACGAAATGGAACACCCATTAACTTTAAAAGTTGCCTTGCCTCGTCGTCTGTTTTAGCAGTCGTGACAATAGTTATATTCAGTCCTTTAACTTTTTCGATCTTGTCATAATCAATCTCAGTAAAGATGTAATGTTCATTAATCCCCATAGAAAAATTCCCCCTGCCATCAAATGACTTTGGCGAAATACCCCTGAAGTCTCTGATCCTTGGGATAGCAACATTGACAAGCCTGTCAAGAAATTCGTACATCTTCTCCTGCCTCAAGGTCACCATACAACCTATTGACATGCCCTGACGCAGTTTAAAGGTGGCAATCGATTTTCTCGCCTTGGTAACAACAGGCTGCTGCCCAACAATCATGGCAAGTTCTGAGACAGCACTGTCAAGTATCTTGACGTTCTGTATTGCCTCACCCAGACCCATATTAACCACAATCTTTTCAAGCCTGGGAACCTGCATAGAATTCTTATATCCAAGCTCCTTGATTAATGCTGGAGTCACTTCTTCTTTGTAATATTTTTTTAATCTGGCCATCTGTTTTCCACGCTCGCTAATCCTACACTATTTTCAATTATTACGTTCAAATATCAGATTATCTATTTCACGGAACCGTGCTGCCGCTTCTTTCCATTCGGCACTCCCTCTCGAGTTGTCTACATGACTTCCGCTTTCGCACCCCTTTGCATCTCTTTCAAGGATCCGTTCCACCATTTTTTCACGTTCGGCAAAAAGTGCTTTTTTGTCTATAGTTTCTTTTGCTTTCTTATCCATTTTACGTCCCCTTTCTCTGCCTTTCTGAAATCCAGTTCCACCTTTTCGGGATCTTCCGCTCTTTTAATTCCGATTACTTAAGTAAGACCCTAATCTCTATCTCTCTATTCATCCAATAGCTCTTGGCATTTCTTACAGATACGCACCTTCTTGCCATCTTCCAGTACCTTGTACCCTATCCTTACGCCAGTATTACATTTACTACATATAAGCATGACATTGGATACATGAAGAGGGGCTTCCTTTTCCACTATTCCACCCTTCCCAGTCGCGTCGGGTTTCTGGTGTTTTTTTATCAGATTCGTCTTTTCGATCACAACACGATTTCTTTCTCTGACAACATTGAGCACCTTACCGGTTTTCCCCTTCTCTCTGCCGGCTATTACTTTTACCATATCATTTTTCTTTATATGCATTCGCTGCAGCTCCAAGACTCTAAAACTTTTATTCTCTTATATTACTTCCGGAGCAAGGGAAACTATCTTCATAAACTGTTTTGCCCTAAGCTCCCTGGCTACTGGTCCGAATATCCTTGTGCCAAGCGGTTCAAGCTGATCATTTATCAGAACAGCAGAATTCTCGTCAAACTTGAGATATGAACCATCGTTCCGGCCAATTTCCTTCTTCGTCCTCACGACAACGGCCTTCACCACGTCCCCCTTCTTCACCTTCGAGTTGGGAATAGCCTCCTTGACAGAGACCACTATAATATCTCCAACGCTGGCATATCTCCTCTTCGAACCACCAAGAACCTTTATACAGCAGACCATTCTAGCCCCAGAATTATCCGCCACTCTTAAAAAGGTTTGCATCTGTATCATAACAAAACCCCACCGCTACATTTCTGTTATTTCGCCTTCTCCAAAATTTCAGACACCCTCCATCGTTTCTCTTTACTGAAAGGGCGTGATTCAACAATCAATACCTTATCTCCAATGCCACAGTTGTTTTCTTTATCATGGGCCTTGTATTTTACGTGCCTCGTTATATATTTATGAAATTTGGGATGCTTAACCAGCCGTTTCGTAAGGACAACAACCGTTTTTTCCATTTTGTCGCTTACCACCATCCCCTGTATGCTTCTCTTGTTACTTCTGTTATCCATATTACCTCTGGTCTCCTCTTTCCCTGAGAACAGTTTTTACACGGGCCACATCTCTCTTCACACTCTTTATCACAGAGGGAGACTCCAACTGCCCTGTTGCAAACCTGACACGGAGTCTGAAGAGCTCCTCAATAAAATTCGCTTCCTTTTCTTTTAACTCATCCACACTAAGGTCTCTGATTTCTTTAACTTTCATCAAATATCTCCCTGGAAAGAAACTTGGTCGCCACAGGAAGCTTATACGATGCCAGCCTCAATGCCTCGCGGGCAACATCTTTTGGAACTCCCTCCATTTCATAGAGAACCGCGCCCTTTTTGACTATGGCAACCCACTCTTCAGGAGCCCCCTTCCCTTTTCCCATACGAGTCTCTGCCGGTTTTTTTGTTACCGATTTATGGGGGAAAATGCGTATCCATATCTTGCCGCCACGCTTCACATGACGGTTTATAGCAATACGGGCCGATTCGATCTGCCGTGCTGTCACCCGACCACTTTCCGTTGCCTGGAGCCCGTATTCACCGAAAGCCACCGTGATCCCCTTATGGGCCGCGCCCTTTATGCGACCCTTCTGGATCTTCCTGTATTTTACCCTTTTGGGTGCTAACATAGTGATCCTATTCCTGACTGCTTTTCTTGTCCGGCAAAACTTCGCCATTAAATATCAAAACCTTGACGCCTATGATTCCATAAGTCGTCTTGGCCTCTGCAAAACCATAATCGATATCCGCTCTCAATGTATGAAGGGGGACTCTGCCCTCTCGGTACCATTCCCTTCTTGCCATTTCCGCTCCGCCCAATCTCCCCGCACAAGCCACTCTGATACCCTTAACACCAAACTTCATGGCCGTGGTCACACTTCGTTTCATGGCCCTCCTGAAAGCTACTCGTCTGATAAGCTGCAGCGCAATATTCTCGGCCACAAGCTGGGCATCTGTTTCCGGTCTGCGCACCTCCAGTATATTTATGATGACATCCCCTGTCATGAGCTTTTCGATGTCTTTCTTGACCTTCTCTATTTCCGTTCCCTTCCTCCCGATGATGATGCCGGGACGCGCCGTATAGATGTTAATCTTGCCCTTATCGGAAGCTCTTTCAATCTCTATCTTGGATATACCTGCATGAAAGAATTTATCCTTTATATGCTTTCTAACCCGCAGATCCTCATGAAGCAGATCACTATAGTTTCGCTCCGCGAACCACTTTGAACTCCAAGTTTTATTAATACCCAGCCTGAACCCGATGGGATTTACTTTTTGTCCCAAACTTCCACCTCCTTAGAGATTACCTTTCACCAAGCACGACCGTTATGTGACTCGATCTTTTCTTTATGGAAGCAGCTCTCCCCTGTGCCCTTGCCCTCCACCTCTTCAGCGAAGGACCCTGATCCACAAATACCGCTTTTACATAAAGGACATTCTCATCTATGTTGGGATTCTGGGCTGCGTTAGCTATCGCTGACTTCAAAACTTTCCTGACAATATACGCGGCCTTTTTATGTGTAAAACCGAGCATAGTATCAGCATCTTCAGCCTTTTTTCCTCTTATCAGATCAACCACCAGCCTTGCCTTCTGCGGTGATATCCGAACATGTTTAACAACAGCTTTCGTTTCCATTCGTCACAAAACTCCACACACTGATTCTGACTATCTCTTTTTCAGTTTTGTCTTCCTGTCTCCAGCATGACTGTAAAAGGTCCTCGTTGGCGCAAATTCACCCAGCTTGTGTCCAACCATATCTTCAGTCACATATACAGGAATAAACTTCTTTCCATTGTGTACCGCAAACGTATTACCTACAAGATCGGGAACAATCATGGAACGGCGAGACCACGTCTTTATTACCGCCCTGCTTCTTGCAACCTCTGCCAACCGCACCTTCTTAAGAAGCTTCTCATTAATATAAGGACCTTTTTTTATTGAACGCGCCACACCCTAACCCCTTTTCTTCACAATATATTTATCAGAATTCCTGTTCTTCCTCGTCTTGTAACCTTTGGTGGGCACTCCCCACGGAGTGCATGGATGCCTGCCGCCGGACGACTTGCCCTCACCACCGCCCATTGGATGGTCAACGGGATTCATAGCTACTCCACGAACCTTGGGTCTCCTGCCCAGCCACCTTGCCCGTCCCGCCTTTCCAATACTCATATTTTCGTGATCAATGTTACCGATTTGTCCTATTGTTGCCTTGCATCCCATCAGGATTTTCCGGACTTCTCCCGAAGGCAGGCGAACCTGGGCATAGGAGCCCTCTTTCGCCATAAGCTGGCCATAGGAACCTGCGCTGCGAATCAACTGCCCGCCCTTGCCCATTTTAAGTTCAAGGTTATGAATCTGAGAACCCAAGGGTATATTCCTCAGTGGAATCGTGTTGCCCGTTTTTATATCCTCTTTCTCGCCACTAATAACAGTATCGCCCACTTCAAGACCCAGAGGAGCAAGTATATATTTTTTTTCTCCATCCCTGTAATGGAGAAGCGCTATTCTCGAAGAACGATTCGGATCATATTCAATAGCCGCTACCCTGGCAGGAATATCCAGCTTGTCACGCCTGAAGTCTATGACCCTGAACTTTCTCTTATGACCCCCACCGATATGCCTGCTCGTCATCCGCCCCAGATTGTTCCGCCCACCGGTCTTTTTCAGCGGCCTTGCAAGGCGCTTCTCAGGCTTTGCTTTCGTTATTTCCTCAAAGGTAGATCCTGTCTGGAATCTCCTTCCCGGCGATGTTGGTTTATATGCCTTCAGTGCCATGTTTCGCTAAAACCCCTTCTTTTTATACTCCCTCATAAACCTCTATAGAACTGCCGGGAGCGAGGGTGATTACAGCCTTTTTCCAGCTACGTTTCCTGCCGACAATTTTCCCCACCCTCTTCTTTTTACCAGCTACATTTACAGTATTAATATCCACTACTCTGACTTTGAATATCTTTTCAACGGCACTACGTATGTCTATCTTTGTCGCCCTTCGATCCACCTCGAAGAAATATTTATTCTCTTCATCCCTGGCAATCGTACTCTTTTCCGTAACAAGCGGTTTTTTTATGATGGAATATATATTCATTATAACAACAATGCCCCTTCTATCTTTTCCACAGAGGACTCCAGAAGAACGAGATCATCATAATTGAGCAGATCATACACATTGATGCCCTCTGATCGCATCATCTTCACATTTTTGATATTCTTAGACGATTTTTCCAGAATGGTATTCCTCTCATCCAGCACAAAAAGAGTCTTTCCAAGCTCAAACCTGTCAAGAACCTCTTTAAATCTCTTTGTCTTTATCTCGTCCATGGGAAAGTCCCTGAGTATTATCACCCTGCCTTCTTTAACCTTCATACTCAAAGCGGACTTCAGAGCGGCCTTCCTTACCTTTTTCGGAGCCTTGTAGGAATAGTCTCTAGGCACGGGACCAAACACAACCCCCCCACCTCTCCAGATGGGAGACCTTGTAGTACCGGCCCTTGCCCTCCCTGTTCCCTTCTGTCGCCACGGCTTTCTTCCGCCACCGCGAACATCACTCCTGGTCTTGGTGGAAGCGGTCCCCTGTCTTCTACACGCAAGCTGCATCTTCACAACTTCATAGAGTATGTGTTCATTAACCTCAACGCCGAAGACAAGATCGCTCAGCTCCAACTCGGCTATCTTGGTTTTCTCTATATCATATACATTCAGAACCGGCATTTTCTACCACTCAATATCCTTATATTTTAATAGAATCCTTAATTAAGACAATACCATTCTTGCTGCTGGGAACAGATCCCTTTACCAGAATAAGGTTTTGCTCCGGCCTTATGCCCACCACCATCAAGTTTTGCACTGTCTGTCTGCGATCGCCCATATGCCCTGGCATTCTCTTTCCCTTAAAAACCCTGGAAGGCCACGCACTCGCTCCTATAGAGCCTGGCGCCCTGTGAAACATTGAGCCATGGCTGCCAGGCCCGCCACGAAACCCGTACCTCTTCACTACACCGGCAAACCCCCTGCCTCTGGTCGTTCCAACCACATCTATATAGTCACCCACTTTGAAGATATCGGCCCTCAGTTCCGAGCCCACTTCATAATCATTGGCAAACCCAAGCCTAAACTCTTTGAGAACTCTGAAATACCCTTTATCGGCTTCCTTAAAATGCCCCCTGAGGGGTTTACTAACCCCTTTTTCTTTTACCCGATCAAACCCGAGCTGCAGGGCATCATATCCGTCCACTTCGCCGGTCTTCTTCTGTATGACAACACAGGGTCCCGCTTCAATGGCAGTGACTGGAATAACAGAGCCGTCATTCCAGAATATCTGCGTCATACCTAATTTTTTGCCTATCAATCCCTTTTTCATGACATCTACGATTTCCCATGCACCTTTTTGACAAAAAATGAGGAGATGCGACTTAAAAGATCATCTCCTCACTATTCGCTAAGTCTATAACTTTATTTCCACATCAACGCCAGCCGAAAGATCAAGCTTCATCAACGTATCTACAGTTGCCTGCGTTGGTTCCATGATATCGATAAGCCTTTTATGCGTTCTGATTTCAAATTGCTCTCTGGACTTCTTATCAACATTGGCAGACCTGTTAACACAATATTTATTTATCACTGTCGGAAGGGGAATAGGACCCGCAACACGCGCTCCTGTCCTCTTAGCAGATTCCACAATATCCTGTGCCGACTTGTCAAGCAGCTTATAATCATAAGCCTTGAGACGAATTCTTATCTTTTGATTTTCCATCTAACCCTCTATCAATTATCATCTGTCAGCTTCTTATTCTATGATTTCGCTGACGACACCGGCTCCAACAGTTCTGCCACCTTCACGGATAGCAAACCTCAGCTGCACCTCCATGGCAATAGGGGTTATCAGCTCAGCCACTATTTCCACATTATCACCGGGCATTACCATTTCAATCCCTTCCGGAAGAGTGGCAATTCCCGTCACATCAGTCGTCCTGAAATAAAACTGAGGCCGATAACCATTGAAAAACGGGGTGTGCCTTCCACCCTCTTCTTTCGTAAGGACATAGACCTGGGCCTTGAACCTGGTATGGGGGGTGATGGATCCGGGTTTCGCGACAACCTGTCCCCTTTCAACATCTTCCCGCTTTGTACCCCTCAAGAGAAGACCAACATCGTCACCGGCTCTTCCCTCATCAAGGGTCTTGCGGAACATTTCCACGCCGGTACATACAGTTTTAAAGGTGGGTCTGATCCCCACTATTTCAACTTCTTCGCCCGTCTTGATAATCCCCCTGTCAACACGACCGGTGACAACCGTCCCACGTCCGGAGATGGTAAACACATCACCGACAGGCATAAGAAAAGACTTCTCAAGGTCTCGAACAGGTTGAGGGATATAAGAATCAACGGCATCCAGCAGTTCCCGGATGCTTTTCACATCTTCGGAATTCGGATCATCGCTCTCCAGGGCCTTCAAGGCCGATCCTCTTATAATCGGAATATCATCACCCGGGAAATTATAATTTGTCAAGAGCTCTCTCAGCTCAAGCTCAACAAGATCGAGAAGCTCTGGATCATCCACCAGATCAACCTTATTCATGTAAACAATCATATATGGCACCTGAACCTGCCTGGCCAGAAGTATGTGCTCTCGCGTCTGCGGCATGGGACCATCTGAGGCCGCCACTACCAGTATGGCGCCATCCATGTGAGCGGCGCCCGATATCATGTTCTTTATGTAGTCGGCATGCCCCGGGCAATCGACATGTGCATAATGTCTCGCTTCGGTTTGATACTCGACATGCGCAATATTTATGGTAACCCCTCGTTCCTTCTCTTCCGGGGCGTTATCAATCGAATCAAAGGGCATATATTCGGCAAGGCCCTTGGAGGCCAGGTATTTTGTCATAGCTGCAGTCAATGTAGTTTTCCCATGATCCACATGTCCAATGGTTCCAATATTCAGATGCGGTTTTGTCCTTTCAAATTTCTTCTTTGCCATAACCATTACCTCCTTTAATTAAAAATGGTTAACTAACTCTCACCAATAACTATAACTTTATTATCTGCTCCCGTAAGTTATCCCGCTACAGTTTACCCGCAACCACAGAAATCAGTCAGAACCCCAAGTCGAAAGCCACATCCTAAAATCTGTAATGGGCAAATGCCTTGTTCGCCTCAGCCATCTTGTGCGTGTCTTCTCTCTTCTTGACAGACGCGCCCCTGCCTGCGGCCGCATCCATGAATTCAGCTGCCAATTTTTCCTTCATGCTTTTACCAACACGTGATTTAGCATTCCCTATCAACCACCTGATCGCAAGAGCTATCCGCCTGTCCGGCAAAACCTCCGTAGGCACCTGATATGTCGCACCACCTATTCGTCTCGATTTTACCTCAAGAACAGGCCTTACATTATCCACAGCCTTTTCAAAGACCTCAAGGGGTGATCCGTTTACCTTATTTTCTATACTATCAAAGGCACCATAGAGTATGGACTCGGCAACACTCTTCTTCCCTTTCTTCAGCAGGTTATTAATAAACCTCGACACCAGGGCACTATTGTACTTGGGATCTGCCAGTATCTTTCTTTTTGTTACTACTCTTCTCCTCGGCATATAACTGTTCCTGTCTACTTAGGCTTTTTGGAGCCGTATTTTGACCTGCTCTGTCTTCTGTCCTGAACCCCCACGGCATCCAGCGAACCCCTTACGATATGATATCTGACTCCGGGAAGGTCCTTAACCCTGCCGCCTCTTACGAGAACAACGGAATGTTCCTGAAGGTTGTGTCCTATACCCGGTATATACGAGGTTACCTCGTAACCACTTGTAAGACGAACCCTGGCCACCTTTCTAAGGGCGGAATTCGGCTTCTTGGGAGTAGTGGTATACACCCTCACACAAACCCCCCTTCTCTGGGGACAACTGGCAAGAGCCGGCACTGAAGCCTTCTTCTTTATTTTTGATCTACCCTTGCGTATCAACTGGTTTATCGTAGGCATTACCCCTCCTCAAATCCTTCCCGCTATATCTTCAGAAACCACCGTACAGCGAAGTGGGGACTTGTATCAATTCACAACTTGACTGTCAAGGCTTTTCTCAATACTTTCTTCGTTTATTTGCCGATCTTCAGAAACCGGGATTTCGTTCTTAACATCTATTCCAAGCTTCTTATATATGGGAAGTCCCGTGCCGGCAGGAATAAGCCTGCCCATAATCACATTTTCCTTAAGACCTCTCAAATAATCTACTTTTCCAGACAGGGCGGCCTCCGTGAGCACTCGGGTTGTTTCCTGGAAAGACGCCGCGGAGATAAAGCTGTCGGTATGAAGCGATGCCTTGGTGATACCAAGGAGCACGGGTACGGCAGTGGCCGGCTCTTCTCCCCGCTGAATTAATTCCTCGTTCTCCTCTCCAAACCTGTTCTTATCCACATGCTCATCCACGAGAAAAGAGGTGTCGCCGGAGTTTGTAACTCTTACTTTTTTGAGCATCTGTCGCACGATAATCTCTATGTGCTTGTCATTAATCTTGACGCCCTGCAACCTGTAAACCTCCTGCACCTCGTCGACCAGATAACGCGCCAGTTCTTTTTCACCCTTGATATTAAGAATGTCATGAGGATTAATAGATCCATCCATCAGGGCCTGGCCCGCTATCACCCTGTCACCCTCCTGTACACTTATATGCTTCCCCCTTACAATCAGATACTCCTTAGGGTCACCAATGGCAGGCGTTACAATTATTCTCCTCTTCCCCTTGACATCCTCACCGTATGATACCTCCCCGTCTATTTCGGCTATAACGGCACACTCTTTCGGCTTTCTCGCCTCAAAGAGTTCCGCGACACGCGGGAGACCTCCCGTGATATCCTTTGTCTTGGTGGTCTCCCGTGGGATCCTGGCGATAATATCACCTGCCTTTATCTCGTCACCTTCTGAGACACCTATATTCGCCCCTACAGGCAACAGATGCCGCGCGATTGTATGCGACCCGGGAACTCTGACTGTTTTCCCATCCTTGTCTTTTATCGAAACTCTGGGGCGCAGGTCGGCAACCCTGTATTCCACAATTACCTTCCTTGAAAGACCGGTAACCTCGTCAACCTGCTCCTGCATGGTTTTCCCCTCAACAATATCCCCAAACCTTATGATTCCACCAATTTCGGAAAGTATTGGAATCGCATAGGGATCCCACTGAGCAATCAGGGTTCCTGCCTTTATGCCATGCCCTTCAGCAACCTTTAAATGAGCCCCATAGGGAACAGGATATTTGCCACGGTTTCTTCCTTTTTCATCCAAGACGTGAACCTCTCCATTCCTGCTCATAACAACGGTTTCATTATTCTTGTTTACAGCCACATTGACATCAACGAACTTAAGCATACCATCATGTCTCGCTTCCAGAGTGGAGTGCTCTTCAAACTTCGCTGTACCACCTATGTGGAATGTTCTCATGGTCAACTGGGTTCCTGGTTCGCCTATGGACTGAGCCGCAATAATACCAACAGCCTCGCCTATATTGACCAGATGACCATGCGCAAGATCTCTTCCATAGCACAATGCGCAGATTCCATATTTTGACTTGCA
>Ga0268276_1001795_pt1 | contig 19844 bp, 19 predicted proteins | sample saktaG_4_FD_190145 | JGI IMG/M metagenome (GOLD analysis project Ga0268276, IMG submission 190145) | Saline water microbial communities from Sakinaw Lake, British Columbia, Canada - sak_2010_1_5_45m | ecosystem: Environmental > Aquatic > Non-marine Saline and Alkaline > Saline ... | reverse complement strand
ATAGCGGACAAGATCATCATCAATACCGCTATGATACTCCTGATCCCCGTCGGCCGCATTCCTGCCTGGATCGTGGCCGTCATCGTCATGAGAGACTTCATAGTGGACGGTATCCGTCACGTGGCCTCCGCGGGCGGCGTCATCCTGTCCGCGAGCAAGCTGGCTAAGCAGAAAATGGTTGCACAGGTGGCCGCTATAACAGCCCTTCTTATTCACTACCCGATCTTCGGAGCCGACGCTCAAGCCGTCGGCCTGGTCATTATCTACATCACCCTTTTGCTCTCCGTCGCTTCAGGATTCGAATATCTGATCGATTTCTACCGCAGAACCTTTGAAGAAGATGAGTGATATTTTCTATTGACAAGTGAGCATGATTTTATTATTCAGATAGCTCTTTTTGAGCGGGCGTAACTCAGCGGTAGAGTGCTACCTTGCCAAGGTAGACGTCGACGGTTCAAATCCGTTCGCCCGCTCCAGACATAAAAGGGCGGCATAGCCAAGTGGCTAAGGCAGCGGTCTGCAAAACCGTTATTCACCGGTTCGAATCCGGTTGCCGCCTCCAGAAATAAGGGGCCGCAAGTTTTGTGACGAACCTGCGGCCTTTTTTGCGGCATGGCGGGAAGAAATCCGTTCGTGCGTTTATAGGCTATTGCAGACAAGAAGGAATCCGATGCTGAGCGCTGTTATGAAAAAGAAAGTTCTTTCCTTCGGAGCGCACCCGGATGATATCGAGATGGGATGCGGCGGCACGGAAGCCCTGCTCGCCGGGAAAGGACATGAGGTGTATCACGTCGTCGCAACTTCCGGCGAGGCTGGCAGCCGGACGATTCCGAAAGATGAACTGGGGCGAATTCGGGAGGCTGAGGCACAGGAATCGGCTCAGGTTATCGGCGCGAGGGTCATGGCTTTTCTGGGATATCCAGATGGACTGACGTCTTTCACGAGGGAAATGAAAATAGATCTGATAAAGCTCATCCGCAGTCTTCGCCCCGATATCGTTTTTGTTCATGCCTCTCATGAAAATTTTACAGACCATAAAATCGTTCACGAGTGGGTCCTGAGCGCGCTGAAAGGCGCAGGAGGTCCCTGGTTTCAGGAAGCGGAAGGAGATCCCTGGTCGCCGGAATCGGTTTTCGGTTACGAGGTTTGGCAGCCATTGGAGAGATACGGTTTGGCTGTCGACATCTCAGATACGATAGAATTAAAGATAGAAGCCTTGAAGCGCCACAGGTCACAGATCAGCGCCTCGGCTTATGACGAAGCTTTCAAAGGACTTGCCCGGTATCGGGGCGTCATGAGCGGGGCAGGGGATTACGCAGAGGTATTTGAAGTGATCAGGATCAGCGGGTTTTAATGAAAGCCGGAGCATCCCGGAATGGCATCGGGTCCGGTGCCTTTCGCCGACATGAGAAAAGCCAGAGGACTTGGTGCACTTCTTTTCTTTGGGGAAAGTGAAACGCAAAACGGGCTATTGAAGGCCAGCAGACCCATTATTTGAACTTTCCCATAATTTCCCGGAGGGCGTCTTCGATGAGTGATCGGATAACCTGAAGGCGCTCTTCCGTTTGAGCCTCGAACCGAAGAACCAGAACGGGCTGCGTGTTGGAAGAGCGGATCAGGCCCCAGCCGTCATCGAACGGGATGCGAACACCATCAATATCAATGATTTTATATTTATTTCTGAAGTACTTCTTTAATTCCTCCACGACCTCAAATTTGATGCTGTCCGGACATTCAAGTCGGATTTCGGGCGTGCTGAATGTCTTGGGGACGTCGGAAAGAAGTTCACTCAATTTCTTCTCCGTAAGGGAAAGGATTTCCAGCAGCCTTGCCGATGAATAGATGGCATCATCGAACCCGAAGTATCGATCGGCGAAAAACATGTGACCGCTCATTTCTCCCGCGAGCAGGGCTTTTTCCTCTTTCATTTTCCCCTTGATGAGAGAATGACCTGCTTTCCACATGATAGCCCGACCGCCATGCTTCTCGATATCATCGAAGAGTTTTTGTGAGCACTTGACTTCCCCGATGACGGCGGCTCCTGGATTATCCTTCAGGACCTGCCGGGAAAAGAGAAGCAGAATCTCATCACCGTAAAGAATATCGCCGATGTCCGTGACAAGGCCGAGGCGGTCCGCGTCTCCGTCGAAGGCTATGCCGACGTCCGCTCCGGATTTTTTTACCAGTGAGACGAGCTCAACAAGATTTTTCGGGACTGTGGGATCGGGAAAATGGTTCGGGAATGTACCGTCCACCTCGCAGAATATAGGGAACACGTGACACCCGAATCTCTCAAAAAGAGGAATTGAAAACAAGCCTCCCACACCGTTTCCGGCATCGACGGCAACTTTCAGTCCTTTCCTGAGCATCACATTATTGAATATGAGATCCTCGTAGGGACGCGCAATGTCTTTTTTGTCCGAAGAACCCTTGCCGGAACGGTAGACGCCTTTTTCCATGATGCGGCGTAGTTCCTGGATGTCATCGCCGTAAATCGTGTCTGGTCCGACACAGATTTTGAATCCGTTGAACTCCGGGGGATTGTGGCTTCCCGTGACCATCACGCCGCCGTCCGTTTTGAAATGCCGGATGGAGAAGTAGAGCATGGGTGTGGCGCAGAGTCCGACGTCCGTCACATGGACACCCGTTGAAACCAGACCGCTCATCATCGCATTACGGTAGGATTCTGAACTGAGCCGGCAGTCCCTCCCCAATGTCATGGTTTTTACCCCATGATCGACGCTGTAAGTTCCGATGGCCCGGCCCAATTCGTAAACAAAGTCTTCAGTCAGGTCCTCTCCGACGACCCCTCTGACATCGTATTCTCTAAACACTTTAGGATTCATGACATATCTCCCGTGAATTTATGCGCATCTTTTATCACAACACACCTCTCAATCTCAAGCAGGGATTAGGGAATTTGTTTTTCTTCAACTTTACGGCCCTCTATCGTCCTGCCACAAGCAGACAAACTGCAGGGAGAGGGCTTTTCATAATTCTCTCATCAAAGAGATGGAACAAAAGAGAGGAGTATTATTACAAAATAAATCTTGACATTCAGTCAGGGAATCCATTAAAGGTGTTCAAGAGACATACAAAAGACATGCAAAAAAAGATTCATGGTTCATGAAGGAAACGGGAATGAACAGTTCGGCAGGTCTATTTTTCGGGTTTTTCAGCTTTTTTGGCTTTTTTAGGGAGGTCTGCCTTCTGAGCTCTTGACCCGAAATACAGGAATAGAGCCGTGGGCAGACCGAGTCGCCCACGGCTTTTTTATTTAAGGCCGTGGAATAAACACGGCCTTTTTTTTGCGGATGCATGAAAAAGAGTGGAAGAAAAAGGAGGAAAGGGAAAATGAGATTATCGGGAAAGAAAGGGTTTGTGATGCTAGCGATGGCAGGACTGATGCTCTACATGGGCACCACATCCTGTATGGCGGACAGCATCAAGGTCGGAGCCGCTATTAATCTGACAGGCCCCGCATCCACATGGGGGCAGTATCACGCCAAGGGACAACAGGATTATTTCAGGTATGTGAATGAAGTCAAGGGAGGTGTGGCGGGACGTCAAATCGAAATGATCCTGATAGACACGGCCTACAAGGTTCCCGAGGCGGTCTCCGCGGTGAGGAAGTTCGCCGTTCAGGATAACGTCGACATGATCGCGACCTGGGGAGCGGGGGAGGGACTCGCAGCCAAGCCCATCGTTCAGAAATACAAAATACCCACCATCAATTATTCAACGAGTTGGGAGATTCTTGAAGCACCCATACGTTACATGTATCTCCCCTTCGGCAGTTACCGCATGGATTGCTATGCCGTCCTGGAATACATACGTGCCATTCACAAAGGGCCGAATCCGCCGAAGGTGGGACTTCTGACGTACAACAATGCCTATGGACGATCCATCCACAAGCCCAGCCAGGAGTATGCGGCAAAAAACAACATTCACATTGTGGCCATTGAGGAATTTCCGCCGAAAACAGTAGATCTTTCTACAGAACTTCTCCGTCTGCAGCGGGAGGGCGCAGAATACGTTTTCATGCAGATGCTTCCGGCGGCCATCATAAGCGCCTTTAAGGGAGCCGATCGCATTCAATACAACCCCGTATTTTTCGGCACCTGGACATCAACGGACCCGGATTTCTTCAAGCTCGGGAAAGGACTGATCCGGAATCGGCTGAAGATGCAGTTCCCCGGAGGTTTGCCGACGGACAAAACGCCCGGCATGAAGATCCTGAAAGATCTTTGGAAGCGGTACAAAACGGTGAACAGGTTTGACGCATCCTACTGGGAAGGTGTTGCAGTGGGCATGATCATGGAACGAGCTTTCGTGAGGGCGCAGGAACAATATGGACGCATCGACCGAGAGACCATCAACAGGGCCATGGAGTCCTTCAGAAATGAAGACTTTGGAGGACTGATACCAAAGATCACCTACACGGCGGGCAACCATGAGGGATCCTTCACGGCGCGTATCGTCCAGGTACATGAGAACGGTACTTACAAGCCCATGACTAAATTCTTCTCGCCGGGGACAGAGAAGCCAAAACTTCTGAGGTGATTCCGAATGAAGTCTTATCGCGGAAAGCCCAGCATATATAATGCACCGGCGGGGTCGAAAAAGGCAGAACTGGAGGTTGAAAATCTGTCTCTTCATTTCGGAGGTGTCACGGCGCTGCGGGACGTTGACCTTTCCGTCACGACGGGGGAATTCGTCGCTGTCATCGGGCCAAACGGAGCCGGAAAAACAAGCTTGCTGAACACCGTGACCGGTTATTACCGTGCGGGGAAGGGCAGGATTCGTTTTAACGGCGAAGACATCACGCGTGCCCCGACCCATGATATCACCCGAAAAGGCATCGGCAGAACCTTTCAAAACATAGAGCTTTTCCCTGGCATGACGGTCCTTTCCAACATGATGCTCGCCCGGCACCTCTTCTGCAAATATTGTCTCGGCCCTGCCGGTCTTTTTCTGCCCGCGGTAAGACGGGAGGAGGTAAGGCATCGCAGGATCGTGGAGGAGATCATTGATTTCCTTGAAATGCAGGCCATACGAAATACCCATGTGGGATCACTGCCCTACGGGCAGCGCAAACGCGTGGAACTCGGGAGAGCGCTTGCGCTTGAACCCTGCCTTCTGATTCTCGACGAGCCCTTTGCCGGAATGAACATGGAAGAGAAGGAGGACATGGTGCGTTTCCTTGTCGAGCTCAATGAAGCGTGGAATCAGACCATGATTCTTGTGGAGCACGATATGTCCGTGGTCATGAGCATATCAAAACGCGTGGTCGTATTGAATTTCGGGGAAAAGCTCGCGGAGGGAACGCCCGATGAGGTTCAAAACGATCCGGAGGTCATCAAGGCATACCTCGGAGATGCGGAGGCGATTTGAAACATGAAGCCGGTGGAAACATCCCAGGAGATATCGGCCCTATCGAAACTGACGCTGCCGCAGGTCCTTGCAAAACAGGCGGAACAATGGGGCACGACGAAAATCGCTCTACGTGAAAAGGCTTATGGTATCTGGCAGGTCTACACCTGGGATGAGTACCTGCGATTCGTGAAGCGGGTTTCTCTCGGATTCATTGCTCTGGGCTTGAAGAGGGGTGAGTACGTTGGAATCATTACCAACAATCATCCCGAGTGGCTTTTCAGCGAGTTCGGCGGCCAGGCTGCCGGAGCCGTCACGCTGAATCTTTTTACAACGGCTATTGCGGAAGAGATCGTTCCTTCCCTGCAGCGGATCAAGGTGGCCTATGTCGTTGTGCAGGATCAGGAGCAGGCGGACAAGCTCCTCGACTCGAGAAAGAAGCTCCCCCATTTGCGAAAGGTGATCTATCTTGATCCGACAGGGATGAGAACCTACGGAGATGACAACTGGCTCATGAGTTTTGCCGAACTTCTTGAACGGGGAGACAGACTGGACGAGAGAGAACCGAAGCGTTTTGAAGAGGAACTCTGGAAAGGAAGGTCGAAGGAAACGGCCCTGATGATTCAGACATCCGGAACAACGGGCATACCAAAGCTTGCCATGCTGACCCACCGGAATTTCACGGCTATTGCAGATCAATGGCTCAAAGCCGTGCCACTCGAGCCCGGATCAAACTGGATGTCGTTGACCCCGCCCGCCTGGATTGTAGATCAGATGTGGGGGGCGGGGGTCGCCCTTCTGGGAGCACTCACAATGAATTTTCCGGAAACTCCGGAGACGGTCGCAGTGGACCTGCGCGAGATCGGACCGGCGACGATTATTACATCATCACGTTTCTGGGAAGACCTGGCTTCCCGAATCAGGGTGAAGATGGGAGATGCGGCCTGGCTGAACCGCAAGATATTCCGGCTGGCTGAAAAAGTGGGGAGGGCGGTCGTCGATCATGAATCAAGGGAAATGCCCGTTCCGAAAGTTCTTTTGTTCCTGAAAAAAATCTCGTCCGTTCTCGTATACCGGCCTCTTCTTGACAGAATAGGCTGCTCGCAATTGAAGAACGCATTCACAGGGGGTCATCCGATCAGCCCTGAGGTCATCGGGTTTTTCCGTGCGGTCGGTTTGAACCTGAAGCAGTGCTATGGATTGACGGAGGCTGGTGGAATATTTCAGATTCAGCCTGACGGGGAAGTGCGTCTTGAAACGGTGGGCAAATCGCTCCCGGGAACGACGGTGCGGATTTCCGAAGATCAGGAGGTCCTTGTCCGCGGCGAATCGATTTTCACGGGATACTACAACGACTTCAAGGCAACGGATGAAGCATTTAAAGACGGGTGGCTGCGAACCGGAGACGCAGGCTACATTGACAGCGAAGGACACCTGCTGATCATAGGACGGAGGGAGGAGATCATACGCAACAAGGAAGGAGACGCCTTCTCTCCGGATTTCATAGAAACGCGGCTGAAGTTCAGTCCCTTCATAAAGGAAGTTGTCACATTCGGAGAGGGAAAACCCTACATCACAGCCCTCATCAATATTGACATGGGCAATGTGGGAAATTGGGCGGAGGAGCGCATGATCCCCTACACAACATATACCGATCTTTCGCAGCAGGAACCCGTGAAAATACTCATCAAGGGGGAACTGGAGACGGTGAACAGGCAGCTTCCGGATTTCATGAAGATACGGAAGTTCATCCTTCTCTATAAGATGCTGGATGCGGATGACGAGGAACTGACAAGAACCGGAAAGGTGCGCCGACGGTTTGTTTACGGCCTTTACATCAAATTGATTGAGGCCATGTACGGCAAGGAGGAGGAAATCGACGTGAAGAGCACCATTCGTTATCGCGACGGGCAGGTGGGAACGATCGAAACACGGATCCGCATTATGGCCCTATGAGCTTTTTGGAACACGTTCTTAAGAAGGACCATTAAAAGTGTGAGGAATTATCCATGGATTTTTTTCTTCAATTACTGGTGAACGGAATCTGCATCGGCCTGCTCTACGGCATATCGGCCATGGGATTTGTGATGATTTTCAAGGCCTCGAGTGTCATAAACTTCGCTCACGGCGAACTTCTGGCCATCGGCGCGTTTTTCTTCCTGACTCTTGTGACGTGGGCTGAGCTTCCCGTATACGCGGCGTTTCTCCTGACGCTCGTGGGATCATTCGCGCTGGGCTTCATTGTGGAACGATTGTTCCTCCGGCCTTTGATCGGGGAGCCTCTCATCGAGGTGATCATGCTCACGGTGGGACTCGCCTCCATGTTCAAGGGTATCATGCTTTTTATATGGGGAGGAAATCTCCATACCTTTCCTGATTTTCTTCCGGAGAGTCTTACGTTTCAGTGGGGAGCTATCAATGTGCCGCCTGTTTACGTAGCCGCTCTGATCATCGGGTTCTTGTTTCTCACCCTCTTCGGACTATTCTTCAAATATTCCTCTCAGGGGATTTTCATGAGATCGGTGGCGGACAACCAGAGCGCGGCCCTTTCACTGGGCGTTCATGTCAAGCGGGTCTTCGCTCTTTCCTGGGGAATTGCCGCGCTGGTCGCGGCCATGAGCGGCATTGTGCTGGGGATCATGAACGGAATCAATGTTCATGAACTCAGTTCCATCGGCCTCAAGGTATTCCCGGTGGTGATTCTCGGCGGGCTGGATTCGATCGGCGGCGCCGTCATCGGAGGCATTCTCATCGGACTGCTGGAGACTTTCACCGGAGGATATCTGTCCACGTCGCTCAAGGATGTCCTGCCGTACATCGTTCTGGTCGTCATCCTGCTGGTCAAACCCTATGGGCTCTTCGGTCTTGTGGAAATCGAGAGGGTTTAGAAGTGATGATAAAGAAACCAAGACTTCACCCCTGCGGGAATTTCAAAGAACGATATGAGGATGAACTGCAAGTTTTTTCCACGGACTTCGGAAAACTGTGGTCCATTATCGGCATCTTTCTTCTTTTCACGCTGGTTCCTTATATGGGCGGTTCCTATTTTCTCTATATCATGAACATGATGGGAATCGCTGCCATAGCCGCCGTGGGTCTCAATATTCTCGTCGGATACACGGGACAAATATCTCTCGGTCACGGTGCTTTTCTTGGCGTGGGCGCTTATGCCGCGGCTATCTTTGCCACACGGTTCGGCGCGCCATTCTGGATTGCCATCCCGGCCGCGGGACTGATCACGGCTTTCGTGGGTTTGATCTTCGGTCTTCCATCTCTGCGCCTCAAGGGGCTTTATCTCACCATCTCAACCCTCGCCGGTCAATTTATCATCGAGTATCTGCTGGTGCACTGGGAAGACATGACCAGAGGCACCATGGGCATCACGCTTCCCGCGGCTTCCATCTTCGGTATCAATCTTGCCGGGGATCGGAGCTTCTTTTTCGTGATCTACATGTCCCTTGCGGGGCTCGTGTGGGTGGCCATTAATTTGATCCGGACAAAATACGGAAGAGCCTTCATTGCCATCCGGGATAACGATCGGGCGGCGGAGGGAATGGGGATTCCCATTTTTCGATACAAGCTTCTTTCGTTCGCGATCAGTTCCTGTTACGCAGGGTTGGCTGGCGGTCTCTGGGCTTACTATATGATCAGCATCACCAGCGAGCCATTTAATCTTCTGCTGTCGGTGGAATATATAGCCATGATCATCATCGGGGGACTGGGAAGTATTGCCGGTTCCATATACGGAGCCGTCTTCATCACGCTTCTGAATGAGGGCCTGAGGTGGGGCACGGATTTTCTCATGAACACGAGCCTGTTTCCGGAATTCGGTCTCACGATAGCACCGATTCGCGAATTTGTTTTCGGTCTGGCCATCGTTCTTTTTATTTTGTTCGAACCCAAAGGCCTAGCGGAGGTGTGGAGAATCATACGGTCCAGCTTCAAATTATGGCCGTTTTCTTATTGAGGAGAGGGCATTGTCATGCTGCTTGAGATCAACAACATCAGCATTGTTTACGCGGATGTCATTCAGGTTTTGAAAGGCGTTTCACTGAACGTCGAAACCCACAAAATTGTTTCTCTCCTCGGAAGCAACGGTGCAGGCAAGACCACGACGCTGAAGGCCATATCGGGATTGCTGAAACCGGAGAATGGAAAGGTGACGGACGGGAGCATCGTTTACGAGGAGAAGCGTATCGACAATCTCTCACCTGAAGAAATCACAAGGAAAGGAATTATTCAGGTCCTGGAGGGGCGCCAACCTTTCAAGTATTTGACGATCGAGGAAAACCTGAGAGTCGGGACGGCCACGAGATGGGGAAAACCCTACAAGAAAGATCTGGAATTGGTCTACGATTATTTCCCGGCTCTGCTCAGCAGGAGGAAAAGTCTTGCCGGATACTGCAGCGGAGGGGAGCTTCAGATGCTTGTGATGGGGCGCGCTCTGATGGCTCATCCAAGGCTTTTACTTCTTGATGAGCCCTCTCTCGGTCTTGCGCCGCTTGTCGTCAGAGAAATTTTCAAAATTATCCGGAGAATCAATGAGGAACAGGGCACGACCATCGTCCTCGTGGAACAGAATTCGACGATGGCACTGCAGATCGCTCATTACGGCTATGTCATGGAAAACGGGAAGATCGTCATGGAGGGCACCGCCGAGGATCTCAGAAAAAATCCGGACATCAAAGAATTTTATCTCGGAAAGGGATCCGCCGATGCCCTGAAGTCCTACCAGAACGTGAAATCCTATAGAAGGCGAAAGCGCTGGCTGTGAAAAGGATGTTTCTGAAGGGTTACCTTACGGTGATTTCGACCCGGCGGTTCCTGGGTTCCGGCACACCCTCCGGGGTTTCAATCAATGGCTTTTCAATGCCAAAATAGTCGATTTCGATGATGGATGGATCGACGCCCTCGTCTATGAGAATTTGCGCCACCTTTTTCGCGCGCCTCAGGGACAGGTTGAGATTGTAATCGGCCGTCCCAAGATTATCCGTATGACCGACCACGCTGATATCATGCGATCTGCGAGAATGGATCGCTTCCAAAATTTCAGGAAGGGATTCAAGAGAGGTACTTGTGGGTAACGCGCTTTCACTTTTAAAATACATAATAAAGATGACCGGGAGTTGCGGCTGAGCTTCAAGAGCTTCCTTGAAGACACGTTTGACCTGTGCCTCATCCATGATCTTCGGTTCATCGGGGATGGTTTCAATGCTGGCGACCTCGGTCGCCTGCCAGGGCTTATCAAGAACTCGCATTCCCTGTGGATTGGCCACTTCAATCTTTCCCACGTGACCATCGGGATCGGGCAATAGAACAAACTGTGTCTTTGGGCTGCATCCAGAGAAAAGAATCAGGATCAGGAAAAAGGTTATGAAACGGCTCATCCGTACTGAAAAGTTAACGCGGAACTTTTCGGATGTCACTCGATCCTCCTGCTGTACCCTCAGGATTCATGATAGCATGTCTTTCAAGCTTTGCGGGACTCTTGTTGCGATGAACAGGTTAATCATCCTCAACTCTTATGGCAAAATGAGTTCCCCTGACACCGCACACGGCCGATGGTGTTTCAAACTTTACGGCATTCTGGTTCATCTTGGCCATCAAACCCGTCAAGTAGGTCAATGTTCCCTTCTTTATTCGAGTAAGAAAAGAAAGTTTTTTTTCCGCAGGTTCAAAGCGAAATTCAGAAAGAATCACTCTGGAATTGGATCCGATAGACAAGAGGCTGTTGTCTCGAAGAATCAGGCCCAGGGAGCTTTCCTCTTTCGTGACAATCACATCTTTCTCAAAAAGTCTTTCACCGACTTTGACTGAAATGAGCTTCGTGCTCCGTTCAATAAAAGCAGACCCGCGGACATTTTTTACAATACCAATTCTCGTATCGGACGCGGAAACGAGGTTGGGAATGCTTATCAGCAAGACCATAAAAAAACTAAAAATAACTTTCATGGCTCCAGACCTCCCGTGAATCTTTTTAATGAAAAATACGCGTAATATCGTTGAATGTCAAGAAAATCTCAAGCCGATTTCGCCATGTCTCTGAGCTTGAGCTGTATCGTCGATGTCCCGTTCCAGTGATTAAGCTGCGGGGTGAATACGATGTCCAGTTTCGTGTCCGGAAGGGTGCTGACGAATTGACCCTTGCCGAACCATATGGAATTGCAGGATGTGCTGTGGCTGATGATCCTCATCTTGAGGTGATTGTTGCCGACAATAACGGGATTAGATACGTTGACATTCCGGGTGTAGAGAAGAGGTTCAGGATTCATGCTTCCGTAGGGAGCAAGGCTGTTAAGCTGGCACATAAAATCATGATTAATTTCATTCAGTTCGCAATTTGCGTCGATGGATGTGGATGGAACCAGGTCTAAAAGTCTCACTTCTTCACGAACAATCTTTTCAAGCATGGAGCGAAAGGTTAGAATATGTTCTTCACGTATGGACATGCCGCCCGCGAAACGGTGCCCGCCGTAGGAAAGGAGATGCGACCGGCACTGCGTCAGTCCACGATGGAGATTGAATTCCGGTATGCTTCGGCCTGAACCCTTGCCGACCCCGTCTTTAAGACTGATCAGGATCGCGGGTCTGTAATAAAGTTCCACGAGCTTTGAGGCTACAATTCCGATAACTCCGGGATGCCAGTCCGGTGAGGCAAGGACAAGAACAGGCGTGATTTCCATATTCATCGAGCTTTCAATTTCTTTAGTGATCGATTGAAGAATGGTTCTCTCTAACATTTGACGTGCGCGGTTATGGCCATCGAGTTTTCTCGCAAGCGGCAGGGCCTCGCTCATGTCTTGGGACAAAAGAAGACGCACGGCATCGTCAGCGGATGCGACCCGGCCGGCCGCGTTGATTCTCGGTATAAGGGAAAAAGAGGCTGTCGTGGAATCGACGGGCTGATGGCCCACGCCGCTCACCTCTCTAAGCGCCTGAATTCCGGGACGTTTGCCCTGATTGATGAGGTCGAGGCCTATCTTGGCGAATATTCTGTTCTCGTCAATCAGAGGGGAAATATCTCCTATGGTACCGAGGGCGACGAGGTCGAGATATTCCCGCAAATTCGGGTAGAGCCGGTCTTTCCAGAAGCCTATCTCACGCAATTGTCCACGCAGGGCGATGAGGAAATTGAATACGATTCCAACCCCCGCAAGCTGCTTGAAGGGAAATGAACAGTCGCTGCGGTATGTGTTTATAACAGCCTCCGCCTCGGGGAGATTCTCCGGGACCTCATGATGATCCAGTACGATGGTGTCCATGCCCAGTGATCTTGCGTGGGCGATTTCCCCATGGTCTGAGATGCCACAGTCCACGGTTATGATCAGCGCCACACCTCTCTCTCCTATTTTTTCGACGGCGGTCCTGTTTAAACCATATCCTTCCGCGATCCTATCAGGGATATAATAAGACACATCGGCGCCGGTTTTTTTTAAAAAGTCGTACAGAATGACAAGCGAGGTGATTCCATCCACATCATAATCACCATAAATGACGATCTTTTCGCGGCCGTTCAAAGCCCTGACAAGACGTTTCAAGCCCCTCTTTATATCTTTCATCAAAAAGGGGTTATGAAGGTCTTTCAAGGAAGGCTGGAGGTATCGCTTCGCCTCGTCGGGATCAACGATAGACCTGTTGACAAGAATGCTGGAAACGATGGGATGGATGCGGAGTTCCCGAACCAGACGCGTACGACGTTCCATGTCTTCTGAAGGAACCAGCCACTGTGTCGTGGGGAGTGACTGGTTTTTGATTTTATTTCCTGAAGCCAAATCTGTTGAATCCTTATTTTCCTTGATCAAAGACCCGCTCTCTCAGGGGTCGAAAAAGTGATAACCTGAGCATAATTAAAGCTTGATATTCAACCTTCTTTCAAAGTAAAAGATGATGAAAACTCTGAAAAGGTCGAGTCACCGGTGGACAAAAGAGGCGATTTTATCGAAACATATATAACGCTTAACAAAAATAACATATCCCTCCTCACGTTTATCCTGCAGGGATATGAGGGATTTGCAATCGCAACGACTATTGATAAAACAAAGGCAATTGTCAAGCTCTTTATCATGAACGATTTCATCGACGAGATCGAAAACCTGTTGAAGAGCCTCAACGCCGATCTTAAAGCGGAAGAGGTTTGTTTATCACCGGATTAAACCTTTGGAGGTAAGATGCGCATGAAATGGTCCTTGAGATTAGCGATGATCACGGTCCTTTTTTTTATCCCCATCCTGCTGGGCATGGGCGTCATCGGGGACAGTCCAACCAATAAGATTCCCGTTCCTGACAAGAAATACACGGTCACATTCATCGATCAGATGGATGTTGTGACGGAGTGCTCTGAGGTAAGCATCGAGGGGAATACTTTCGTCGACGGGAAAAGAGGGGAGGGGATCTATGCCATTGCCTTTGACAGAATACGCATCGTTCTATTCAGAATGAAAGAACGCGAGCTTCGCGGTGTTGTTCAATTAAAAGACGGCAGTGAAATAGAATTGGTTTTGAACAAAGACCGGAAGGCTTACGGAAAGACCGAGTTCGGGACGTTCCAGATCAAGCTGTCAAATCTTAAAAAGATGATCTTCCCAACCAAATGACTTTATACGGCTTTTTTCACAAAACCTGAACGAAGGCAGCGCGTGCAGACCTTCATTCTTTTCCTGGATCCCGTCTCACGATCAACCACTTTCATCTTCTGAAGATTAGGGTACCAGACTTTTTTTGTTTTGTTATTCGCGTGGCTTACGTTATTGCCCACGACAGGTCCTTTGCCGCACACCTCACAGACTCTAGACATTTTAAACCTCCGGATACAAAATAAGGCTGCATAACTAATCTAAAATCCAAAATATTGCAAGCCTTTTTTCCATTTTCTTTCAGTCGTTTTTCATGGATACAGGCTGGCCTGTTGATTCGAGGACATTCATCCAGATGTTCCCCTGGGGATCAACCATTTTGCGTTTCGTGGCCACAGCCTTGAGCGGAAGATGAACCCGGGCATCATTTACAAGACCGACCACCATCCCTGTTTTTCCCGCCATGGCGGCATGAACGGCGTATTTTGCGAGGATACTGCAATAGAGGCTGTCGCTGGCATTCGCTGTCACGCTCCGTATGATGTAGCTGGGATCGATATATTTGAGGTTTATTTCCATGTTGATTTTATTAAAATAACTCTCTATCTGTTCTTTAAGAAAGAGTCCGATATCGAAGAGCCGTATATTGCCTGAGGGGTCGCGCTCCACGGCCATGCCGTCTCTCCGGATGAGGTTCTGGCCAGCCCCTTCCGCCACAAGAATGACGGCATGGTGCCTGTCTCTGAGTCGATGCTCAAGTATTCTGAGAAATCCTTTCTCGCCATACAAATCGAAGGGGATTTCAGGTATGAGAACATAATTTGCGTCCGGCTGGGCCAGTGCGGCGCTGGCCGCTATATGTCCCGACTGCCTCCCCATCAGTTTGACGAGGCCGATCCCGTGGAGAGCTCCCTTCGCCTCCACATGGGCACACTGGATCACCTTCACGGCTTCCTGGATCGCCGTATCGAAGCCGAAACTACGTTCGATGAACATGAGATCATTATCGATGGTCTTCGGAATTCCGACGATGCTTATCTTTTTGTTTCGTCTGAGGATCTCGTCCGTGATAATCTCCGCACCTCTCATTGTGCCGTCCCCGCCGATGCAGAAAAGGATCGAAACGTTCATTCGCTCCAAGGCGTCAACCATTAGAACCGTATCATGAATTCCGCGGGATGCCGATAGAATGCTTCCTCCCAACATATGGATATCCTGGACGATGTCAGGATCTAGTTCCATTACATCATGGCCGTAGCTGGGAACGAGTCCCTGGAACCCGTATTTGATCCCGATGATGTTGCGAACACCATAACGGTAATAAAGTTCCATGACAAGGGAACGGATCACGTCATTGATTCCTGGACATAAGCCGCCGGACGTCACGATCGCGGCCTTCACTTTGGAGGGATCGAAGTAGATCATCTTTCTCGGTCCGGCAATTTCCAGGCACAATGGACGCCCTTCAGGGGTTTTGTATTTATCAAAGTCCTTGAGTGAAATATTCAAAAGAATCAGGTCATCATCCGATTTGAAATAACCAGCACCGGCAGGAGCGGGTATGCGTCTCTCGCCCAGATTTTTAATTGAAAAATCATAGTCTTCTTCATGATTTATCATAAACGACCTCCGGTACTGAGATTCGCGGCGTTTAATCCGGACAATACTTCTCCTTCAAAGCCGAGATCTGGAAATATATCTTTTCCTGTCATATAAACATTTTTCAGGGGCGTTTTGCTGGAAAGTGTTGAAAGGTGGAGCAGCGAACGTCGCAGGATCCGGTATCGATGGGTCGCCGTTTCCTCGAATTTACGTGAGAAATCGATACATTGACCTATATCAAGGAAGTCGATATTTTCTGAAAGAAATGGGAGAAATCCATTCAGATTCTGGAGGAGTTTATCCGCAAGATCAAGGAGCTCACCGTCTTGATGGCTTGAGGTGGCTTTGTTCAGAAAGACCGTGGCGCTCAGTGCTCTTTTCCCCTCAGGCGCTCGTCCGTAATCTCCCCGTCTGCTCAGTTCGGCAAAGATGAAATTGAGATCATGCAGAGGCTTATTTTTATCCAGAATCAAAGCCACATATTCTGACATTTTCTCGGGAAGCCCCTTATCAAGAACGCTCATGTACAGCGTGAAGGGGTGCAATTGTTTTTCAGAACGCTTGAGATAGCCGGCAAAACGCCTGGCTTTTCTATCGTCGGCGTGAAGAACCCTTTCCATATTTTTCCAGGCCTTACTGACGATGAGATGACTCGCTGAAAATTGAAGCGTCTCCTGTCCGGCACGACCTTCGATTTGATAGAGCCCTTTTTCCGCCGTGATTCTGTCAATGTCGCATCCCGTGAGCAGAACGCCGCCTTGCCTGACAAAAAGGTCTTCAAGGGCATCCAGCACCACCTGTTTGCCTCCAAGAGGATAAAAAACGCCTTGCAGCGGCATGGTAATGATATGGGGCGACATGGGAGAATATTTCCATTCCATAGGATGCCTGTTGGAAAGGACAGCAAGCTGGGATTCGAAAAAGAGACGCAAGGAATCATCCCGGATACCGCGGAATATGCTGTCGCATCGCGACTTCTCGCGCAAGTAAAGGGCCAGATTTTTCAAAAAGCCTGGAGACTTCTTAATGGTTCCGGGACGCAGGGTTGGATAGTCCATGATGAGTTGCGATAGAAGGCGGTTCGCATGCGAAGCCGCTTCATAGAGGGCATTTATTTTCGCCTCTCTTCCCGGAAATTCTCTGGATGTTTCATGAATGAGATGTTCATGGCTGCTGAAAATATCCAGTCGATTTTCAGGAAGGATGATCTGCAATCCCGGATTCAACGGTACAAGCAAAGGCAGGATGGCCTGAAGAATAACATTATTGAGATGAAAATGAAGAAAGGAATCACCATTTCCCAGACCCGTCCACGGGAAAGGATCTATATTGAAAGTACAGCCGGATCCTGTATAGACAGCGGGATCATTTCCATCACTCAAAAGAAGCGTTCTGAGCCCCTGGCTTGAGGAGGCCAGGGCCGCAATCAGGGTACCGACATCCTTTCCGATCAATATCGTATCATACATGATCATGGTTTCCAGAAAGGGAAATAAAATTAAAACCCGGCAATGGGAGGGTTGTGAAGCGAAACACCTTTCATGGGAGGGTGGTCTTTTACCCGCACTTTTCTGCCGGCGACCTCCAGTCTCCCCTCGGCGTACCATTGAATGGCCTGGGGGTAGATCCTGTGCTCCTCTTTCAAAATTCTTTCGGCAAGCGTTTCGACCGCATCCGTGTCGTAGACGGGAACCACGGCCTGTATGATGATCGGCCCGGTGTCGACGCCCTCATCGGCGAAGTGCACCGTGCACCCGGAAAATTTGACGCCGTATTCGAAGGCCTTCTGCTGGCCGTGAAGACCCTGAAACGACGGAAGAATTGCCGGATGGATATTGATCACTTTCATGGGAAAGGCCTTCAAAAAAAGGGGCGTGAGTACTCTCATGAATCCGGCCATGACCACGAGCTCTATCCCGAAGGATTTCAGACTCTCAATCATTCTTTTGTCAAAATCGTCCCGGTCCGGATAATCCTGATGCCGGACGACCACAGACGGTATCCCGTGTTTTTTTGCGCGCTCGAGCGCGTAGGCGTCGGGATTGTTGCTTATGACGACCCGGATTTCAGCTTGGATCTGCCCCTTTTCGATATGATCGATAATGGACTGGAGGTTCGATCCGCTTCCTGATACGAGAACGCCTATTCCCAAACGTTTTGTCATGATCAGATGAACGTTACGGGTTGCTGATTCTTATTCCGTTTTTCAACAGAGCCGATGAGGTGAGCCTGTTCGCCAAGACCGCCGAGTCTCTCCAGAACGTCAGAGGAATCCTTTTCTGAAACGATGATCATCATGCCGATCCCCATGTTAAAGACACGGAACATTTCATCTTCATCCACGTTTCCCATTTTCTGCAGGATATTGAATACGGGAGGAATCACCCAGCTTCCCTTCGTGATCACGGCGCGGCAGGGATCCGGGAGTGCCCTTGGGATATTATCAATAAAACCGCCTCCGGTAATATGGACGGCGCCCTTGATGATAAACGTTTTTGTCAGATTCAGAAGAGACTTCACGTAAATCTTCGTGGGTCTGAGCAGTTCCATGCCGATGGGCTGATCGAGGCTCCCCACGGTGTCAGATACCTTGAGTTTTGCTTTTTCAAAAAAAATTTTTCTAGCCAAAGAAAAACCGTTGCTGTGCAGCCCGTTCGACGCGAGCCCTATTATGCTGTCTCCCACGCTGATCACGGAGCCGTCGATCAGACGCTCTTCCTCTACAATTCCCACGCAGAAACCTGCCAGATCATACTCGCCGTCTTTATACATTCCCGGCATTTCCGCTGTTTCACCGCCGATAAGGGCGCAGCCCGCCTCACTGCAGCCCCGGGCAATGCCCTCCACAATGGCGATACTTGTCTCCATCTTTAACTTGCCTGCGGCAAGATAATCGAGGAAAAAAAGAGGTTCGGCACCCTTGACCGCAATATCGTTTACCGACATGGCGACCAGATCGATGCCGATCGTATCGTGTTTATTCATCATGTGGGCGATTTTCAGTTTCGTGCCTACACCGTCGGTCGAAGAAACAAGAAGAGGGGTTTTATACCTTGCGGTATCCAGATTGAAAATTCCGGCGAAGTCGCCGATGGTGCCCTTCACTTCCTTTCGAAACGTGCTTTTTATGAGGGGTTTGATCTTTTCGATGAACAGATTGGCTCTGTCTATATCCACTCCAGCGTCCTTGTAGGAAATCTTTTTCTGCATGAGCTCTCCAGCGTAGATATTGTGAATGCGGACCATGATGATGTCAGAATGATCTGTGGTCGGAATATAATGGAATATCCCTGAATTGTCAAATCTTACCTTGTGGATCGGCTTCATATTTGTTAACAGATACGTGTCATGAAAAAAAACGAGCGGGCCTTTTTTGATCGAGTTATTGAAAAAGACTGAATAAATGACAGGCAGGACATTTCAATCTGAAGAAGAAATACGGAGCTGTTTTGAGAAGCTTTCGCTTCCCGTTCAGTATGTCAAGGGCGTGGGACCGAAAGTGGCAAGGCTTCTCGAGAGAAAAGGAGTCCGATCCGTCGAGGACCTTCTTTTCTTTTTGCCGCGGCGATATGAGGACCGGAGGAGCATTGTGAGGATCGAGGCTCTCCAGTTCGGCCGCAGGGAAACGGTCGTTGGAGAGGTCGTGAGTGCCCAATTCAGGTATTACCGGAAAGCGAAGGTTTTCGAGGTGGGGATCGATGATGGGAGCGGCATCCTCACGGCCAAATGGTTTCGGGGCCGGGATACCTTTTTGAGGCGCGCCTTCCAGGCGGGCAGGCGGGTAATCCTCACCGGTGAGATACGCGGTTCGCTGTTCACGAAAGAGATGGCCCATCCAGATTTCGAGATCATCGACGATGAGGAAGACGCCTTTCTCCATTTCAAGCGCATTGTGCCCATTTATTCAGAAACAGAAGGACTGGGGCAGAAACAGATAAGAAGAATCATGCGTAATGCCCTGGATCATTATACTCCATGCGTTGTCAGCCCCGTACCCGAAGATGTCTGCGCGAGGCGAGAGCTTGCCGGAATCGCTCCATCATTACAGAACGTTCACTTCCCGGGGCAAGAAGAAGATGTCGATAGTTATAATTCATGGAAGTCCGCATCCCACCGCAGATTGATCTTTGACGATTTTTTCTATTTTGCGCTTGCCATGGCCTTGCGAAAAAAGAAGAATATTTCGGAAAGAGGCATTTCCTTTAAAAAAGGAGGGGTCCTCCTGGATCGATTTTTAAGTCATCTGCCCTTCAGGTTGACGGGAGCGCAGAACAGGGTTCTCGGTGAAATAGCGGA
>Ga0268276_1001794_pt1 | contig 19853 bp, 8 predicted proteins | sample saktaG_4_FD_190145 | JGI IMG/M metagenome (GOLD analysis project Ga0268276, IMG submission 190145) | Saline water microbial communities from Sakinaw Lake, British Columbia, Canada - sak_2010_1_5_45m | ecosystem: Environmental > Aquatic > Non-marine Saline and Alkaline > Saline ... | reverse complement strand
CGGTAGCCAGTAATACCCCACTTGTGTCTCTTGAGAGGGTTTTTGGATAAAAATAGCTCACTTCTCCCCTGAATCCTGCCTGACTAATGTTTCCTGACCACCCTGTCCCGATCACCCAATCCTGATCATTTACCAGCCCACCCATAAACTGGATATCATATTGCCAGAGATTGAACCGGCCTAGTCCTGCAACCGTAATCTGGCCCTGATTGTTCCATTTCACGGCTGCCTCAACCGTGGAAGTACTGCTGGGATAGAATTGTAGTCTGATAGCATCGCTGCCCGGACGTTCCGGGTAATCGAAATCATAGAATGAGTATGTATTAAAAATATCGTTGGGATTCCACACGATTGACTGCCCCCAGTTAATCCGTTGCCGCCCTACTGTTAATTGAACCTTACCGACTGTTAAAGAGAGCCAGGCTCTGTCGAATTGCGCTACCAGCAGAAATGAATTTCCTGATAAAAGGCTCCATGTCAGGTTAACCAATCCGGGATCGGTGGTAAGGGATCCTTTATAGGGTGGATTCTGAGTAAAACTTTGTCCAAATAGGAAACGGTTTCGCATTCCCAAACCCATCCGGAATACCTGTCCAGGGTGCCATGAGAAATCGAGACGATTGTGTATTTCATTATCCAGGATCCAGGGATCATTGACCTTTTGAAACTGGACCATTTGAAGATCATTCAGGTACCCTTTCAAATCCCAGCTTTTAAGATGACCGGCATCCTGCGCCAATGAAACCAACGGGAATACAAATAGAAGAATAATATATTGAACCTTTAACATGCCGTCGACATATGTTGACTAAACGGTCAGTCAAAAATAATATTTCAACATGAGATCTCCAAAAAAAAACCGGAAAAATTCCGGTTTTTAAAACGATTAATAGAAACTCGGGCATTCGAGTGGCCCATAACCCTTGGATCGGCCTGTAGGAACAAAACCCCGGCTTCCGCTTCCGCTTCCACCGCCACCGAAGAGAGAGAATCCACCAAATTCAAGGACCAGACTAATCTCATGAGCCCCACCTGTCCCCTGCATCACACCAGCAATTTGCAGGTCGTAGCTGTAGATAAACTTGATGCTCATATCTTCCATGAAGTTGTACCGGTATCCGGCCAGCAGAGCGATAGCGTTATTTGTATTGCCTGTCATGGTGGTCTTGTACCATGCGCCAAGATAGACATTAAATTTCAACAAGTTCAATCCGACCTCCAGGGAGTTGAGGTTTGCCTGGTTGATAAACACAAATCCCGGGCTGATCATCAATGGATCTCCGTTCCCGCCATACATACTTGAGGAGGATCCATATCCTGCAGCAAAAACTGCATCTCCGTGAACCACAAATTTTCTTGGATAAGGTGCGCTTCCATCGGAGAGGAGAGAGATATCCGGTTTAAACAGGTGATCTACAGCAAATCCAATGGAGCCTGTAATGTTACCCGGCTCATTTGAGAACTGCAGGATACCGCCGGCAGCAAAGTCGGGGACAACCCGTGAATTGGCATCCGGTGGAATAAATGATGTCTGATAAATGGCACCATACTTGGGGTCGAGCTGATCGGCAAAGACCAGGTCATCCCAGTTGACCTTCCGTTGAATGATGGCAGCTTTAATTCCGATCTGTGCAACCATGAAACTTGTGATAGGTATCCTGACACCTATAGTCAGAGCTGCCTGCAAGGTATTAATCAGACCTGCTCCGGGGGAATCTGAGTTGATCATGATCCCGATACCGCCGGCACCCGGCAGATTTCGGTCCCCGATATCTGCCGAAAAGTAGTATGATTTAAAATCGATTGGCAGCGAAGGCCATTGATCCCGGAACAGAAACCTCGCCCGCAACCCCGTATTGATCCCGGTATATGCCGGATTAAAATAGAGGGGGGAGCTAAAATACTGAGAGTAGTTCACATCCTGCGCCTGGGCAGTCTGAGATAACCCCAGAAACCCCAGGATTAATAAGCATGGATATATAAAAACCTTTTTCATTTAGGTATAATTAGCTGATTAACGAATTAATGTGACAGTACCCATGGTATCGTATTCGCCTGTCCCAATATCTGAGCCGTCCCATGGCGAATCATCGATGAAGGTGGCACTCACTTTCCACATGTAATTGCCCTGCGGCATGATCACCCCATTGTATGTGCCATCCCATCCGTCAACCGGACGACCTTGCGGGTCGATCTTTGTGGATTCCCACATGACGTGATTAGATGAGTTAAACACTTGAATATGGTACTTCTTCAGGTTAATACCCACTGGTTTAAACAGTCGAACAGCCAGGTTTGTACTTGATGGAGCAAAGGCATTGGGCACATAAAGACCCTTGAACAGGAGTTCATATGTGAAGAAGGTGGTATCTGAACATCCGAATTCATTAAGCGAGATCAGCTCGATGATGTAGGTCCCATCTTCTGTATATGAGATCACCGGGTTCTCTTCATCCGAGTATTTTCCATTACCAAAGTTCCAATAATAACCACTTGCCCCAGTTGAAAGGTTATCCATTTGAAGTTTTCCATTCATCCCATCCACATACTCAGTGATGTTGAACGCACTGAGTGGCGTTATATTGACGGTAAAGGTCGAATCAATGGTATCCATACATCCATTCAGGTCCTGAACAATCATGTGTACTGTGTATGTCCCCAGTGAGTCATAAGTATATCTGGGATCCTGAAGATTGGAGGTGTCTTTTATAGTACCAGGTACGCCGAAATTCCATCTCCAGATGCCGAAGGTCGTATCAGCAGGGGTGGAGAGATCTGTAAATTCGGTGGGATCTCCCAGACATGGAGCTGTGCTTTCAAAGTCGGCCATTGGGACATCGAATACCCTGGTTGGTTTTGTGATGGAATCAGTACATCCCCACTGGTTGGACACAATCATCTGTACATCATACATACCAGGAGTCATGTATTTGTGTGTTGGATCTTCCAGTGTGGATGTATTGGAAGTTCCGGAGGCAGGTTCGCCAAAGGTCCAGTTCCACGATGTATTGGGATCTCCAAATGTGTTGGATGTATCCACATAGAGTGTTGTCTGATTTAAACAAACATATACATTGGAGAAATAGGGCTCAGGTGTAGGACGAATCCTGACAATCTGGTATGAACTATCGGTAAACGGAACGCCGCTAACGATGGCATTGATGACAAGTTTCACCATATAATCTCCGTAGATATTGAATTCGTGTGAGACAGTCTGGGTATAGGATGTATATGTCGTATCCATGCCATCGCCGAATATCCAGTGCCACTGGTTAATGCTTACAACCGGATAGGAGCTATCGGCAAAGATAACAGGGTTCCTTGCACACAGCAACGTATCGGAGATAAAGACGGCGTTGATGCAGGGATAGCGCTCAACGGTATCGGTTATCGAATCCACGCAACCGTTATTGTTCATTATGACGAGTGTCACAATATAATTACCCAGGTTTGAATAGAGGTGCGAAGTATTCCCCGGACCCGGAGCAAGTATCGTTTCAGGTGGCGTTCCATCACCAAAGTGCCATTCCCAGCTTGCTATCGAGTTTCCACCCGCTATACTGAGGTCTGTGAAGTCAACGATGCTGTCACACGGTTCCGAGACGAAAGTATATGCCGGCTGTGGCAGGTCGTAAACTGTTACCTCCTTGTAAACACTATCCACACAGTTATCGCTGTTCCAGGCTTTCAATTTGACAATATAGGTACCCGGTGCAGTAAATACGTGTGAAGGGTTGTAGAGGAATGATGTATTGTTTGGCACGGATGCAGGATTCCCGAAATTCCACATCACGGAGTAAAGTGAGTCGCCTGAAGCCAGGTTCTGAGCATGGAAGTGCGTTGGATATCCAAAACAAACTGTATCATTAGTGTAAGTGAACTCAAAACCTGGTTTCACAAAAACACTGTCGATAATCGTGTCCATACAGCCGTAATTGTCTGTTACGATCAGTGTGACAGCGTAGGTTGTGTCATTCTCTGTAAAGACGTGGATTGGATTCACTCCGGTTGATGTATATCCCGGTTCAAAGATCCAGAAACGTTCCACGATGGTTGATCCGGCTCCGATCGACTGATCCTGAAAGTTCACCTGTCCGGCCGGACAGAAAAAGTTCAGGTAAGAGAAGTCGGCTGTTGGATTGTTCCGGACAATTACCGGTACGATAACCGAATCGGTACAATTCTGCAGGTTTGTCACCGTTAATTGAACGTTATAGGTTCCGGCAGCGGTGAATGTATAGGTCGGATTCTGTATGGTTGCGGTTCCTGTTCCATCACCGAAGTCCCAGTACCAGGCAGTAATCGTACTTCCCGGGGCAATGGAGAGATCGGTAAATACGGTTGGGCTGCCCATACATGCTGCTGAATATTGGAACATGGCATCGGGAACCGGATGCACCGTAATTTCGAATGTAGTGTCGTGCAAACATCCATTGGAATTTGTTACTGTCAACACAACATCGTACATGCCGATGCCAGTGAAAACGTGCGCCGGGTTTTGCAATGTTGAGGAATTATTTGAACCCGAAGCCGGATCATCAAAATTCCAGAGCCAACCAATGATCGTTCCGGCGGAAGTGGTGGATGCATCCGTAAAGTTGGTTTGCAGACCGAAGCAGGCAGTATCTGCTGTAAAGTCGGCTACCGGTGCATCATTGATGGTTACAGTGCTTGTAAGAGAATCGATACAGCCATTGATGTTGGTCACCATGAGGTTGACATCAAATGATCCTCCGGCCGTGAAAGCGTGGGTCGGATTTTTCAACATCGATGTATTGTTCGTTCCCGAGCCAGGGTCGCCGAAATCCCAGTTCCAGGTAATGATAGAACCACCTCCGTTTTGCTGGGAGAGATCGGTAAACTGGAGTCCGACATTCTCACAGCCTCCGGAGGCTGCCGAAAAGTTCGCCACCGGTGCATAATTAATCGTCACCTGATTGGTTTTGGTTTTAGTACAGCCATCACTGTTGGTTATAGTGAGGGTTACGGTGTAGGTTCCTCCGTTGGCATACATGTGTGAGACATTCGGGTTGGCTGGGAACGTAATGGTTACCGTTCCTGTTCCATCACCGAAATCCCAGACCCAATCAGTAATGTGGCCATGTGGTGAGTTGGACAGGTCTGTAAACAGAATGGAATCGCCGGCACAAGCCGGGGAGTTATAGCTAAATGCAGCGGTCAGGGCTGGATAAACGATCACCTGCTTACTGGTATCCTTTGTACAGCCAGCTGCCGTTGTAACGGTCAGAATAACGGTATAGGTTGCAGGATTGGCATATAAGTGTGTTGGGTTCGCCCCTGTTCCGGTTTGACCGTCCCCAAACTGCCAGAAACGGCTGGCGATGGTACTGGTTGAGGTAGTTGAGAGATCAGTAAAGCTGGTCATGTCCCCATAACATGCTGTATCTGCAGTAAAATTTGCAACAGGTCGCGAATTGATGGTCACAGCGATGACCGTAGTGTCCATACACCCATTTGTATTGGTCACAATCAGCCGGACATCAAAAGTGCCGGCAGTGGAGAAGCTATGCGACGGATTCTGCGCATTGGAGTTGTTGTTAAGTCCTGAAGCCGGATCATCAAAGTTCCATGCCCATTGTACAATTGACCCTCCCCCGTTTGGCTGAGAAAGATCAGTGAAGGGCACCAGATTTCCTTCACACGGAGTTCCAGGGTAGGTGAAGTTGGCCAGTGGAGAAGGGACGCTGTTCACTATATGCTCGATGAGTTTGGTACAGCCATGACTGGTTGTAACCGTTAGCCTTACAGTATGGGATAGTGCAGACCCGACAAAGGTATGGGTCACATTGGGACTAGCCGGAAAGTTGATAGTTTGTGTCGTTCCATCTCCGAAGTTCCACAACCAGGTTACGATGTTATCAATGAACCCAGGAACCGTCGATGACTGGTTAGTAAATGTAACCACTGCCCCAAAGCAATTGGGCGTACTGTAGCTAAATTCAGGAATGGGCAAAGGATATACTAAAACATTTTTGGACACTGTATGGATACATCCGTTGGAGTTGATTATCGTTAGTGTGACAACAAATTGTCCATAGTTCGCATAGGTATGGGTTGGTGAAGGCTGTGTGTTAAGCGGTGTACCATCTCCGAAATCCCACGAGTAGGAGATGATACTTGCTGCATTGGCAGTGGAGAGGTCAGTGAAGGTTGTGGGTGATCCATGACAAGCTATATCAGCTGAAAAGTTAGCAACCGGCAGTTGGTTCACCACCACAGTCTTCATTACTGTATCGTCACAATTGTTGGCGTTTATTGCTGTTAGTGTAACGGTGTATGATCCTGATGCAGCATAGGTGTGTGAAGGATTTGTCAAGGCGGAAGTGTTATTCAATCCGGATGCGGGATCACCGAAATTCCATAGATAGGAGGTGATCAGCCCTCCGCCATTTGTCTGGCTCAGGTTGGAAAATCCGATCGGCTGACCTGCACAGTTTGTAGAGGAGTAGGAGAAATTTGCCAGGGGTGCAGGAACCAGGGTAACGGTTTTGGTAACAGATTTTGTACAGCTATCGTTGGACCATACCGTCAGGGTCACGTTGTATGTTATGCCTGGGCCGGTAAAGGTATGATAAACATTGGGCGAATTTGGGACGATAATGGTTTGGGTAGTGCCATCACCGAAATCCCAGAGCCATTTGGCGACATATCCGGTGAATCCTGGAGGGATAAAAGATTGATTGGTAAAGAGTACCGAATCGCCCTGGCAGGATGGAGAAACCCATGTAAAATTAGCCACAGGCAATGGGTTCACCCTTACGGTATGGGAAACCGAATTCTGGCAACCATGGTGGTCAACCACTGTCAATGTAACTATGTAAATCCCCGGAGAGGTAAAGAGGTGTTGTGTTGTGATGGGATCGGTGATGATGGGTGTACCATCTCCGAAATCCCAGGCCCATGCTACGATTGAATCTACATGGGTAACTGATGTATCTGCTCTGAAGGTAGTAAGTGTATTGTGGCAGGTTGTATCATGGGTAAAATTGACTGGCGGTGCAGGAAAAACATAAACCGGTTTGATGATGGTGTCGCGACAGTTATTGAAGTTGACAACAATCAACCGTACCATATAAATAGAGTCCCCGTAACTAAATAAGTGAGAAGGATTCTTCAGTGCTGAGGTATTATTGAGGCCTGAACCGGGATCTGAAAATTTCCAGTTCCAGCTGATGATATTCCCTCCACCATTCGGCGTTGACAAATCTGTAAAATTCACCACTTGATTCTGGCAGGCAGTGGAGTAAATGAAATTAGCGATTGGATTGGGTTTGATGATAACGTTTGCCGTAGTACTGTCCGTGTACCCGCTGTTATCAATCACGTAGAGTGTAACAGCAAATGTATCCACAATGGTATACAAATGGCAAACATTCGGGCTGTTCGGGAAATGAATTGTGTCATTTGGTGAGCCATCGCCAAAGTCCCAGATCCAGGTTGTAATGTAGCCGAAAGGTGGTGATGGTACCGAGCTCAGGTCAGTGAAACAAACATAGTCTCCATCACATACCGGTGAATTGGAGGAGAAGAAGGCGTTGGGCACCGAAGGAACGATCACCGGATAAGTGATCTCATTAGTACATCCAACAGTATCGGTAACAAAGAGGGTTACCATGAAGATTCCTGCTGCAGGATAGACATGAACCGGATTCCATCCATAACCCCAGGTTCCATCGTCAAAGTTCCACGATACCATGTTCCCGATCAAAGCCTTATTGGTAACTACTGTATCGATATGAAACTGAATCTCGTTGTTCTGACTCCCGTAATTCCAGGTATAATCTACATCAGGTGAGTCAAACACGATGACATCCTTATAAATTGTATCAGGACATCCGGTTAAGTTTACTGTAACAAGTCTCACATTGTAGGTTGCAACCGCAGTAAAGAGGTGTCTGGGGTTTTCAAGAGTCGATGTATTGAAACCGGAAGAGGGATCATCGAAATTCCACTCGTAGGATACAATCTCTGGACCGTTGTTCCGCTGCGAAAGGTTAGTAAAGGGGACGGTATCACCCACGCAGGCTGCCTGGTAACTGAAGTCGGCAATGGGGGACGGATCCAGTTGAATGCTTCTAGTGAGAGAATCGCGACAGCCTTCGGTAGTTATGACAGTTAGTTTCGAAGGATATGGCCCAAGACTGGGGAAATAGTGAGTCAGGTTAGGTGAGTTGGGAGCATGGATTGTAACAGGAGGGGTGGCATCTCCAAAATTCCAGATCCACGTCACGATATCTTTACCTGACGGGAATGACGACAAATCAACAAAATCAATCGGGTTATTCAGGCAAGATGGGGTGGTATAGGAATATTGTGCATCCGGAATGGAAGGTTCAATTGTAACAAAAATGGTCGTGTCGTTCGTACAGGACCGTTCATTTGTGACTTTCAGATAGACTGTGAATGTTCCAGGCACAGAAAAAGTGTGTACCGGATTCTGTATTGTGCTTGTGTTTGAAGATCCAGAGGCCGGATCGCCAAAATTCCATCGCCATTGAACAATAGCTCCAGTCCCCGGAGGCGTTGTGGAGATGGTACTGTTAAACTGAACGGGTGTATAGAGGCAATTCGGGATATCGCTGGTGAAGTTACCATGCGGGATGAACTGGTCGGGATTGACGTACACGGCGTCAATGATTGTATCTTTATTCCCGCTTTGGTTTGTAACAATAAGGGTAACAGTGTATGTCACATCGAATGGTGGCATAAACTGATGCTGTGGATTTTGCAGGGTGGATGTACCTCCATCATCAAATGTCCAGAAGTAGGCAACAATTGGGTTGGCCGCATCTGCAATAGATGCATCCCAGAAGGAGACAATGTCTCCATAACAGGATGTGTTGGTGTAGTAAAAGTAGGAAATCAGGAGTGGCTGGATCGAAACCGTTTTATTCACAGTCGTAGAACAAGCTGCGGCAGGATTGGTCTCAGTCAATGTGATGGTACCCGTTCCAATGTTTCCCCAGTTGACCGTGATCTGATTGGTTCCAGCTCCTGATCCTATTGTCCCTCCTAAAACGGTCCAGGAATAGGTATGCCCGGGAATATTGGGTGTTGAGTAAATCACACCAAGTTGATTGTTACTGACCACTCCAGGGCCTGTAATTACAGGCGAATTATCAGGGCAAGGCTGAGCAAAAGAGCCAGCAGAGATCAATGCCAGGAGAAAAAGGGCCAGTACACTGCGAAAAAATCTAAGGAACATATTGTTGCGATTAGAAACGTGTGTTACAAACTAAGTACTAACATTATACTTCCAATATATAACAAAGGTTTCACACAAAGGTTGCTTTTCTACTGTGTGAAATACCTGCCAATTAATGCAGGAACAAAAATAAGACAAATTTGATTGTATGATACGACATGACGCAACTTTATTGTATTTTAATGTCAATACAAATAGCACTTATCAATTTCTTTTTTCAAATGAAACCTGTTACTTTTGCAACAGAATAATTCCAACCCTATGAAAAAATCATTTTTAATTGTACCCGGCATCCTGGTTTTACTCCTGGTTATCTTTTTTGGATGCAAGAAGAATACAACTGTTGAACCTTGCGACAAAACAGGGCGGATCTGTATTACCAACAAGCTGGATTCCACTGCAACGATCCACATTGTTCAGATGAATCACGTTTTTGACCTTGACCGGGATTTTATGGAATGTTTAGTCGTAACAGGTGATAACCCTTATAATTTCAAGATATCCTGTAACACATTCTATCTTGACACGACGATCATGATTCTGTCATGTGATGACATCCAACTGATTTTGGAGTAACTATCGGTCGAATTTCACTTTATTGCAGAAGAAGACCACCCGCTTATCGCTGCCTCCTTTTGAGATATCCCTGATTTCCTGGTATCCGGAGCATAGAAAATACTCCCCATACCAATGAACCATCCTGCTTTTTGATTCTGCCAGCAGTTTGTCATTTGTCGACATTAGCTCCAGTTCTGAGAAAAAGGTCGTTTCGATCGTTTCTGAATCCTGAATAATCCGGCAGGCAATCTTTCCTTCACTGAGGTATGTGAGAATGATCTCATCTTCAGAGGGGAAAAGTGTAACTTTCGGTTCAAGGGTAAATGAAAGCAGATTTTTGATACTCATGGCATTGTCCCACATCATCTTCCCCTCCTTGTCAAACGCTGCCATGATGATGCCGGTAAACCGATATCCGTCAAACACAGAGTATGTATTCGTAAACGGTCGGCCGTAAAAATCATAATCAGTAAATGATTCTGTGTGATATTGCGGATTATATGATTCTGCAGATACGATAAACTGGTCTTTCCAAGGCAGAATATCGTGAAGCAACAGAGAGAAATCAAGTGAATATTTTTGGTCGGAACGGCTTTTCTTCATGCTTTTTTTCCGAAGACTAAGCATGTCTCGCTCGCTCAATAACTGCCTTATATTTTTCATATCCAGAAAGTTATAATAATCTATCGACTTCTGGGCAACAGAAATAAAAGGTGCTACAACAAGGCCGGTTGATTCAACCTCTTTGGCTTTTTTACTTACAGGGCTTACTGAATAGGTTCCTGCTATCAGAGTTTCAGTTTCAGATGCTCGTATCTCAGTTACATTGGTAAATTCATACGTAAGATTATTGTTGGCAACCTTAGTTTCAAATTGTCTCGTCCCATCCGGCTGATAACTACAGAGATAGAGTTCTGCATTGCGTTTAGACAATATCTTGGAAATAAGCAGAAATATATTCGTTGTGATGGGGTCAACTGAGCAATGGAGGATAGTTGATTCATCGCCGGGCATCAAAGGGATGAAGGAAGGCTTCCCAGTGGGAAGATCCATGATCAGTAAAGCAGGTTTGTCCTCATCATTGTTCAGTCCTATAAAGGCTTTATGACCCACAACCTCAAATGAAAGCATGACTCCTTGATCAGGTGTTTTGCCATTGTTGAGAATAAAAGAACCGGTTTGAAGAGCGATACGGAGAATCTGAAAATTGACCTCCCTATTCCTGTTTTTTTTGTCAGATTCAAAGTAGAGATAAAGTGTACTTTCACCGATTGAGACATCTCTGTATTCAAGTGTAGAGAGGATTGGGGCGCTCTTAACCCAGATTTTCTGCAGATTCCGGTCGTAAAAAGTAAAATACCACCGGGTAGAATTATCGGTGGTCACCTCCACACTTTTATAAAACAGGATCATCCCTGCTGAACCGCACGGGATGATCCTGTAAGTCTCCTTATCCGACTGAGCCGGAATCTCTATACGCAACGGCTTGTCGGTCACCGTGAATGGCTCCTGGCGCTGCCCGGAGATCAAGCATGGGAACCACAACAAGAATGCACCGAGAAGAGCATAACGACTCATTCAGTTCAGCTATTACTATTCTTTTACAAGCTTTTTCACACCTGTCTCCCCATGTGCTCCAGTAACCCGAATAAAATAGACACCTGGTGGCAGGTCGGTGCAAGAGATTGAGCAAGAGGAGTCTGTGATTTTATATTGTTTCACCTCTGATCCAAGGATTGACAAGAGGGTCACGACTTTTTCTTCAGAATCCGGGAATGTCAGTGTTACCTTATCATCAGCCGGGTTCGGGAAAAAACGGAACGAGTAGTCTTTCTTCAGCGGATCAGAAATACCGATCATCACTTCACCGGTTATCAGGATTTCGTCCACCTCCCATGTTTTAGCATCCGAAGTATTTGACGTGTACATTAACCCTACATAAACACTGTTTCCGACAATTCCGGAGATATCAACAACTCCGGAAGATGTCCAGGCCCATCCTCCCGCAGAAAGCGTTGCAGCAAGGTCAACCCACTCATAATCATTCGGATCACTAACTCCGTCATATTCATTGGAAATTTTGACTTCAAGGTCGGAACCCGTATAATAACAAGCAGTTTGAAATGTGATCTGTTCATTGATATATGTATCAAAGTCCATAGCAGGTGAGATTAGCCAATCCTCGTTATCAACCGCTCCTCCACTATATCCGCTCATTTTGGCACAGGGAGACCCGGCGATGCCATGGATGGAATCGATCACCCAGAATTGTTGCTGTCCGATAACATTATTCGCACTCCAGGTTCCCAACGTAAAATCGTTAAAGTTCTCATAATTTATAATAACGATGTTTGGCGTTGTTGCCATCACAGATGGAGGTGTCCCATCTGTCTTGTAGTTAATATTCGACCCGGTATTAGTGTATGGAAATATCTTGAAATAGAAGGGCTGGTTACTTGGAAGATCGTAAAATGTATATGTCCCAACACCGTTGAGAATATTCATGGCTGCCGTGCCGTCACTCAGATCCGGATCATCAGCTACCGGGGTGCCATCAACCGGAAGTGTAATGTTATCCTGATCGCTGGCCTTTATCAGGTAAGCTGTTGGGATTTGTGTTCCAATAGCATCTGTCCATGTGAGGGAAATAGAAAACGGGAACGTTTCTGCAGCAAATTCCGTTGGATAATTGGATGGTTCTGGAAGAGGCCCACCACCGAAAGCAGTCCAGGTGATGTTATCGATAGCGACCTGTCCGGACGAAGTATTTTGCTGTTTGAAATTCAGCGTAAAATCTCCGGGAGAATCAACAATGATAGGTCCGGAATTCAGAATAACACCCTGCTGGCTGCTGCTTGTTACCGTTGTCACCAGTAGTCCGTTCACGAATACATCCAGGTTAACATTGGTCGAGAATCCCTGCATATAATCAAAACTGAGTGTGCCACATCCGTTCGCCAGAACTCCCGAGATCACTTCAGAAGTAGGCGTTCTGTCTTTACCCAGACAGGGAGAAGGTGCAATGATGACAACATCGCCCCGGCATTGCCAGTATGTCCAGGTAGATCCGTCCTGACCTGCGAAGGTACCGTCCTGATAGGAGTTACCCGTTTCGGGGTAATTAGCAAAGGTCTCCGTTCCTTGTGCAAATAATACAGTTGCGGAGATGAATAAAGCGAGGAAAATGATTGAACGTTTCATATGATTCCTGATTAATTGTTATTGAATGACTACTTTTTTAATCCCTGATTTTCCATTGTCCAGATCTACCACCCGAATGAAATAAATCCCGGGAGAAAATTCTGAAACGGAGATCTGAAGCTTCCTCTGGACTGACTCTGTACTATAAACTTCATGCCCCAGTTCAGTTAGCAAAGAGACCGAATACCGGGATAGGAGCGGGAGTGAGATAGTTAAGGAACCATCTATAACCGGATTGGGATAGATTGCAAAGGGCACCCGATTCCCACCAGAGGAGATTGTGCTTGGGCCTACCTCGATATATTCGACTTTAAGTAGGATATTTTGCCCTACAGTATTGGATACTTTCAATGAGACATCGAAAATTCCCATATCATCATATTGCACAGGAGGTGGGTCTGCCCCTAAAAAGGTTGCCGGCTCTCCTCCTTCAAAGGTCCACTCATAATTATCTATCGCTCCTGTTGATGCATCGGTAAAGTTGACTGTACCACCAACCACAATCGTGGTATCATCTGCTGAAAAACCGGCGATCGGAGGATATGAACACCCTTCGAGTGGAGAAGCCCAAAGGGTATCTCCGGCCCCATTTACGGCAGCAAACTCCATTGCATGGCGCCAGTTCCCGGGTAATGCATTATTGGAGCTGGGGTCACAAAGTTCTAGTGAGGGTCCCCATCCGTCGGCCAGTGTATCCCAAGGAAGTTGGTCTCCAACGCTTACGGAATCAATCACGCTACCTGTCGGTTCGTTCAATACGATCTCTTCGCCACCATTGCTCAGCGCTCCGTCAGTCCACTCCAGTGTGGTAACGCCAAAGGTAGTCTGCATAGCCTGGGCACTCTCCGCCACAATGACATATCCGCCAGGTTCAAGAGTATAAGCAGGGAAGATGAACGTTACCCCTTTTGAGAAGTAGAAATTTTCCAGATTGATCGCCTCCGTATCATTGTTGAACAACTCGATGAATTCAAGTGTATCGGTTCCACTTTCAGGAGGGTTGTACATGATCTCAGTAATTACGATATCAGCTTCCACCGGGGCGCTGACAGTAATGTACCCCGATTTACAGAGCACATCAGACCCATAGGCATTCGTAACAGTGAGGCAAACATTATACACACCCGGGTACTCCCACATGATATTAGCCGGATTCGTATCATTCGAACTCATTGGATTCCCTCCTACAAAGCTCCAGTTCCATGTATCGGGGCAATATTCTGAGGCATCAAAGAAATCGATCGTTTCTCCAGTCACGATAGTAGTTTCACTTGCCCAAAAATCGGGTATTGGTATGCCCGGATCACATAACGTCATGAATGTGGCGTTATTTCCATAGGAAGTTCCAAGTGCAGTGGCAGCATAAGCTCTGACGTAGTATGTTGTTTGGGGGGATAGACCGGTCATGTTGCTTGTAAAGGGGCCTGTTGTTCCCGGTTCAATGGTATGATCGCCCGCCAGGGAGGGGTTAGACGCTGTTCCATAGCAGAGCCCACGGGCGGTAATCGGAGAGCCACCATCATCAGTTACATTTCCACCTCCTGTTGCAGAGATATTTGTTATATTAGTAAAGGTTGGGTCTGTCACAACTGTAGGACCAGTGAAGTCAGGAACACCTGTCACGAGGATCTCGTCTACCTCCCATGCGGCGGCCGCTGAACTGGTACTGGTATATTTGAATGCCAGAAAAACTGCAGATCCCGAAGTTCCTGAGACATCCAGCGATCCCGACTTCGTCCATATCCAACCACCCGGACAAATGGTAGCAGAGAGTTGTATCCAGGTGGCGGAATTCGGATCACCTGTTCCTATATAGTTGTTGGAGATGAATACTTCCAAATCCGGACCCGTGTAGTTCTTGGCAGTTTGGAACCGAAAGTGCTCGTCTGTATAGTGATTGAAATTCATCGCAGGTGATATCAGCCAATCTTCATTCACATTAGCGCCTCCTGCGTATCCGTTCATTGTGGCACAGGGAGTGCCTCCTACTCCGTTACTCATGTTCATGCCCCACACCTGGCTTCCTGTTACACTGTACGAAGTCCATGAGCCCAGCGTGCCACTGTTGAAGTCCTCTTCGTTGATGATCACCACATTTGGCGTAGTCTCAGAGCTTGATGGTGGAGTTCCGTCGGTTTTGTAGTTGATTGTTGCTCCTGCGTTGGTGTATGGGAATATTTTAAAGTAGTAGGTCACGTTGCTGGGTAATCCGCTAAAGTTGGCCGTTTCAACCCCCTGAACAATATTCAGGGCTGCTGTGCCGTCGGATAGATCAGGATCGTCTGCAACTGGGGTTCCGTCAACAGGAAGAGCAATGTTGTTGAGATCGCTGGCAAGGATAAGATAGGCTGAAGGTAACTGTGCTCCGATAGCATCGGTCCAGCCCAGGTCCATGGCAAAGATATCGGGAGTGGCCACGAAATTCGTTGGATAGTTGGTTGGCTCTGGATCCACTGCACCTGTAAGGGTTTGGTTGGCATTTAGATTCCCGGGGGTCTCAGCCTGTGGAGCTTCCCAGGTAAAAGCAGCATAAGCTCCTCCTGTGCCTCCTAGCTGGAGAGATTGGCCGACAGGGGTTGAGCTAGTTTCTGAAACTCCAATATCAGTTGAAGTAACACCCATTGCAGGTCCGTTACTTGCCGAAAAAGTACCTTCATAACTTAAAAATTGTCCGGTGACAAGTGTTCCCTGGAAACTTAGGGCTACGCCATCGGGTGAACCGTTCTGAATTCCATTGGAAGGATAGGTGAAGTAATAAAATGTATAGCCACTGACCATCGCTCCAACGGTAAACATATCAAGGGTTGTAGAATTATAGCTTGCTCCGCCGTTTCCATTGTATAAGGTTACGGTAAAATCAGATAAGGTAAAAGTGCCTGCATTCTGCAGTACAACTTCTACAAACTCACCAACATCGGTACTAACATTGTCATAATGGATTTCATTGATCCATGCGTTCTGCGCGTTGAGGGTGCACGAAACACCTGCAACAACCAAGAATAAAAAGAGTACTTTTTTTAAGCTCATAAGGTTTCTTTATTTAAACAAATTACTATAAAGTGAATGCAAGTGATGAAAATAAAGGTTTTCTTAGTTACAGCCAAATGTTTTGATAAATTGTTAAAAAAAAGGGTTGTCTCGATGTTTTGAGACAACCCCTTTTTAACAGAAATTTATTCACTTATTTTTTATCGTCAACCTCTTCAAAATCGACATCGGTAACCTCATCGTCGTCAGGTCCCTTAGATTGACCCGGATCGGACTGAGGACCTTCCTGCTGTCCGGGTTGTGTGCCTGCCTGAGAATTATTCTGGTACATCTCCTGGCTGGCTGCCTGCCACATGGCATTCAAGTTAGCCATTGCAGTGTCGATGCCGGCAAAGTCGTGGTTTTTATGAGCTGCCTTAAGCTCCTCAAGGGCTTTTTCGATTTCTCCCTTTTTATCTGCGGGAACTTTATCGCCGAACTCTTTCAGCTGCTTATCAGTCTGGAAGATCAACGTATCAGCTGTATTCAGCTTATCCATCTCCTCCTTCAATTTCTTGTCTGAATCGGCATTGATCTGAGCTTCGTCTTTCATCCGTTTGATCTCATCGTCGGATAAACCGGAAGAGGCTTCGATACGGATATTTTGCGATTTGTTTGTGGCTTTGTCTTTGGCCGTTACATTGAGTATCCCATTGGCATCAATGTCGAATATCACTTCGATCTGTGGGACGCCTCTCTGGGCAGGAGGAATTCCGTCGAGATGGAACCGTCCGATGCTCTTGTTCTGGTTTGCCATAGGGCGTTCGCCCTGCAATACATGAATTTCTACAGATGTCTGGCTGTCGGCTGCCGTGGAGAATACTTCTGATTTCCGCGTAGGAATTGTGGTATTCGATTCAATCAGCCGGGTCATAACTCCTCCAAGGGTTTCGATACCGAGTGACAATGGAGTGACATCAAGGAGCAAAACATCTTTGACTTCACCAGTGAGCACACCACCCTGGATAGCTGCTCCGATAGCGACTACCTCATCCGGATTAACGCCTTTTGATGGCTCTTTCCCAAAGAAATCCTTTACAATCTTCTGGATTGCCGGAATCCGGGTTGAACCACCAACGAGGATCACTTCATCAATATCCGAAGCTTTCAGTCCGGCATCAGCCATCGCTTTGCGGCAGGGTTCAACGGTTGCCTGCATAAGAGGGTCAATCAGCTGCTCCAATTTTGCCCGGCTAAGTTTTTTCACGAGGTGCTTTGGCACGCCATCAACAGGCATGATATATGGAAGATTGATCTCCGTTTCGGTTGAACTGGATAACTCGATCTTGGCTTTTTCAGCTGCCTCTTTAAGCCGCTGCAATGCCATTGGGTCTTTCCGGAGATCGAGGCCTTCATCTTTCTGGAATTCATCGGCAAGCCAGTTTATGATCTCATGATCAAAGTCATCACCTCCGAGGTGGGTATTCCCATTGGTCGATTTTACTTCAAACACGCCATCCCCCAACTCCAAAATGGAGATATCGAATGTACCTCCACCAAGGTCGTAAACAGCAACCTTAATATCTTTATGTTTCTTCTCAAGTCCATATGCAAGAGCAGCTGCGGTAGGCTCATTGATGATGCGTTTAACATCCAGTCCGGCAATCTCTCCGGCCTCTTTGGTAGCCTGACGCTGAGAATCACTGAAGTATGCGGGCACTGTGATGACAGCCTCTTTGATCTCCGTGCCAAGGTAATCCTCTGCTGTTTTTTTCATCTTCTGCAGGATCATAGCAGATAACTCCTGTGGTGAATATTCCTTATCCCCGATCTTAACGCGGGGCGTGTTGTTCTCGCCTCGGACCACGTTATAGGGGACCCGTTTGATCTCTTTGGTTACCTGATCATATGATTCGCCCATAAACCGTTTGATCGAAAATATAGTGTTTGTGGGATTTGTAATAGCCTGGCGTTTGGCAGGGTCACCCACCTTTCGCTCTCCATTATCGGTAAATGCAACAACAGATGGGGTTGTTCTTCTGCCTTCGCTGTTTGGGATTACAACAGGCTCGTTACCTTCCATCACAGCAACACATGAGTTTGTAGTTCCTAAGTCAATTCCAATTATTTTTCCCATGATGAATACATTTATATAAAATACTATTTGGTTTCTGAATTTCCTTCAGCACGTCAATGATTGTGCCATGATTAAATTCTTGCATGCAATCTGACAAAACGACAGAATTCAGGGACGAGGGACGAAGGACGAGGGACGAGGATACAGGTTATGGCTCAATAAGAGAGAGAGAGGTATCCCGTATCGCGTATCCCGTATCGTCTATCGCGTATCAGTCTTTTAGAATCCCAGATCTATGGTCAGCGGATTTGAACGGATCTCATCGATCGTGCGTTGCGAGAGATTTATTGAATCAATCTCCTGCACAAATCTTGAGGAGAAAAGACCGATCCCGTTCTCAATGTTGGAGAAGGAGGGTTTTTCCTGGATGATAGAATTGGATGGCTGGCTTACTTCAATATACGTATTGAGATCATCACCAGCTACCATAAAATAGTATTTTATAGAGTAATTTGGAACAGCACGCTCTACATTTGGATTAACCGCGATTTGGGTATGTAACATAGAATAAAATCCATCATTGGGATAAGAAACCTTCAGCATCTCACCCCCTTCGTCCGATTTTGAAAGTTGCCCAGGTATGATTTTCCAGTCAACAAATTTTACTACACTCTGGGAAGTGTCTATGAGCGAAGTTTCTTTGTAAAAAAACCGGACCAACACCTGATAACGTTTTCCACCCACTGCTGAGATCCATTCCACCTTACTGTTCTTCCCTGCATCATAGGAGATAGATTGAAATGCAAAGGGTTTCTCAACCAGGAAATTATTTACCAATTTTGTTTCGGAAGAGATGATTTTTCCTGTTTCCGAATTATTGATCACCAGTTTATAATTGTATTCAGGGTTCAGGATCGAATCATTGACATAGAGAAGCTGGTTGGGAAAATAAAAAATGCCTGAATCTTTATTGTTTATCGTTGTCGTATCAAAGGGGTAAACAGCGACCAGATTGCTGCCACTCCAAGCTTCAAGGGTCACATTCAATTTCATCAGATAATTACTGGAATCGGGAATCTGAGCATATTGCAGCGCATTTCCGGGGCCCAGAAAAGCTTTAGTTATTTTGATATAGTGGGCTGAATCGAGCTGATTCATAATCCCATACACGATTGTCACATCTTCCCAATCGGCATTCAGATTGAGTTCTTTCTTACAGGAGAAGAGGAGGAAGCCGGGAATCAGGAAGAAGATAGAGATTCTGATAAATCGCATGATCAGAGAGTTCGTTAAGCATGCAAAAATACAATTTTTTCAATAAAGTCGTAGATTTGCAAATTAAACTGATCCATATGTCCAGCTCATTTTCATTTCGCAATGTTCAGAAAGTAACCACCCATGTACTTCAGGAGATGAAGCTAAAGGGGGAAAAGATTGCCATGTTGACCGCTTACGATTTCTCTTTTGCAAGAATCCTTGAGGACACAGGTATCGACGTGATCCTTGTAGGGGACTCTGCCTCCAATGTTATGGCTGGTCACACCTCCACGCTGCCAATCACCCTCAATGAGATGATTTACCATGCCTCTTCTGTTGTCAGGGCTGTCAAACGAGCTCTGGTGGTAGTAGATCTTCCCTTCGGAACTTACCAGGGGAACTCCAAGGAGGCATTGGCTTCAGCTATCCGGATCATGAAGGAGGCGGGAGCAGACGCTGTTAAGCTGGAGGGCGGCAAAGAGGTTGTGGAGTCTATCGACAGGATCCTGACAGCAGGAATCCCTGTTATGGGCCACCTCGGATTAACACCGCAATCCATTCACAAGT
>Ga0268276_1001792_pt1 | contig 19948 bp, 17 predicted proteins | sample saktaG_4_FD_190145 | JGI IMG/M metagenome (GOLD analysis project Ga0268276, IMG submission 190145) | Saline water microbial communities from Sakinaw Lake, British Columbia, Canada - sak_2010_1_5_45m | ecosystem: Environmental > Aquatic > Non-marine Saline and Alkaline > Saline ... | reverse complement strand
GCCGGGTCCGACAAAAATTGCGCCAACTTATTAACCAAAGGAATAATGGCTTCAGTGTCATACTTTTCTGACCAATCGGCAAACTCAATAGCCCAGAAGCGCTTTACCATATCGTCTTGGATATATTCGACAACAAGCTGACGATAGTTTCTATCGGTAAGCATAGAAATCATACCTCGCATTGTGCCGTGCGGATAGTCCAAAAGCGCCAAACACGTAAAGCGAAACACATGCTCAAGCCTGGGTGTCCAGTTTGCACCGAATTGCTTTTCTAGCACCTCAATTAATCCTTGAGTCAATTGGTGCTTAAAACTTGAGTCAATGTTGGCCAGCGGGTTAAAAGAAATAGGATATTTAGAATCAGAGGGGTCAATAAGCACCACGTCATCTATTCTGTCTTCTGGAATAAAATGCAAAATTTCTTCTATAACATCTCCGTGAGGGTCAATAAAACAAAGCCCGTGGCCATATCCAATATCTTGACGCACAAAAAGCTCTAAAAGTTTTGACTTTCCCACTCCGGATTTACCCACAATATACACGTGCCTTCGCCTGTCTACTCGTTTTATGCCAAAAATAAATTTTTGCTCTTGCAGGGCTGCCTCATAATTGGTTTTGCCAATAAATGTGCAGTCTTCTGGCTCCACTGCGCCATAAACAGGCAACTCTGGAGGCGGAGGCGCTAATTTAAATCTTCGAATTCTATTAGTATTACTCTCGGCCACGGTCGTGTGAACGAGGCGAACACGATTGCTTCGGAAATTAGACAGAGGGTATATCGTATACAGATAGGTCTAATTTACGCTGAACACCTCTCGTTGTTTAGTTATGCTTAATTATCTTTATCATAACTTTTTTTAATAGTTTCAGCAAGCCAAAAATTTCAGACGTTTTACCGTTATATTTACTAAAATCCGCTAAGTGGTAGCAGCGATCAATCGGTCTTTATAATCGCGATTCAGGCGATACAAAGTAATGCTGGCGATGCAGGGAGTGCCATTTTGGTAATACTCTCTAACAACGTCCTCTATGCCCTGGATGTGTTTGTCTATAGTTTTAATAATCATGGCCGCCCCCTCAACCTCGCCCGCTCCGCTACTAACCTGAAAAATTGAACTAATTGGCATAATATCCACAGAGCCGGCCATCCTTTTTTCTACCAAAATTTTGGCAATAGTTTTTGCCATATCGAGATTTTTACACGTAACATAAATAAAAACCATTTACCCTCCTAAATTTTTTAGATAATTACTTAAAATTTTATTAACGTGGCTTCGACCCCAGCCATTTTTTAATCATTGTTCTCTCGCAAAAGCATCTTGTTGATTTAAAAAAGCTTCGTAGTATATCAGCTTAAATGGCTTTCTATTTTTAGTAGAAGAAACCTCGCCTTTATTGTGCAATATAAAACGCTTTTTTAAATCCTTTGTGCAACCAATATATAGCCCATTATCCTTTATACTTTGCAAAATATAAACGTAGTGCATATACCTAAAAAATTTTGGCGGGTTAATCACGCAACTTCTGCGTTGTAGCAGCTTTCACAGTAAACTATCTCCGGGCGTTCTGGAGCATACGAAGTTTTTATATCCTTTCCGCATTTTGCACAATTACGATCCCATAATTTAGGTGGATTAATGCGCGCTAAGCGTTCTAAGTGCCGGCAATCCGGACATTCGCGCGGTATGGGAAATTCAAACCGTCGGAGAAGTGCGAGTTCTGCTAATGTTATTTTAAACGGCTTTGCACATTTGGCACATCCTAAAATTTCTTTTAATATTGAATCTTGTACGTCATGAATGGTATCTGGAATTTTATCTGCTGGCAACGTAGCAACATGATTGCTTGGTGAAGAATCCCGCCATTTCCAACCCTTTTTCAAAACTTCTTCTTTGGAAAGAGGATAATATTGCATCGCCCTGGTTTCGTTGTAAGCAAACGGGCTTAAATCGTACGGCAAATAATCACCATAACGCCAGGCCCTACCTGTTGAATCAATATAAGGATTTTTATCCATGTCTTCTATTATACGGCTTCGCAGAGCCATATACTCTTCGGGAGAATATTGTTTGTTTAAAATTCTATATTGCTTCTTTTTTAAGTTGATGCAGCCAAAGGTGTATTTACATGAAAGATTATACATACCATATTCCACTTCCATAGTCCCCTGTCCCCATGCGCCACAGCAAAACTTAACCATGTCAGCGCCTTCACCCACGGTGAAAGAGTCTATCACCCGTTGAACACCATTACCCCATTCGGTTAGGTCATAAAGGTCTTTAGCGGGAGCCATGGTTACAAATTGGCAATAACGCGCGTCCTCCAGTTGTCGTGTTTGATAACAATTAAGCGCGTTTTTTGCGCCAAAAACATAATCGCCAGAAACATTGAGGCATTTCGCATCATTACGCATGTATTTATTCGGATTTTGTAACCAAAATTCATCTGTCTTTTTTCTTACCTCCCGCAAACTCTTATAGCTATCAAGCCTGTATTCTTTTATTTTTTCCAGATACTCTTCTTTCGTGTATGGTTTATTAAAAATATGATATTTTTTGTTCCTTAGATTAATACAGCCAAAACAATTGTCGCAACCAGTACAATTTTTTAAAAAATATGATTCACTACATTTTGAAGAATTTTCACAAAAAAATAATTTATACCCATCGCAATTTATGTCTTGGTACATAAGCTCTGACTCGCCAATCATAATGCAGTCCATTGAATCTTTTAGGCGGACTATAGTGCTTGAATAAAGTACGTTTTCACAAAAATCAGCATGAAAAACTAAATAGCAATTCTTAAGACTTCCTGTGTTATTAACATAATCGCTATTTATAAGCGTTGTGTAGTTATTCAAAAAAGACATGTGGGGCGTTTTTTTCTGCAACTCTATCATTTGTTCAAAAAACGGGCGAGACGAATCATATTCTAAAAAATACTCACCGTCATCCCATTTGTCAGACCACCAACATGGGAAACAGTATACGACTAACTTTAAATCCGGATGGAATATTGTAAGCATGTCTTTGCCACACAAATCACACTTTCGTTTATAAAGCGTTCTTTCATTTAAAAACATCAAACGCCTTTGAAATCTGCACTCCGGACAAGAAGTTGGTGGTGGCACTTTCATTTTTTCATAAAAATCAAAATCATCGGGCTCAATTATGAACTCTTGCTTACAATTTTGACAGATTTTGGTTTGGCTCTCCACCCCGTTAGAAGTCTTAGAACTTCCTCATTAATTATTTTTTTTACCCCGTTCGACTTCTAACGGGGTCCATGTTTTTATGCTACCAAAAAACCGTCCTTCTGTACATCAGGACGGTTTTTTGGTTTACTTGTTCTCTTGCTTTTATTCCTCGCGCCTCTGTTCTAGCGATTCATCTAGGGCTTTTTTCAAATCAGCTAAATTAACTTCTTTTCTCTGCCTTGATATGACTGGGTTTTGGTTGGTATTATTTCTCTTTGATTTATTAAATGGAATATTTTCTAGCTTGATATCTTCTTCGCGGGTGTTTTTAGACTGATTGACTTTAGGCTGACCGAACTCTATACCTAAATCTGCCAAAGCCGACGAGTCCTTTGGACTCCTTTTTGTCTGATCTTTATGTGCAGACGTGGCAGGCAAATTTGGTTGCACAACTTTTTGGGCGGGCCCGGTAGGAGTTTTACCAGACTGAACTTCTGGCTTTGGCTGAACTTCTCCTTTCTTAATTTTTTTCAAACATGATTTACAAAAAACAGCCCTGCCTTCTGTGGGCGGAAAAACAACTTTTGTGGGCTTCTGGCAATTAGAACATACCGCATCATAAAGAGTTGTGCCATCCTGTTGCACCCTACCTTGTAAACCAGGCCCATTAGAACTATTCGATTTATTTAAAGATTTAAAAAGACCCTGCGAGTTAGAAATATCAGAAGGGCCCTGGCCCACAGCACTGTCCCTATTAGCTGCCCAACGATTGATTTCTTCTTCAACGTCCCCCACTTTATGGGCATACTTTGACCTAGAAATCTTAATTATTTCTTCCCGCTTTTTATGGTCTTTCTCAACGGGCGCAGGAGCAATAGTTTTAGCAGAAAACGGCCTAGAGGTGAGGCCATCTATCATAAGCTTTATGTAAATATTGTAGTTATCCAAACGAATCAAATCATTCTGCAAAAATTCCGGCGTAAACTCCAATTCTAAATCTTCGGCGTCAGCGGCTCCCACCCGAAAAGAAACCATGGTGCCCACGTTCCCAAAAACAGCATCCCTTACAGCAGTGTTTTTATCGGTGACCAATTGCCCAATGTATTGATGGGCAAGAACCAAATTCAAACGATATTTACGAGCCTCTGATAAAATATTGACAAAAGAGTCTGTGGCAAAATTTTGAAATTCGTCAACATACAAATAAAAATCTTTTCTTTCGTCTTCGGGAATTCTGACACGCTCCATGGCTGCTAGCTGTATTTTAGTAATAATCATAGCCCCCAAAATAGCTGCGTTATCTTCGCCAATTCGGCCCTTGGAAACATTTACCAATAGAATCTTCTGGTTATTCATTATTTCGTCAACATCAATAGTGTTCTTGGCTTGCCCCACAATATTCCTTACAAAAGAAACATTCAAAAACTGCCCTACTTTATTTTGAACTGGGGCTATGGCCTCGTTTCTATAACGCGACTCCCACTCTTCATATTCGTTCACCCAAAATGATTTTACCACCGGATCTTTTAAGTTGTTAATAATTTTCTGCCGATAATCTCTATCAACTAGCATTCTTGATATGCCCAAAAGCGTGGTGCCGGGGGTATCTAATAAAGCTAAAATGCAATTGGCAAGAATGTATTCCATACGAGCTGACCATACATTAGCCCAAATTTTAGTAAAAATACCAATTAACCCCGAGGCAATTAAATGCTTATATTTGGGATCTGGCACATCCATAATATTAAAACTAACGGGATATTCCATGTCCGCGGGATTAAAATAAACCACATCGTTAATTCGATGAGCCGGGATGCTGTCTAACACCTCTTCGACAAACTCTCCATGGGGGTCAATAATGGCAAGCCCCTGCCCATTATCAATATCCTGCAGAGCCATATTCTTCAAAAAAGCTGTTTTACCAACGCCAGTTTTTCCAATTACATACATGTGCTGGCGCCGATCGGGTCTTTTAATCCCAAACACCTGTTCGGCCCTCCGAAAGTTTGTTTTGGCGATATGAGTTAAATCTTTTGACATAAATTGTAGGATTACATTAATAACCTGTTTTACTCATCAGGGAAACTGGCACGCGGACCAACATTTTTGTCTTCTACCGGTAAATTAGGTGGTGGGCCGCCTTTCTTTGATTCAATCTTGTCTAAAGTAGGAACCACCATTCCGGAAATCCTTACTGGGAAGTGAAACATGGTCGCCAATTCTTCTGGGCTTATTATCGCACACCCTTTGTGCCTGTCAGGAAAATATGGCGGGTACCTTAAAACAGACATTCTAAACATTTTTCTAGCGCGGAGAAAAGCCCTTCTTTTCCGCAGAAAATAATGAACTTTTGGTCTTGTGTCACCTAGAAATCTAAAGTAGTTCAGGTTTGCAGTTGAAAAGTGACCCATGAACCCGCGCGTAAACTTATTGTCCGGACTCCATGCGTCTCTTTTTGCCACATAAACTCCCCTTATATTCGTCCTATAAGCAGGCTTTTTAATCTTATTTTCAATTTCAGTTATGATTTCTCTCTCGCCCGGGGTTAGTGATACTTTTAATTCACCTGTTTCTTCATCCTCTTCCAATGGCACCCAGGAATACGATTCTCCTTCTTTTTCAGGACCAATAGCGAGCTCTCCGAATGTATGGAAAAGATGATCAAAAAATCCATACTCCTTTTTCTCAGGTCGTTTTGCTATTTTATTAATTATTTTTTCCGCTTCTTTTCTCCACTCCGGTTCATCTACATCAAACACTGGAACCGTGGTGAATTGGACCCAATAGTGTTCTCCTGGACCTATTTGAGATATGGCTTCCAATAAAGAGATGATTGGGTCCATTCTTTTTTCTTCATCAGCGATTCTTTCTCCTTGAGGTTCAAAAAACTTCTCGTATGTTTTTATGGGGTAAGCATCTTCTCGGCCAAGTATCCAATCTTCTCCATACATATCCCATTCTTCGTTTGGCACTGTTGGAGGAACCATTTTCACATAATCTTCGGCACGCTGAATTTCTATGTCAGGATAGTGGCCATAAAGAGCGGCCTTAATAGTGCTTTCGTGTTGCTGTTTAGATCTTATGTAAAAATGAATTCTGCCTTCTATGCTGGCAATTTCCCACGAACAATATTCCGGTCCGTTGCTTAATTCTCCTTCGCACCATATTTCACGGAAGTTTGCAAAGTCGGCAAGAGGCCATATAGAAGACATTACATCCTCCATGGCCTTAAGAGGCATAATGGCGTCTTTTGGCGGTATTATTTCATTAAGCACCCATTTTTGCTGAGCACCCATATAAAAATCCCAACCAATCCACCAAATGTAAAGAATTTTTAACTGAGAGGCAAGCATTATGGGCAAAAACAACCACCACCACACTCGTAGAAACGGCACCCACAAAATAATAACAAACAAAATCACCCACCAAAATGGATCCCAAAAGATTTTTTTAAACCAATCCCACCAAAATAAATATGGAGCTAATTTCATGATAAGAAAGTTGTAATAAACCCGGGCAGATAATTAAGAATGATTGACACAATGCACACCACAAAAAATCCTGTTACAAAAAATTCAAAAGTAAAAATTACCGGCATAACAATAAATGTAAGTTTTTTAACGTGCCAATAATAAATGAAAGAAAAAAACACAATAAAAAATATTACTGTTGCGAAAAATAAGGTAATTAATCCTGTGGTAAAAATATCCATCATGTTCTTCTATTATAACCCCAAAAACAAAAAAGCGCCAAGGGGCGCTTTTTTGTTTAGTTATTTTACGCTGTTTTTACAAAATATCTTTCTTTATCGTCTTTATCAAAATGTTGTTTGTTGTTTAAGTTCATTAACACAGTGTTTTTGGCAACCAGTCTTTGAGCCAAAACCTGTTTCACAACTTCATCTTTATGCACTGGCTCATTTCTATCTTTCAGAACTTTAGTGATTATGTCTTTTATGGTTCCGGGAACATACCCCCATTCTGACAGCGCATAAGTTCCTCTTCCAACAAGCACAAACCTGGCGTCTTTTATCAATTCATTATGAACTGTCTGTGGATAAGTTTTCTTGTTGGGCAGATTATAATTTAATTTATCTATCAGTTTTGCCACCTCTGTAAAGTGCAAAGGTTTTTTGGTTTTATTGAAAACCAAAAATGCTTTGTCTTTCACGCCTCTCGGTTTAATTTCTGGCCATTCAATTAAACCCAAAAGTCCTTCTTTGCTGGGTTGAATTTTTTTTGAAACTTCGAGATAAGACAGCACTGCTTTTGGAGAAACTCCTTGTGCTGAAACAACCTGCGCCTGAAAATCCTTTTGCGTAACAGGTTTTCCTATTTTCTGCATTTCTGAGACCAACGAATTTAACCCTTCTTTAACATTTGCCTGCGCATTTGGAATATTAGACCAAAAATAGTGGTAATCCTTTTTTTCAGCAACTTTAGAAAATTGTTCTCCTAGTGTTAACAAAAATAAAACATAAGGTTTTTGAGTTTTGCCTCCAAGTTCGTTTAAAACAGTATCTTCTTTTTTAAAACCACCTTGTTCTTTAAAGTAATTTGCAAACTCTGCGTAAATACCATCAATAGCTTCTTTATTGTTTTTTCTTACAAAACTAAAACCCGCCTCTTCTATCTGGCGCACTCTTTCGCGGGTTATACCGTATGTTTTTCCAATGGCTTCTAGAGTTTCTGGATTCCCAGATTTTACTCCAAACCTTCTATCAAAAATATCCTTGGTCTTTGGGTTAAGGCCTTTGGTGAACTTTTGGTATATTTGTGAATATTTAATCTTTGTCATGGTATTATTCTACCTGATTTTATAAGTTTACCATATTAACTAATCAATGTCAATAGGCAACCCTAAAACAGGCTTTTAGCGTGCTTTTTGTTCTTTTTTAAGACTATGCTTATACCAGCTGACCAATAACGTACTGGCGAGAAAAATTGAAGAATATGCTCCCGCAGTTATTCCTATGATCAAGGCAAGAGAAAAATATTTTAATGTTTCGCCCCCAACTAAGAATATAGCAATCAACACTATCAAAGTGCTGAACACCGTGCTTAAAGACCTTCCAAGGGTTTGATTCAAGCTCCAGTTTACTGTTTCCTCAAAGTCGCCCATCCCTCTTCTAAAAATATTCTCTCGGATTCTATCGAAAATAACAATGGTGTCGTGCACAGAAAAACCCAAAACTGTCAAAAGCGCGGCAATAATAGGAATTGTAATTTCAACATTATACATATGTCCCAAAACAGAAAATACTCCAATTGGTATTAAAACGTCGTGGAACAAAGCCAACAACGAAGTAATGCCGTATTTCCATGAACTGACTGGCCTGGAAACCTTTCTGAAAGCAAAGGCGATATACAGAGTAATCGCCAATAAAGCCAGAATAATCGCAAGTTCTGTTTTGTTTCTTAACTCCTGACCAACAGACGGCCCGATATATTGGAAGCTTGTTTCTGTAACTGGAGTTAACTTGTTTAATTCAGTCAAAATCTGCTGGTGGGTTGTTTCGTCAACTCCTTTAAACTGTAAAATAATGCGCGTGCTACCAGTTGGCTGAACTGTGATTTCCCCTAAGTTAAAACTCACCAATGCGTTTTTAACTGCCTCATTTAACGGCGGAGCCTGCTGAAAATCAACCTCCATATTGCTACCCCCTACAAACTCAATCCCGAATTTCAGGCCGAACATAAACAAACAAACAATTGTGGCAATAATCAAAATGCCAGAAAAAATATAATAAACTATTGAATATTTTGTAAAATTAAATTGCATAAAATTAAAGTAGCCACTTAGCTTTTTCGGCCCATTTACCTACAAATACCTGTAAAAATATTCTTGTTACAAATATGGCTGAAAATAAGCTTACAACAATACCTAGCGCCAGAGTGAAGGCAAATCCTTTGATAAATGAGGTTGCCACAAAAAACAAAATCGCACAGACAATCAATGAGTTAAAGTTGCTGTCTCTAATTGACGGCCAGGCGCGCTTGAATCCTTCATCTATAGCGCCAGTAATATCTCTTCCTGCTTTTATTTCCTCTTTCATTCTTGCAAAAATTAGAATATTAGCATCAACCGCCATGCCTATAGAAAGCACGAATCCTCCAATACCAGCCAAAGTCAAGGTTACAGGAATCAGCTTGAAAATCGCCAAAACTATTACCACATAAATCACAAGGGCCAAGGACGCAAGCAACCCGGGAAACCTATAAAACACCACCATAAATACAATGACCGCTAGAAGGCCAAATAGGCCTGCTACAAGCGATTTTTGAAGGGATACTGTGCCCAAGGTGGGCCCCACGGTTTCCTGTGAAATTGGGTTTCCAATCTTAACCGGCAAGGCTCCGGAGTTCAATCTGCTTGCAATTGTGTTTGCTGTTTGGGTGCTTATGTCTCCAGTAATAACTGCTTTTCCTCCTGTAATCTTGTCTTGCACTATCGGCGCATATAAATCCTGGGCGTCTATAACTCCATCTCCGGTTGTGTCAATAATAGAAGCTCCATCTAAAAATATCGCTATCGGTTTTTTAATATTTCTGTCGGTTATGTCTTCAAATAATTTTGCACCCTCGTCATTAAACTGCAGTTGAATTTGAGGCCTATAAGTTGTCTGGTCAAAAATAACCGTTGCCTTTGTTAAATATTTACCCGTCAAATCTGTGGGTTTAAAATAAGGGTTTTGTAGCGCCAATTGCCAGTTATCAATTTTAGAAATATCTTCACCCTTTAACTGCGCATCCTGAATCTCTTTTATCTTGTCTAGAATCGGTTGGCTTTCTTCTTCTGTCCTTTGTTCGTCAAATTCCAAATATGGTGTCTGGCCAATCATTGAGATTGCCTGCTCTACATTTGTAACTCCCGGCAACTCAACCAATAACCTGTCTTGCCCCTGGATCTGCACAATGGGCTCTGAAACTCCAAACATATTTACCCTCCTCTCAATCACATCTCTTAATCCTGCCATAGCTCCCGCCGGATCAGCTACATCAGTCAAATCTGCCTGATAAATTAAGCTCACTCCGCCTTGCAAATCCAGGCCTAAAACATATGGCTTCTCTAGAAAATGTGGGAGAGTCCACGATAGTTTTTGGTTTAAATAATCAATGCCGTTATTAAAATAATTTGGATACGCAAAAATCCCGGCCAAGATTGCCAGGATTAAGACTCCGATAAAAATATAATATTTCTGCGCCATTATTAAAACATTTTTATTATAACCAAATCTCAAAATTAATCAAGCCCTATAGACTTATTATAGTTGTTCTAATATTTTTAGTTCTAAATTGCCTGTGGCCGTGTCGTAAACTGCGAAAGTGGACTTGTAAAATTGGCCTGCCAATTCGCCCGGGTTTATCATATGGGTTTCACCCACTTTCTCGTCCCAAGGCCTGTGGGTGTGGCCGTAAAAAACCAAATCGTATTTTCCTGACTGCGCCAGCTTTTTGACGATATCGGGAAAATGTGCGAACGCAATTTTTTTTCCGTTAAAATCCAATTCCATTTTGTCGGGTAAATCCAGGTCATAATCAGCGTTACCTTTCACAAATTTTATTTCGCCGCCAAAATATTTTTTTGCCTCGTCAATCGTTTCCTGTGTTGAAATATCCCCGCAATGTAAAATCAGCAAAATTTTTTCTTTTTTTATCCAATCAATCGCTTTCTTAAAATTCAACATATTATTGTGAGTATCTGAAACAATTGCGATTTTCATAGTTATATGATAGGTTATAAGCTAGCATCAAGTGTTCTATTTGGGAAAAACCAGGGGAGCTGTAATGAAAACTTTCCTCTTGCCATTTGCGAAGAAAATCCTTCCGTGGCTCTTGGGTATTTTCGCATTGTGGTTCGCAATCTTCCAGCCGATGTATGACAAGTGGGAGATGAGGAACCCGACAACTTTCTGTTGTGGACTGTTGTTTCTCGTGATCTATTCTGTGTGGCGCTACGCTTACTACGTTCGCCACAGAGAGGACACCGACTTTATCGAACCCAGAATCGAAAACGAACCCGAAGACGAATCCATTCCCCCGCCAAGCGACTAGCGCGCTTGGCGGGAATTTTTTTATTTTCCGGCGACGCACTGATTAAAAATATTTACCTGATTGTTGTATGTCGTGATGATTCCTTTCAATTGATCTGCCAAAATATTATATTGCGCTACCAGCTGATTATAATCATCTACCATTTGCTTATAAGGAGCAGAACGCGGGTTTGTGTTATCAATTTCAGATTTTTTTTGACTAATTTGCGAAGACAAATAATCTAACTGCGGACTTACTGTATCAATTTGTTTTTTTAAATTTGCGTTTGGTTGAGTGCACGCCGACAACGGAAGCCCAAACTCCTGCACGCCAATCCAAACAGTTTCTCCTTTATATGTTCCTTTAATTACAGCCACACCAATTTCTGTGTATCTGTTGTTTAAAATGTTTGCCCTATGCCCGGGGCTGTCCATCCAATTTTGCACTAAATCTGCTTCTGAAGAAAAATTTCCTAAAATTAAATTTTCTCCTTCAACAATATAATCATATCCGTATTTTTGCGCCAAATCTCCAGGCCCAACACCAGAAGGCGAAACATGTTCAAAATACTGGTTCAAAAACATATCGTTTGCCTTAGCTGCGGCTGCCTGATCAAGAATGGTATTTTCTTTTAACGCAGGTAAATTTCCGTTTCCCTGCCTTTGCAAATTGGTTTCTATAATAATTTTTGATTTTAATAAAACAATATCACTCGCTTTGCCTCCAATATTTAACGGAGTCGGCGCCAATATCTGCTTTCTAACTTCCGAAATCGTATGCCCAATTTCTGTTTTCTGGAAATCCTGAATCTGTTTATCCAAACCACCATACAACCTTATTGCATCGTCCTTAAAATACACCCCAGCGCCAAAAGCTGCGATTATTAAAATTAAAATTATTATCAGCTTAATCTTTCCCATTGTCTATCCAATATCTTCTTTTAAGATCTTTTCCGCACTGCATTTTATTTTCCAGAACTCCTCCATTTTTTTCAATAATTTTTGCAGACCCAATATTGTTATCATCACAAGTAACCAAAACTTTAGAAATGCCAAGTTCGTAAGCTACCGGCAGGGCTTGTTTTAAAATTTCTGTGCCATAACCCATATTCCTCTTTGTCGGACGTATTTGATACCCAATATGTCCGCCTTCTCTAGAAAGTTTTTCTGTTAATTTATGGCGTATAGAAACTTTACCGATAAACTCATCTCCCTCTACTAGCCACAACGTTGTGTCAGGAACATAGCCATCACGCAGATCTATTCCCCTTTCATTGTTTTCATATCTAACTACAAGCTTCTCAAAATTTTTGTTTAAATCCTCTACATCAAAATCCATGTCCCTGCCCTCGGACTGAAAATCCTTTATAGCTTCGATGAAGCTGCCTTTATATTTTTCTGATGGTTTTACAAGCTCTGCCATTTTAATTTAACACCACTTTAATTTGACTTAACATATTCTAACATTCTATAGAATATTGGAATATTATTGCTCGAATGCCTTAATAAATCCTATAAATTTCTTGCCATAGGGAGACACCGAATGCCCGACCATTCTTCCGCTATATTTCTTATTAAGGAGTCCTGCTTGAACTAATTTCTGAGTATGCTGGCAAACGTTTTTAATATCGCTATTAATAGTTTTAGAAATATTTTCTAAACATATATTCGGCTCTCTGTTAACCAACAAAAGAATCTCAATTCTCCGATGATTTGCCACACCCTTAAAATATCTTTCAAATTGTTTTGCGCTTTTCATATATTAATTTTATCACATAACAATCTAATATTCTATAGAATGTTAGATTGTTTCCCCGTGGCCTTGGTCGTCATAGCTTTAATTTTTCCCATATATTTTACGCGTCTTGTTTTCTATAAATAAATTTGATACTATCTAAGCAGGACCTGTGGTGGGTGGACTGGCCAAACCCCCACTTCTTTCTCCTCTCGGGGAGAAGCGACATGGTAGGCTGCCACGAGAGTCGGGGGCCGGAGGGGGAGCGGATTGCGCTCGCAACGAGTTCGCTCGCCTTGTACCCACCGCCCGACATTTGTTCTCGTGGCCTTTTTTTATGTCAACTTTTCTAGTTTAGCGCCGACTAAACGTATTAACTTCTTGTGCGGATTTTTTCTTTTGTCTAAATACGGTAACAAAAGTTTTAACGTTTCCAGCTTAAATTCTTTTTGACTGGCCGATTCTGTTTTCAAAGTTTTAACGGATGTTTTAGTTTCAAAATCAGAAAACCTTACAGTAATTCCTACGGTTTTAAAGGTTTTAAAACCGCTCTCTAAAAATCTTTCAAAAACACTTTTGCACAAATTATCAAAAACCTCTCCTATATATGTAAAATCCAAAGTATCATGCTGAAAAGTGGCTTGTTCCCCAATTGATTTTGCTTCTCTGTTTTCAACCAAGGGCGCCTCATCAATACCTCTTGCTTTATTATACAAATCCAAGCCCCATTTTCCAAAAAGCTTACGCAATTTATCCTCTGAAAGTTTTTTTAAATCTTTTACTGTTTTTATACCAAGCTGATTTAAAACCTGCTCTGTTTTGGGGCCTATGCCGGGAATTTCTCTTATGCCCAAGGGCTCTAAAAACTTTTCTGAATCTTTTGGCTTAATCACAACCAAGCCATCTGGCTTTTTTGTTCCTGCAGAAATTTTAGCAATTAATTTGTTTTTTCCAATTCCAATAGAACATGTAACTTTTAATTTCTCTTTTATTTCTTTTTTTATTTTTTCACAAATTTTTTCTGCTCTTTTATAATTTTGAGCAAACGACAAGTCAAAATAAAATTCATCTATGCTGGCTGGCTCAACCAAATCAGAATGCTTTTTAATTATTTCTAAAATTTCATCGTGAGCTTTTTCATATCGTTCAAAGTCAACCGGCAAAAATACAACTTCTGGCTTTCCTTGGCTTTTTGCTTTCTGCGACAATTGCCACGCCACAGAAATAGGCAAAGCAGAATGTATGCCGTATTCTCTTGCTTGATAGTTTGCTGTTGAAACAACTCCCCTGCCATTTCCATTTTTTGGGTCAGAACCCACCGCAATGGGCTTACCTTTAAAAATCGGGCTACCCGCCTCTTCTAATGAGGCAAAAAATGCATCCATGTCCAAATGCGCGATAATCCTCATTTACTTTCCATGACATTTTTTGTATTTTTTGCCAGAACCGCAGGGGCATTGGTCATTTCTGCCTGGTTCTTTCTTACCAGATTCAACTGATTTTGAAATTTGCGCCGATTTTTGTTGGGTTTGTACGCCAGCTTTTAAAATGTTTTCTGCTATATTAGCGTCAATAGTTGCCAGCAACTGACCAAATGCTTTGTGACCTTCGTTTTTGTATTCAACCAAAGGATCTCTACCAGAATATGCTCGCAAACGCACAGAGTCCCTGATGTGGTCCATATAAGACAAATGCTCCTGCCAAAGCGTATCTGTAACCCGCAAGCACACAAACTTTTCTATCTGTTGCATATTCTGTTCGCCCACTTCTTTTTCTTTCTTTAAATAATCTTCTTCTGATTGTCCCGCTTTTTCAAAAATCTCTAAAACTTTTTCTTTCAAATTCGGAGACTCCAAAATTTCTTTTCTTTTTTTGTAAATAATTTCACGGTGTTTGTTTAAAACATCGTCATACTCTAGCAAGTGATGCCGCGCGTCAAAGTTAAACCCTTCAATTTTTTCTTGAGCAGATTCAATCGCGCCAGAAATCATTCCCGCCTGAATGGGCTCGTCTTCTGGAATTTTTAAAGCATTCATTAATCCTTTTATTTTGTCTCCGCCAAAAATACGCATTAGGTCATCTTCTAAAGACACAAAAAATTGAGTAGAGCCCGGGTCTCCCTGCCTGCCCGACCTTCCTCTCAGCTGGTTATCAATTCTTCTAGCATCATGCCTTTCTGTTCCCATAACGTGCAATCCTCCCAATTCTTTTACTTTTTGAGTTTCTTCTGTGCTTGGCGGATTTCCCCCCAAAACAATATCAACTCCTCGGCCTGCCATGTTTGTGGCAATGGTTACAGCGCCCTTTTTTCCTGCTTGAGCTATAATTTCTCCTTCTCTTTCGTGATTTTTTGCGTTTAAAATATTGTGGGAAATGCCTTTGGTTTCCAGTAATTTACCCAGATATTCGTTCCGCTCAACAGACCTTGTACCAACCAAAATTGGCTGGCCTTTTTTATTAAGCTCTTCTATTTCTCTAATTACCGCTGTAAATTTTCCAGCTTCTGTTTTAAAAATTTTATCTCCAAAATCCTTTCTTACAATCTGCTTATTGGTAGGTATAACAACAACTTCAAGTTTATAAACTTTATCAAACTCCTCTGCCGAGGTTACAGCGGTTCCTGTCATACCAGATATTTTTTTGTACATTCTAAAATAATTCTGAAAAGTAATTGTTGCCATTGTTATCGATTCTGGCTTCACAACCACTCCCTCTTTTGCCTCAACTGCTTGATGAAGCCCAGCAGACCATCTGCGTCCCGGTAAAATTCTGCCTGTAAATTCGTCTATAATTAAAATCTCTCCATTTTTTACAGTATAGTTTATATCTTTTATAAATAACGCTTTTGCTCTTAAGGCCGACTCTAGCTGATGAGTTGTTACAATATCGTTTTCTAACCACGGGTCAGACCCCAAGCTTTTTACAACCCTATTTTGGCCATCGTCTGTAAAAACAGCTGTTTTCATTTTTTCGTCTAACTCGTAATCTTTGCCCTTTTCTAAAGGAGCTACAATTTTTGAAAACTGGTAATATTTTTCTGTTGCTTCCTCTGCTTGCCCAGAAATTATTAATGGCACCCGTGCTTCGTCAATTAAAATCGAGTCCACCTCGTCAACAACAACAAAATTAAAACCCCTTTGAGCTTCCTGATTTTTCTCAAACACCATATTGTCTCTCAAATAATCAAATCCAAACTCGTTGTTAGTGCCATAAGTTATATCGGCATCATACGCCTCTTTTCTTGAACATGGCTTTAAATAATCTTGTACAACCTTAAAACTCCCAACTGTGTCGCGCTCTTTATCTTCTTCTACACTTTTATATTCTTTATCGTAAACATATCCCGATTCATTTGTAATACATCCTGTTGTCAGGCCCAACGCGTCATAAATTTGACCCATCCAAACCATATCTCTTTTTGCCAAATAATCGTTTACTGTAACAATGTGCACACCCTTACCTTCAAGCGCATTTAAATAAGCTGGCAATGTGGCAGCTAAAGTTTTTCCCTCTCCTGTTCTCATTTCTGCGATTTTGCCTTGATGCAAAACAATTCCGCCGATTAATTGACAATCAAAATGGCGCTGGTTTAAAGTTCTTTTTGAAGCTTCTCGCACCAACGCAAAAGCCTCTGGCAATGAATCGTCCAAAGCTTGACCCTTAGCCAATTTTTCTTTAAACTCTTTTGTCTTCTCTTCCAACTGTTCGGCCGAAAGCCTCTCAAATTCCGGTTCAAAAGAATTTACTTTATCTATTATCGGCTGGAGATTTTTTATGAATTTATCATTCGGGTCCCCAAATATTTTTGTTAAAATTGACATGTTGTTATTCTGTAATACTATACGAAAAACCGCATTAATTCAATGCGGTTTAGCGCAATTCGAACAGTAAAAAATTAATAACTCCAGGCCAAATCGCCCTTGTCGGTTGTGATTTTGATAATTTTTAGGCCGTCAAAAGTTTCTTTTATTTTCCCGGAAAAATCCTTACCCGTAATTTTTGTTTGCTTCCCGTCGTAATCTGCTGTTATATTGTAATCCTTTTTTGACTTTACTTGCTGGGAAAGTTTTTTTAGGCTTCCTTTTTTATCGTAATTCCACGAGAAAACCATTTTGTTTTTGCTGATGTCAGCTGGAACCCCATTGTATTCTATTGATTTGATTTCGGCCGTCATTTTTTTCTTTCTGTCTTTGTCTTTTAAAGTTATCTTGGTTGTGTTACCGGCCTGGTCAGTTAATGTGATAACGTTGTCATTATCCTGGACTAAAATTTCAGAGGGTTCAGAAACATTGTCTGTGCCGATAAATTTCAGATCTTTTACGTCTGAATCAAATTGAATTACAACTTCCGGCGCTGTTTTGTCGGATAAAGAATCCGGCAAGATTGTCTGTTCTTCTGAGCTTGGATTTTGTTTTATGGTCAACGTGGTCAGCTCGCTTCCCACACCAATATTCACGCTTCCTGTAAGCTCGGCAGTAACAGGCAAATTACTGAACGTTTCTGTATTTATTGTCTGGCTATTTTTAATTTCTTCTGCTTTTATTGTGTATGTTCCGCTTCCTGTTCCCTGTAATTCTATGCTGTATGTCTGACCCTCGTCTGTCGGGAGATAAACAAACTTGTGCTCACCCCAAACCTCAAAATCAGCGTTGGGAATATCATTGCCAACACTGCCATCATCGGCCAAGCCCAGCTTATTGCCAGATTGGTCTGTCACAAAAATATCCACAGGACTGAAAACCTCAACTGCCCTGCCGTTAAGTTCGCACTTCCCAACATCTTGTGTGATCAAATCATTGCCCCATATATTTTTTCCTGTGTCTAAACTACTGCCAGAAATCAAATTTACAATTTCCTGTCTAATTCCGTTTTGACTCGGCATCTTACCGTGGTCAGCTGATAAAGCATAGTATTTATTGCCTTGATCAATCGGTAAATTTGTGGCGCTTTCCAGGGGAACTGTGCCGTCCCCAACCTTATATTCCACCCTAGCATAATTTGTCTGGCTTCTTCCAAAATTATCTTTGTAGTTGATTTCTACAAAATTTACCATTGTGGCTCTTTTGCATCCGTCTATCGCATAAAGATCGATGCCAGGTGTTCTCATATCAAAATCGTCAAAGTTAAGAGTATGCAGATTTTCTGCTTTTAATAATGCTTGTGAATTAAACCCTTTGTCCTGTATTAAGTAATTTTTAAAATCCTAATAATTTAAATCGTTCTCTGTTGGTTCTTCCGATCCATCGCCGAAATCAACCAGTGCAACAAAACTGCCGGAAACATTGTAATATTTTTGCGTTGGCAGAAGATCGTAAACAGCCGGCATATTCTCCGAAATCTTTTTTATTTCTTGGTCATTAAGACCAGGAACATCAAGATTATCTCCTTGCACTAAAACTTTCACTGCTTTTGGAGCACCTATATTCGGCACACCAACAAAAATCGCTTTACCAATATAATTGTCTGATTGGTGGTCCATCACATATTTTTTGATAATCAATCCTCCCAAACTGTGAGCTACCACATCAACTTTGTCGCTTCCCGTCTGCGCCATAACATCCTGAATTTTCTGCGCCAATAAATCCGAGTTTGTTTTCCCGTCCAAATTCACTCCTGTCACCCCGTACCGCCAATCATATGGAAAAGTAAACAAAGCTTGGCCCTCCGCATACCCCTGGCCCACAAATTCGTTAATTAATCCATCCGTATAATTGAACGTGAGTTCTCTGCTTACAACTTTATCTGGGAAAACGCTATTATCTGATGGAGTTAAATCTTCGCTAAACTGTAAAGGATCCATAAAAGTATCTGTTATACTAAGTAACATTCTAGTTGCATCTGGCCATAATTTTTCAGAACTTTTAAAAATTTCTGTTCCGGTCAATCCCGGCACAATCAAAACCGGTGTCTTTTCTTGTACCTCGACATTATTGAAGGTGCACGTTACGTTTGACCATCCGGCAGGATTAATTCGTACGCTGTCAGATGTATAAAAAAAGTTGTCGTTATGGTTGTCACTTGTGCAAAGAATACTATCAAGTTTCAAACCCGGGGCAACGTCTTGTGAAAGAGAATAATCATCGAACGCTATTAAATTCAAAGTTGTCAAAGCAGTCAGGCTTTGTGTTTGCAATGAAAAATTTTGATAATCCTGCCAATACCAAGAGCATGTATTAGTATCTGGGTCACATGTCTGAACGCGTCGTTTCAAGCTGAAATCAAAAGAAGAATCTTGGTTCTGGGTATTCACGACTACGGTCAGTTTAAACTCTGGCACTGCCACCGAAAAAGAAACCGTGGGTAAAAAAATGATTGCTAGAGCGATGAGTATAATAATTTTGTTTTTCATAGAGTCTTTGTTATTTTTTCTAAAGAATATTAATACTAAAAGTCATTGCAAAATATAAAACGAACCCGACAGTGACTAAAAGAATGACTAATAATATAACAGATAGATACTTAATTAATTTATTTGTACCAAACTTATTCTTAATTAAAGAAAATAATACTAACAATAAACCAATGAACTGCAACGCGATCACAAGTTTTAGATAATTTAGATTATCTGATTTCTGTAAAAAATTATACCGAAATGGATGGGTTCCGCCACTTTTACTAGTCTGCGACAGTTCATAGTAAAAATTCGCGATGGGGCTCCATAAAATTTCGGGGAGGGCGAACATGGCTATGAAAATCCACGTCCATATTTTCTCTTTTTTTGTCATATTTTTGTGTCTCGCTTGTTCTAAAGTTCTTGAGAACTTTGGAACAAGCGGAACGCGATTAATTTTATATTTTTTACAGATTATTTTATTATACCAATTTCACAAAAAAAATTACACCGCAAATATGCGGAAAACTTAAATACACCCAAAATGACGTCCTCCTCGGACTCAAAAAATCCGCTTAACGGCGGATTTTTTATCGTCCGAGGTTTCCTTTGAATCTCATTCGAATTCTCCAGTTAAATCAAAACCTCGGTCAA
>Ga0268276_1001790_pt1 | contig 19962 bp, 18 predicted proteins | sample saktaG_4_FD_190145 | JGI IMG/M metagenome (GOLD analysis project Ga0268276, IMG submission 190145) | Saline water microbial communities from Sakinaw Lake, British Columbia, Canada - sak_2010_1_5_45m | ecosystem: Environmental > Aquatic > Non-marine Saline and Alkaline > Saline ... | reverse complement strand
AAGCCCGGCTTCAATTCAAGGCTCTCGTTATCGACCTTGACCTTTATCCTGTAGACGAGCTTGACCCTCTCGGTCGTCGTCTGTATGTATTTCGGTGTGAACTCCGCCTGTTGGGAGATGAACGACACCCACCCCTTGTAGCTCTTGTCCGGGAAAGAATCTATCTTCACTGTCGCCTTTTGGTTAAGGTTGACCTTGCCGACATCCGTTTCGTTTATGTATGCTGTCACCCAGATATTATTGAGGTCTATCGCTGTAAAGACGGGCGCGCCGGCCTGGACAACCTCGCCCTCTTCGGCGCTCTTTACGAGAACATAGCCATTTAGCGGAGAGGCCAGGTCCGCCCATCCAAGCCTGGTATTTGAAAGTTCCAGCTGGGCCCGGGCTCTTTTTACGCTCGCCCAGTCGGTGTCGGCAGCCGTCTTATACTGGTCACGCCTCTGCGCGGAGATGGCGCCCACTTTAAAAAGGTTCTCGTTCCTGATGTAATCGTCCTTCGACAGCTGATATTGGAATTCCGCGGATTTTAATTGAGCTTCGGCCTCTTTCTGCAGTTTCGTAAGCTCATCGGTGTTGAGCCTCGCCACTATCTGTCCTTTCCTCAGGTCCGAGCCCTCATCCGCCAGCAAATTAAGTATCTGCCCCCCGACCCTGAAAGATATGCGCACGTCGTTTCCTTCGATGTTGCCGGAGACTTTTATGACGCTCTTGTCGCGGGTAAGTTCGATGACGAAATAAGCCGCGCAAGCGATACATATTATTAAAAGCGTGGATACCAGAATGATCAGCCTGCTATTCTTTGTCATTTATGCCTCCAGAGTTTTTGGAATAATAAGAGAGATACTCCCGCCCCATGACCTTATCAAGATAGGCGCTTGCCATGAGATAATCGTATATGCCGCCGGCAAGATTCTTTTCAACCTGGCTCAAAGATACCTGCGCGTCTATGACATCCAGGTTTATCATGACGCCGTTATCGTAACCTACGTAGGATATGTTAAGCGCGTCCTTCGCTTCCGCCAGGCTGTCCTTCTGCGAGAGTATTATAGCGTGCGCCTCTTTGAGGTCGAGACAGCCGCGCCTCACATCTACGGCTATCTGCTCTATTATGTTCTCCTTGCTGAAGACGGCCTGGGAGTAACGCGCTCTTGCCTCCCTGACCTTCGCCAGCGTAGACATGCCGTCGAATATCGAAACCGTCCCGCCTATGCCTGCATTCCAGTTGCTGTGCCTGTAATTAAACCAGTTGGTCACATCGTCGGACCTGTTTGAATAATTCGCTGTCGCGTTTATATTCGGATACCATCCGGATTTGGCGAATTCTATCGCCCATTTTTCAAGGTCGACCCCAAGTATCTTGAGGTTCATCTGTGGGCTGTTCTTGTATGCCTCGCTGAGGAACTCTTCCAGCTTTACATCTACCGGAGAATACCGCAGGCTCTCCTTAAGTTTTATTTTACAATTCATGTCGAGATACAAGAGCTTCTTCATGTCGTTTGAAATTATCTCGATGGAGTTTTGCGCCTGCACCAGCGGCGGGATTGCTTTTGAGATCTGAACTTTCGACTGCAGCGCATCGAACCTCGATGAAGTGCCCTGTTCGTATCTGTTCTTTACATCTTTGTAATGCGCCTGGGCCTGATCGACAAGATCCTGGTTTATGCGCGCCGTTTCATAAGCAAGGAGAAGACCGTAAAATAACCTTTTGGCCTCGAACTCTATATCCAGCTTTCTGGCGGTCAACGTCTCCTGCTGTATCTTGAGCTTAACGCGCGCCTCTTTCAGATTGGCGATGCTGGCGCCGCCGTCATAGACCATCTGGCTGCCCGCCAAAGTGGCCAGATTATCGCTTTTGTATCCCGTGTAGATGCCTATATCTTTTTTGGTTGAGAGTGTTGACGCCAAGGGGCTGTCGGTCAGCATGACAGACCCGTTGTAAGTGAAGGTGTACCCTATGCTCCCTTGGGGGAAAAACTTGCTCTGCGCCGCCGTTATGTTGGCGCGGGCATAGGCGACTTCTTCGGACTGTATCATGATGTCACGGTTGTTTTCGAGAGCCGTGATAATTACGTCTTCGAGGGAAAGGTAGAGCGTATCGCTCTCCTGAAGAGGCACTTCATCGCCGCAGGCTTGTGGCGTGACGGCCAATAAAGACAGAAAGAGCGCTATAGTTATGCATGCGCTCTTTCTGAACAGATCCTTCATCCTATCCCTTCGATAAATATTAGGGAACTTTGGTGTTTCTCAAAAATTCCGCGCTCTCCTCAGGCAGAGAAGAGTTTATAAAAATTCCCGAACCGACTTCGAACCCGGCGGGCAGCGTGATCCTCGGCACGATAGTCAAGTACCAATGAAAATACGACTTGCCGTCTTCCTTCACGGGTATCGAGCGGATCGTATAGTTGTAGTCCGGATTATTCAATCCGTAGTAGAGTTTTGAGATGGTCGTTTTCAGGATGGACGCGAAGCTCTTCATTTCAGCGTCGTCTATATCGCCGAATGATGACATATGGCGCCTCGGGAATATCCAGGTGATAAAAGGAGCGGCTCCGGCGTAAGGAACGAATGAGACGAATGACTTATTTTCCGAGACAACGCGAAGCTTCGCGGACAACTCCTGTTCGAGAGTGCTGCAGAATATGCACTTGCCCGTTAGATCGAAAAATCCCATAGCGCTCTCGACCCTGTTCCTGATCTGCGGAGGCACTATTGGCGTAGCTATGAGCTGGGAATGCGGATGTTCGAGGCTCGTCCCCGCGCCCGGGCCATGGTTCCTGAATATCACCACGGCTTCGATACCTTCCTTTTTCTGCAGAGAGAGATAGCGGCTCCGGTACGCCTTTATGATATTCTCGACCTCCTCATCCGACATGAGGGCGATATTCAGATTATGTTTTGGGCTCTCTATGATGACTTCCGCTACTCCGTAACCGGATATGGAATGGTAGATGCCGTCATTATGCCTTACGAGTTTCTCTTTGGGGGATAACGCAGGGAACTTGTTGTATATCGATCTCGTGCTCCAATTAGCTTTGTCGCCGATACGGAAAGTCTCGCCGGATACGTCGCCCTCGTTGCCCGGGCAGAACGGGCAGCCCTTTCGGAATTCCGGGATGGGCAAAGCGTCTTTCTTGGGCTTCACGAAATCGTGCGGCCGCTTCGCGCGTTCCGTAGCCATGACGACCCACTCTCTATTTATAATATTATAGCGTAATTCAGACACACCCTCTCCTTGATGCGCACACCGCGCGCTTATTACACTAAATTATACCCTATGATTCAATACTTTGCCATTATTTCTGCACGTATCCTGCCATCACTCCAGGTCTCTGTTCGCGGCCTGAAATTTCCCTCGCTCACCGGCAAGAAAATTCCGCATTCGGTTCGCTCGGGGATTTCTCCAAGCGGGTATATGCGAAATTTTTTGCCGTGTGCTGCGGTTTACGTTTCGCTCATTTGCAGGAATTCCCTCCCTTAAGCCCATACTCACTTTAAGGTATTCCTGTATCGGTATGGGCGTTGGTCGGTCAGTTCCTGCATTCGCTCAACGTAAATCCTTGCACACCGACTAGCCATATACAATGTGCCAAAAAATTTCTAATGGCCGCTCACAAAGCCCTGTAGCGCTGACAGGCGCAGGCGGAATACCCGGTGGCCCGCTTCCATAGAGGTTATGGCAGGCAGACCTCGCGGGGTGGTGCCTGAAGCGGCGTTAAAAAATTTGATACCTCATGGCGATACAGAAAAAATTTTGTCCGAATAAATTTGGATGCCCAATCCAAATTTATGTCCGCTGAAAGTGCACGCCCCGCGAGGTCGATGCCTGCCCGAGTTCACAGCCGTGGTATTCGCAGAAAATGTCTTGCAAATCACCGTAATTGAAGGTATATTTTATTGAACACAAGGAGAGCCGACAAATGAAGAAGATATTCTTGATGAGCATGATAGTACTACTCGCGGCGTCGTGCGCGTATTGCGCCAATTTGACTATCAAAGAGGTCGTCGACCAGTATAAGCACGCCACGGATCTGCAGCGCAGGGAGCTTGAGAAGAGCTTTACCGGTAAGAGGATTTCGGTCAGTGGCACCGTCGAGAACGTCGACCAGTACGATTTCTTCGACATCACCAACGATACCGGCGGCATATACTACAAGGTACTGCTGCAGCAGCAGTTGACGCTGAATATGGTCCCGTACCAGATAGTGCTCCTCTATAAAGATAAGGATACCGTCAGGGATATTAACCGCGGCCAGGCTTTGGAGAGAGAAGGAAATATCATAAAGATCGTCGATGAGAGGCTTCAGATCGCCGTGTGGCTCTACAACGGCGAACTCACCGAGAGGGAGAGGGAGCTCTTCAAATAAAGCTTCTCATCTTTTTCATCTTACACCGCGCTCTGTAAAACCTTCACGAAAGCGTCGACCACTTTAGGATTGAACTGTGTGCCGCTATTCTGCTTCAGCTGTTCTATCGCTTCCTCTTTAGTCATATTCTTCATATAAGGCCTGTTCGACGTCATGGCGTCATACGCGTCGGCCACGGAGACTATCGCGGCCATGATGTTGATGTCGTCGCCCTTCAGTTTATCGGGATAGCCTTTCCCGTCATAGCGCTCATGATGCCCCCTTATTACGGCGAGTATATCTTTATCGAGCGAGACCGGTTTTAAAATATCCTCTCCTATGGCCGGATGCTTGTGGATTATATCCCCCTCTTCGGCGGTAAGAGAGCTGTCTTTACGCAGTATCATCGTCTCGACTCCCATCTTCCCTATGTCATGGAGGAGCGCCGCCTCCTTTAAGATCTCTGTCCTCTGCTTCGGCAGTCCCATCTCGATCGCCAGTCTCTCGGCGTAAACGGCGACTCTGTCGGAATGTCCCCTGGTATACTGGTCCTTTGCCTCGAGCACCCTTACCAAGGTCTGCGCGACACGGTAAAAATAATTGAAGAGTTCATTTCTCGCATCCGAAAGCTTTACAGTCATCTTGTTAAAGGAATCGGCAAGCTCGCCCATTTCGTCAGACCCTCCCGTCTTTACGCGATAATCCAGATCGCCTTCAGATATACGGCGCGTTCCCTCTACCAGTTTTTTTATCGGCCTTGTAACTCTCAGTGAAACGAAAGTGCCTAGAAGAAGAGAGAGCGCGATGCCCAGCAATAGAACGAGCAATGCCCTCTTCTTGACCTCCCGCTGCATATCATATACATCGCGGGCGGACATGTCGACACCTAAGACGGCCACGGCCTCGCCCTTATCGTCTTTTATCGGCGCGTATCCGGACAGAAATACGCCCCACCTGTCTTTTACTATCGTCCTGTCCGCCGAGGGGCCCAGGAACCCCTTCATCATCTCAGGATAGAGCGAGCAGTCGTATTCCTCCCCCGGCTTTGCCGGCGCGGGCTCTCCCTCTGAAGTCCCGGGATGCAGATCTATTATGAATTTGAAGACGCACTCATCAGGCGTCTTCTCCATTATGTATATGAATACTATCGAAGGGACGATGTCCCGTACCTTATTGAGCTCGCCGATTATCCCTTTATACTGCGGCGTATCTACTCCGTCGGGCTTAAGCGGGATCTGCAACAACTCCCCGGCGTCGACGTTCTTAGCTATCAGTTGCGCGATTATCATCAGCTTGTCGCGCAGCTGGTTCATCTGCATCTTCAGGGAATACTCATAGACAAAGAAATTGCCGACGACGCCCGAAAGAAGCATCAAAAGGACAAAGAGGACCGTAACCTTGAACCGGAAGCTCCTGAATAACATACTTTAGAAAGTTAGTCCGAACTGGAAGCCCAGTACCAGCGCGTCGTCTATATTGCCTGTCCCGCCCGGCTGTATTATATATTGGATATCCGGCTGGATGTACATCCACTTCGTGATATTTATTTTGTGCGTGAATTCAAGGACCATCTCGTATTTTTGCGGCGCCGATCCCACGGACTGCTGCGACTCTCTTATCTTGTCGCTGTATTTCGCGTATATGACCTCGAAAGCGGTCATATCGTTGTCTCTCTTTGGCACCAATCCTTTATATACGAAACCTCCCATCAGAAAGAATGGGAACTTATTCATGTTATCGGGCCCGATAGTGGCAACCGCTAACGGCGTAAGCCCCTGGTCTTTGGTGCCTTTTTCGCGGTAGATCATCTGGTCGGCATGTATATAGAGATTGAAGTCGCCGACGTGTTTCTTCTGAGGAAGATTGGTTACCGCGTAGGAGTTACCGTTTATGTCGGAATAGAGGTCCCTCTTCACAGCACCGTTATAGTATATGCCGCCCTTGTAATGCCCGGGCAGGCCAGCAGGTCCGATGCCATCCGCCGGCGCGTAAGTAAGCTCCTCGGCAAAGGCGAGCCCCTCTTTAAGACGCAACGAGAAGTCGAGCCCGTAGAACTTATCGTACTCTACCCCCTTATCGCCGTCGTAAATGCCTGACAGAATATAAAAATCCTTGTTGAGGTTAAATTTCGCTCTCGCTCCCCATGTGGTGGTCGGATAGACTGTAAAGAAGAGGTTTATAGGTATGCTTATAGGAACTCCATCGACACCGTTGCTGACAAACGCGCCATAGAGCGGCGACGACGCGAAGTCATCGCCCGTCGCGATCCTCCCTATCCTTATATTGAGCCTCTTGTCGAACAGCTCCTTCTCCAGATAGAGAAAATAGAACCGAAACTGCTCGTGGCCGTATATGGTACTTACCACGATGTCATTGCCTATAACGGCTTTTGAAAGGTTCTGCCCCTGCCGCCAGAGTCCGGAGATATGGAACTGGGTGCCAATGAGCCCGGCGAACCTCTCAAGATCGAAATTGACGTCCCAACCCATCGAGGAGTCGAATCGCGTACCCTGTTTCATGCCGCCAGTCGTGTTGCCGAGCACATCGGTTGTAAATGTTGAACTGAATGTAACTCCATCGTTAGCGAGTTCTTCACGAAGGCATTGCCAGTCGCCGAACATAAACTGTTTCTCTCCCGAACATATCGGCAGATCCCCCACCTCTGCCAGTTTCTTCTTTTGCCTTTGGAGGGCCGCGTACGAAGGATTATAACTTGCGTATAAAGGCTCCGCGGCCAAAATAACGGCGACGATCAAGGCGAGAGTCTTTCTCATCATTTGGCCTCCTCGAGCCCAAGGCTTCTTAACCCCTTATTCTTTCTTAAGTGCGCCTCTATCTCCTCGAGAGAGTGGCCCTTCGTCTCGGGGACATATAGATAACAGAAGGCTATACCGATTACGCATATGATGGTGTAGAACCAGAATGTGCCGGCTTTGCCCAACTTATCTGTCAGGGTAAGGAACGTCGACGCCACTATGGCGTTGAATCCCCAGTTCGCCACCGTGGCAAGGCTCATCGCCCTCCCGCGAACATTCAACGGATATATCTCGGCGATCATAAGCCAGAATATCGGCCCGAGGCTTATCGCGAAAGACGCAATGTAGAATACGACGCCCAGGACCGTGATCATCTTAAGCGCGCCCGTTATGCTCGGCATATTGAACGCCAACCCTAGAAGGCCCAGGCTTATCGCCATCCCGGTCATGCCTATATAGAGAAGCGGTTTTCTCCCGAGCCTGTCGATGAACCATATCGCGACGACCGTCATAAGCACGTTGACCACCCCTACGCCCACCGTAGCGAGTATCGCGACTTTATGTGATTCGAATCCCGCGAACTCAAATATCGTGGGAGCGTAGTAGATTATAGTATTTATTCCGGTGGCCTGCTGGAAGAACGCCAGAGCTATACCCACAATGAGCGCCGGCCTTATCCAGGGCTGGAGAAGTTCTTTCCAGGATCCCTCTTTGGCCGTAAGAGACCCCTGTATCGAGCGCATCTCCGCATCTATCTTTTCCTGCGGCATTACACGCGCGAGTATCACGCGCGCCTCGGCTATCATATTGCGGCTTATGAGCCATCTCGGGCTCTCCGATAAGGCGATCATACCTATGATGAGTATGACCGCGGGAATTGCTCCGAGCGCGAACATCCATCGCCATTGGTCGGCGCCGGAGAGAACATAATCCACCAGATAAGAGACGACTATACCGCAGGTTATCATCAATTGGTTCAGAGATACCAGGGCTCCTCTCATTTCCGGTGGAGAGATCTCTGAAATATATAATGGGGCGGTATAAGACGCTACTCCTATCGCGATTCCTATAATCAGGCGGAAGAAGATGATCACGCCAACGTTGGCGGCAAGGCTCGCTCCTATCGCGCCTATGGCGAATAGCAAAGCCGTTACTATCAGCACCTTTTTCCGGCCGAACCTGTCGGTTATGGCTCCCGAAAACGCCGCTCCTATCACTGCGCCCAGGAGTACCGCGCTCACCACGACCTCTACGGCCGACGAAACAAGTTTAAACTGGTCCTTTATGAATAGTATGGCTCCGGATATCACCCCGGTATCGTAACCGAATAATAAACCGGCCAAGGCCGCGATTCCCGCGGTCATATATATAACCGATTTCGACCCCTTTTTCATGCCGCACCCCCTTTTTTTTCTCGATTTTCTCGATTCTAATCAGATTAGAGTAATCAGATTAGAGTAATCAGATTAGAGTAATCAGATTAGCTGCGCTATTACGGAAAGTATACCATATCTTTTTATTGTTGGAAGAGGCCCTCGGCAATATCGCTCATGACGTTGCTTAAGTCCGGCCTGATCTTGATCTCGGGCTCTTTCAATGTCCCGCTTACCTCTATTATGCTGTAGCGTTCTATGGCGCCGGCTATGCTGCTGGCATCGACCCCTTCGATCGTAAACTCAGTCTTCAAAGACGCTGCTATGGAGTTATCGAAACCTATTCTTGCCACACCGCTGATATCTAGCAGGTCGCTTCTTAAACTGATGTCGTTTGTAGTAATAACCTTGTCCTTGATCGAGAAATCGCAGTCCCCCTCTTTAAATATAACGGAACTGAAATCTTTCCTGAATATGAGCGTTCCTATCCCCCGGAATAGATTGAGCTGCCACAGTTTGCCGTTCGATATATTTAGCTTGCCCCAGGCGCTGAATTTCGAGGGATCGCCCGAACTACCTTTGAAGCCGAACTTGGAATATATGGCGCCTGATATATCATAATTTTTGAATGCCGTATCGAGCTTTATCTTCTCTATCTTCAGGTCCCTGACTTCCCCTTTTATCTGGTAAGCTCCCTCCTTCGAGAGTATATCGATCCTCCCGGAGCCGTCGAAAGTGCCGCCGTACAGGGATGACCGCATCTTAACGATATCCATTATGCCCGACCTTTGCATATAGCTCATGGCGAAATTTTCCATTTTAAACCCATAGAGCGAAATACGGTCGCCCGAAACTTCCACTTCGGCGGCGCACGAGCTCAGGTCTTTTATATCTCCCTTTAACACGAATTTAGCGGTCAATCTGCCGGAGGGTTTTGAATCTTTCATTATATTTTCAAACCTTTTAAGGAGCTCTTTGTTATCATTGAGCCCAAACCTCAACGTCCCGTTAAGTTCCGCCATTATTTTGTCGGGGTCGGTTGTATCGAGGTCCCCGTATAACGAAAACTCCGTCTCTTCAAAATGACCCTCAAAACTCGAGAGGGTAATAAGAGTATCGTTGACCGCAAGAAGCGACTTCACCGAGAGTTTACTTGAGTCCAATTCGATCTCTATGCCGGGTTTGTCGAAGTTGGTAAGCGTCCCTTCTGAAGCGTAGTCAGTCTTCGCATGTCGAAACGTCAGATCTTTCCATGATAGCTGGTTCGATGTGAATTTAAATCTTCCATTCACATTGTCAAGAGGGATCCTGTTATAGTTCAGGATCATCTTCGCGTCGGAAACATTTACATAACCGCTCACTGCAGGCAACTCTTTTACGGGGACTTTATATTCTAATCTCACATAGAGTTCTCCCGGCCCGGAGAGTTCTGCGGGCAGTTTTATGTCGAATCTGTCCTTAAGCACGGTTTTAAGCGCGCCTAAGTCTGCCAGGGACCTTATATCTATATCAAGAGATCCCACATTGAAGTCGATAAGGTCCGCGCGAGCCCTGACCGGCAGGCCGGCTACGGTGCAAGAGAGATCTTCAGATAAAAATTTTGACTCGGTAAATACGGCCTTTCCCTTTATGTCATCGATCCGATCCACGTATTCAAGGCCGGAGAGCGCAAGATTTTTAATATCTATATCGCCCGAATAGATGAGAACTTTCTTCTCGAAATCATATTCCACATCTGCTTCAAGCGCGCAATTTATATTCGCCTTTAACGTTCCGTCGAGAAACTCCAGGTCCGGGCTCGTCATGCTTATCTTGGCACCGATGGTGCCGCTATCTATACGAACTGCCGCCTGGGCATCAACCCTTCCGTTGGGCAAGTGAAAGTTCCGGTCTTTGCAGTAAGGAGCAAGTTCCTTTAAATATAGATCCCTGGCCTTTACGTTGAACGTCCACTTCTTCTTCAGGGCCTCATATTTGCCGCCTAACTTTAAGAAGGCCGGTATCCCATCGCCGGTGAGCTCGAACTCGGAGGCAAATACTATCTTGTAGGGAAGAGAGAAGTGGGCGTCCAAAGAGGCGCCATCGATATCTTTAAGAAGCGGCGGCTCAAACGTGCTGTCGCGAAAACTGATCGCGGCCCCGGATAATATTATTCTTGCCACCGTAAGACTGTACTCTCCGTTCAGTAGGATCGGTTCTTTAAAGAAGCTCTCAACTATGTTGATGGAATTATCTTTGGCGCGCTCCACGAATATCCTGGGGCTTTCGAGCTTCAATGAGGTGACCATGATCTGCTTCTTGAAGAGCGGGATGAAGAGGAATTTTAGCTGCGCCTCTTTGGCGGTGATGACCCAGAGATCGTTATCTAAAATGGCGAGGTCCTTTATGACGAGTCCTTTTAACAGGTCCAGCTTCGCGCTCGACAGCTCTATCTTCTTTCCGGTCGCGAGCTCAAAGCCTTCGATCAGGGACGACTTTATCTTCTGGGGGAATACGTACTCATTGAGATATATCGCGCCGGCAGTGGCCAGCACTATGAGTAAGGCGAGAACCGATAAGATTATCTTCTTCAATCTATTTGATAAATTCTTTAACTTTGGCCAGAAATGTATCCGGCTCGAATGGTTTTGAACCTTAGCCGTATATCTTCCGGGAATACTATTTTTTAGCGGTTATCTTCTGTATTTCCGTATCTCCTCTTCGAGATTCCTTACCTTCTCTTTCAGCTCCACCATCTTTAATTCGCGGTCGACAGCCGATTTATTGAATATCTGGAGTTGCTTGTTCTTCTCCAGCAACTCCAGATAGATCTTCCTTATACGCAGCATGACCCGTACTTTCAGTAAAAGCTCGCTTATATTCTCGGGCACATAGAAGAACTCTTCGGCGCCCGCTTCAGTCAGAGCCTTGATCTTACTCTCTATATCCTTATATGTAGCGGAGACACAGATGATAGGTATGAACTTGCCTTTCTCATCTTTCTTTATCAACTCTATCATCTTAAAACCGTCCATCTTCGGCATCGCCAGATCCGCTATGATTAGATCTACGGATTCGGTCTTGGCTTTATCCAGGCCTTCTATGCCGTCATGAGCCTCTATGATTTCATAACCTTCTCTTTCCAGCATCCCTCTGTAGAGCGACCTCTTGGTTGCGCTGTCATCTACGATCAATATTCTGGCTATGCTCACGCTCGAACCTCCTTATTAGTTTCTACCCGTTCTTTTCCAGGCCGACATCTTATATATTTTACGCACCTTCGCGATCTCACCCTTGGTAAGGCCGTATTCAACAATTTCGTCATCGGACATATTATTCTTTATTCCATGGAGAACTATATCTATCTTGCCAAAGCTCATTCCCAAGGCCAGCGTGTCGTCGGCGCCCCTTAATACATCCGCGGATGGTTTCCTCTTTTGCACCTCGGACGGGACATTTAAATATTCGGCGAGCTCCCAGATCTGGGTCTTCAATAGTCCCATGATGGGAGAGTGCGGCATATTATCTACGCCATTTATGGTGAACCAGCCCGTAAGATCCTCTGAAAGGTTTCCCGACCCTATAAGAAGCATGTTCTGCTCCTTTGCTATCTTTTCAAGCACCACTCTGCGCGTAGCGCAGGGCCCGTCAAACATGCTCTCGAGACCGTCGACTACATTGGCGTAGAGCCATCGTCTGAACCTGCTCTTATTGGGCTCTTCCTTGCGCAGCGTAGTCATATACGGCGTTTCGCCTACGACTATGTAATAAATGCCCGACGCGAGAGGAAGCATGAAAGGCGGTAATACGCTTATGAACTTAAAGAATGCCGCGTTCTTCTCTTTTTCACGCATCACGTCGTCGATACTGCCCATGTTCAGCTTTAAACCGAGCCCTTCGGCGACGAGACGCGCCTTGTTGACGGAATCTTTTTCACCGTTCCTGTCTTGCAGGAAATATACGCAGACCTTCTCCTTGCCCAGAGCGCGTACAGCCAGAGTCACCAGAACGGTTGAATCGAGCCCCCCGGAAAGTCCCATCAGGATACCGTTCACTCTATTCTCGGCTACGATATGCCGTATATGATTCTCTATTCGCGTGGCCGTATCTTTTGCGTCTATCTTCAATAGCTCCTTTGCTGATCTCATCTGTCTACCCCTTTCGTTCCCCGCGGCTATATAAGCCGATCAATTCGGCGGATGAGAGTATGCTCCCCCCCATCGCTTTTTCAAGATCTCCTTTAGATACGCCCTCCTTAAGCCCGAGGACTTTATCCAATGCATAAACTTTGAAGTAGTAGCGGTGTGTCCCGGAAGGAGGGCACGGGCCGTGATAATCCCTTCCTCCCGAATCATTTATGCCCTGTTTGCCGGGGATACTCTTCTCATCTATATGATTGGACGGCGGGATATCGTAAAGGACCCAATGCACCCACGTCTTTGTGGGAGCGTCCGGGTCGTCGACTATCAATACCAAGCTCTTGGTCCCTTCGGGTAAGTTTTCGATATCGAGCGCGGGATTAATATCCAGGTTGTCGCAGGTAAATTTGACGGGCATCTTAGCGTTATTTTTAAATGAGGGACTGGTGACCTTCATCTCTGCCTCCTTATCTTTTTGCGCCATGCTGCTGGCGCAGTAAAAAGAAGCCGCGGCTGCTACAAATATTAAGACGATGATCGCTTTCTTCATATGAGATTGCGGAGCCTGTTCCGAGCCCGTCTTGAGATTGCTTCGCTCCGACTTCGTCGGAGCTCGCAATGACGGGCGAGGAATCCCTACAGCTCCTCGCAATGACGGCTTCATTTTCGACTCACCTGTCGACAGCGACATCCGGGAGATCGCCGCCACGGAACAATATATATTTCCTGGCGGTGAAATTCACCGCGAATACGACTATTATTGAGATCACTTTCGATCCCAGATAATGCAACCTCACGGTCTCCGTGAAGAACAGGATACAGTAGTGGTTTAAGAATAACCCCGCGATCCCTATCGAAAAGAAGAGGAGCGCTTCCAGGCGCCTGTCGGCGAAGACCCTTTTGTCGAATACCCATGTTATATTCAGGATGTAGCTCACCGTGGATCCCAGCATAAATGCTATCGCCGCGGAAGTCAGATAATAGAGCTTGAAGGCTTGAGTGAGCGTGATGAGCGCGCTATAGTCGACCACGCAGGCCACGGCGCCTGACAAAATATAACGGAACATCTGTATAGAAACGTCGTCTGACCGTGTTTTAAAAAGTCTCTCTATCATAATCCTTCTATAAATACTTCTATCTTTTCCGAATTGATGCCGCCTTCCAGCCCCGCGTAGCCGAGCCATTGATAATTCGGCACGGCAGAATGCCACGCGTAGGATTTCGGCAGAAAGACCTTAACAAAATTAAGCGCTCCAAGCTGTGGGTCCAGGCACAACCGGTATGCCGGTATCTTGCTGCCACCGATATACATGAACTCTTTGCCCACGCGCTTGAGTTCCACATTATAAAGGTTCGGCTCCTCGCTCACCATCTGCAGCTTTTCGCTCGTCTTGCCGCTCTCGAGAAACTTCTGGGCGTAAAACCCCAAAGAGAGGCGCGTTACTACATCCTTATTGAATTTAAACTTTCTCGTGCGCGAGATATTCCTCTCGGGCTCCTCATGAGTACAGACTGCGGTATTGTTGACGAGATCGAACTCCTGGACTTCGCGCCTTATCACATTGCCTTTCGCGTCGAAGACCCGCTTATCGAGGCTCATCGGCCTGACGCTATCTTTCGTCCGCTCAAACTTCATCTCGGCCACCCACGATACTTTGCCCTTAAAAGAGGAGTAGATGCCTCTAGCCTTCTCCGTCATAAGATATACGCCGGGCGAAAGATTCCGTATCTCGGCCTCGGCGCGCCACCTGGAGGCTCCTTTCAGGTCCCGGCCCACGTAACTGATATTTACAGCCTCTTCGTCCGCCGATAGGAAGCTCGCGGCCGAAGCCAGCAAAGAGAGGCAGACCAGAAATATCAATGACTTCTTCATGGAGCGACTATCTTTTCGGCCTGGCGTACGACCGCGCTCTTTTCCAATACATCCAGAAGCGAGCGCCTCACCCTCTCCGAAGCTGCCGCACAGAACTCCTTGGTGTCCAAATTATAAAGATCTTCGAAATTGATCGGTGGAAGTATGGTAACTTTCACTTTGCCGGGACTGATGAGACGGCTCCCTTTTTTCTGTATGTCTATGCTGCCATCTATGGCCACGGGGACCACTCTCACCCGGGCATCCTGCAGGAAGGAAAAACTGAAAGACTTGAACTTTTGCAGTTCCCTGCTGTAAGAGCGGGTGCCTTCCGGATATATGACTATCGAATTCCCGGATCCTATCAGCGCCACTATGTCCTTATATGTTTTGAACGATTTTCTTATGCTGTCCCTTTCGATCGGTATATACTTTTGGATCCTCATATAAGTCCCGAAGACCGGCACGTCGAAGAGCTCTTTTTTCGCCAGGAAGAGATACTGTCCGGGAATTGCCCTGAATATGACGGGCCAGTCGATATCGCTCTGATGATTGGCCATATATACGACGGTTTCATTCTTCGGCAGATTCTCGCTTCCGGAGATCTCCAGTTTTATGCCGCCCAGCTTCATGAGCGTCCAGGCCCAGAAATTCTCCATCCTTCTATACATCTTCTTATTGCCGCGCCAGATAATGGAATCAAATATAATGCCTAGGAGCATTATCGTGATCCAGAACGTCCACCATATTATCGAGTGAGCTATTCTGACCGGTTTTTTTAACATGATCTTTCCCAAACCTTATCCCTTTAAGCCGGCAACCACGCCCCTGAGCTCATTGCCCAGCTCCAGCGAACTCTTCTTATTCACATCATCGTAATAATTTTCAAAATGAACGGGCTTGCCTATCTTCACCGTGACCTTACCCGGCTTTATTCTCCACTCTCCCTTTGGCATGGCCGCAAATGTCCCGTCGATTAAGATGGGGACGACCGGCTTACGGCTGCGCTGGATGATGATCGAAGCGCCCCTGCCGAATTCACCTATTGTACCATCTTTTGTCAGCTTTCCCTCAGGGAATATGACAAAGGATTCGTTGTCATTTAAGAGATCTATCACCTTATGGATAGTCTCGATAGATCTCTTTCTGTCTTTCCGGTCCAAAGATATAAAACCGGATTGCTTGATATGGTACCCGATGACCGGCACCTTAAAGAGCTTTCTCATTACAACAAATCTGAATGAGACCGGAAGTATCTTTAACAGGATGAATATATCGAGATAGCTCTGATGGTTCGGTGTAAATATCACCGCCGTTCCCGACGGGATATTTTCCAGTCCCGACACGCTCACCTTCATAAGAGCGGCATAGACCAGGAGAGAGCCCCACAGCCTCGCCCCCTTCTGATAGAATCTGTTCTTCCGGTCTTCGCTCTTTATAAAGAGAGTTGTTATATAAGAGACCAAACCTATGATAAAGCTGTAAAAGAACGTTAAGAACCAGAAGATAGCGCTGTGAATATACCCAAGAGGCTCGGTCAATTCACTTCCTCTCTCTTCTTTATTCCCATATAACAGACGACGCGGTCGGAGCAGAGATGAACTCCCACATACAGTAGCGCCGTGACTAAAGCGACTTTTGCCGGAGGAACGAATACGATAGAACTGAAAGCGATGGCCCCCGCTATCCAGTCGAGCTGATCCCACGGGAACCATGGCTTGCCGGACGGCACGTCAAGCCTTCTTTTTATGAAGCTCTTCACCAGGTCGCCTGTGAGGGCCCCTCCGCCCATGAGTCCGCCCAGCAGAATAAAATTGACCCTCCCGTAATCGACCAGAGTGTTGGTCCTAAAAAAATCGGTCTTAAAGAAGAGGAGCGCCTGGATACCGGCTGTCACTATTCCCGCCAGGATCCCGACCAAGAGGCCCCTCCACGTCTTGTTCTTCCCGAATATCTCCCTGCCATGCCACCGGGCTCCAAAATCTACGGGGTGAGCCAGCTTCGCCAGGCCGTTCTTTAAAATTGCCGGCAGCCACAGCCGATTGCCGCAGGAAGCGGTATGATTGCCGATGGCGGCGGGAAGCAGATACCAGAGACATAAGAATATAAATCTTATCATAGGTCCTTAAGCGAGTTTCTTACGTACATGTAGTATCCTCTGTAGTACCGTGAGGTGCGTTAGAACCGAGACTATCAGAAGCCCCCAAAATACCTGCCCTATAAGAAAAGCGGCTCCGAGAAGAACTATCCTGGCCGTGCGTGGCATGAGCCCGATCTCGCATCCTATGTCGAGCGACTCCGCTTTTGCCCTCACATAACTTACGGCAAAGGAGCCTATCATCGCTACCGCGGCAAGTATTACATAAAGCTCATTGCCCAGTCTCAAAAAGTACGCCAGTATACCCAGGTAGATAACCGAGTCCGAGTAACGGTCCAGGACCGAATCGAAAAAACTGCCGAACTTCGTGACGCGGCCCGTGTGGCGCGCTACACTGCCGTCCAAAGCGTCGAAAAAACCGGCGACCCATATCAGGATGCCCATCACAAAAAAAGTTAAATTGCCGCGCGCGATAAAATAGGCGACAACGCAATTGGCCAGGAGGCCTACGACCGTCACCTGGTTCGGAGTTATCTTCGACTTCGCCAGGAGGAGGCCCGGATACTTCGCTATTATACGGATATACTTCCCTAGCGGATCTGCCATATTTTTTATTCCCGCAAAACAGCTTGATAGTGGAATGAATTTTCTTAAAGGTGTTTTGCGGGATCCCGCCAGACACCTTTTAGAAACTTCCGTTCACTATAAAGCCTTCTGGCGGGACTTTCTTCCTTTTTTATTTCCGTAAGTAGAGATGAACTCCTCCATCATAGCTCTCGCCGTATTGTCATCGTATTGCACGGGCGGCGATTTTTTCAGGTACGCGCAGGGTCCCGGGAGCGCACCGGATATACCGTTATCGAGCGCTATCTTCGCGCAACGGATCGCGTCTATCACGACGCCGGCGGAGTTGGGAGAGTCCTCCACGGAAAGACGGCACTCCAGGTTCATAGGAATGTCGCCGAAGTGCAGGCTCTCTATTCGCAGAAAACAGAGCTTATTATCCTTCTGCCAGGGAACGTAATCGCTCGGCCCTATGTGGACATTGTCCTTGTGTATGGTCATGCCTCTATTCTGTATCTGGGAGACGACCGCGTTCGTCTTTGATATCTTCTTTGACGAAAGGCGCTCCTCCTCTTTCATATTCAGGAAGTCGGTGTTGCCTCCGGTATTGAGCTGATAAGTGTGGACGATGGGCATACCCCTGTCGAGGAAAAGATTTGTCAGCACCCTGTGCAGTATCGTGGCGCCGACCTGCGATTTTATGTCGTCACCTATGATCGGCAGGCCCTTCTCCTTAAAGCGGTTCTGCCAGTACTCTTCGCGGGCGATAAATACGGGCACGCAGTTGATGAACGCGCACCCGGCGTTAAGCACCTGCTCCACATACCACTTGGTCGCCTCTTCGGAACCGACGGGAAGATAGCTTATGACGACATCAGTCTTAGTCCTCTTCAATATGCCGCATACGTCGTCTGTCTTGCCGGGAGCCTTCTTTATTATCTTCGACAGGTACTTGCCGAGACTGTCGTGGGTCATGCCGCGGTGGACCTTTACCCCCAACCGCGGGACTCTGGCGAATACCTTTGTGTTGTTGGGCTTGGCATAGATGGCTTCGCTCAAGTCTTTTCCGACCTTATTCTTATCGATGTCAAAAGCCGCGGAGAACTTTATATCGTTTATGTGATAACCGCCGAGGTTCACATGCATGAGGCCCGGAACGAAATCTTTATCCTTCGCGTTCTTGTAATACTCCACGCCCTGGACCAGCGAAGAGGCGCAGTTGCCGACTCCAATGATCGCGACCCTGATCTTATCCATTGATAGATACTCCTTTTTTAAGCGTCCACTCATCCTATAATGGCGGAGAGGGAGAGATTTGAACTCTCGGTACCTTTCGGTACACGCGCTTTCCAAGCGCGCGCCATAAACCGGGCTAGGCGACCTCTCCATTTTGTAATCTAAATATAAAGACAAAATGGATCCTGAGTCCGACGAAGTCGGACGAAGGATCTCCCCACTAAAAGAACTCTTTCAACGCCGAAAATACGTTATCGTTGCGTTTAAAATTTTCGGTCCGCCAGGAGTAGGTCATGCTCCCTTTCTCCTTCGGCCATACCGAAGCGAACGTCTCCGATCCCGCTACAGGCCCCTGTCTGTTGATCCACGCGGGGTTGGCGATATACCTATATATCCCGTCGGGATACGCGTAATTCGCGACCGTCTTATAGGTCCAGTAAGTCCAGCTCACACCGTACTTTTTGCAGGCCGAGAGTATGTCACGCACCCATTCGCCTTCGCCCGAGTTACCGCCGCGGGCGTTGACGCCGAACTCTCCCAGGAAGAGCGGCACCCGGGCGAGCCTGGCAAAATCATCATAAGCCTTCGCGATGGAGTAGAACATCTTTTTGTCCCACATCAGCTTATAGGCAAGGCCGGGATAACGCGTATCCACTTCAAAGTTGTGCGTGAAGTCGAGCGGCGCGTAGCAGTGTATGCTGTACGCGGTATTGCGATCTTTGGGCTTGCCTAAAAACTCCAGCCTCTGCGCCCAGACGTTACCTTCCAGAAATATTATATGCTTCTTGTCGGTATCACGTATCTCCCTGGTGACCGACATGTAAAGATCCTTCACCTGGTTCTCTTCCAGGATACCGACAACAGGTTCGTTTAAGACGTCGTAACCGGCTATGACGCTGACATCCCTGTAACGGTCCGCGAGAAAGAACCAGAGCCTCAGGTAGCGGTCTTTGTTGGCCTCGCTCTGGAAGAGCTCCTGTTTCCCGTAAGAATCCGAATGCCACGCGTCGTTCTGCGCTCCGGGTGCCGCGTGAAGATCCAATATACAGTATATACCGTGTTTTTCACACCACCCGACAGCCCTGTCGAGGTAGCTTAAGCCCTCTTCGTTCAGGCCATAGGGCCTGTTCTCCGGTTCGATCAACCGGTAGTTGAACGGCAGCCTGATGCAGTTGGCTCCCCAGCTCTTTATTATCCTGATGTCGCTTTCCCTGATAAAAGAGTCGCGGAACGATCTCGTAAAATCTTCCAGCGCGTCCTTGCCCAGCGTTTTTTCAAAAGAGTTCCTGAAATCATGCTCCGGTATATTCCGGCCGCCGAATATATATCCTTCCATCATGAGCCAGCCGCCTAGATTTACGCCCTTTAGGACTATCTGTTTGCCGGACTCATCCACTATTTTCTGGCCGCTGACTCTCAAGAAAGGCAGTTTCTTCGGCATAGCTAAAATTATAACTCCTGTCCTTTTTTGTCTTTCACAAAGTCCGCCGGGTTGAGTAGACCGCCCGACATTATGAGCCGCATCGCCTCCTTAACGCCGATATCGAGCATGATCGCCTGGTCCTTCGGAATGAGAAAGAAGTAACCCGACGTCGGGTTCGGCGAGGATGGCACGTAAATAT
>Ga0268276_1001789_pt1 | contig 19964 bp, 24 predicted proteins | sample saktaG_4_FD_190145 | JGI IMG/M metagenome (GOLD analysis project Ga0268276, IMG submission 190145) | Saline water microbial communities from Sakinaw Lake, British Columbia, Canada - sak_2010_1_5_45m | ecosystem: Environmental > Aquatic > Non-marine Saline and Alkaline > Saline ... | reverse complement strand
ATGGACTAACTCCAAAAGATAAGACCTTAAGAGAGATATATGACCTACAGAATACTGAAAAAGTTTTCTTTCATATATTTGATTTGAAAGAAGAGATTAATCATGAATTTATCCAAAAAATTCATTCCCAGTTACTTGAAAATATTGATGCAAGAAAGGGCTATAGAACTCGAGACATTCATGTTGTAAAAGCAAATTTTGAAGCAACTCCTGCCCCCTTCGTAAAAACAGATATGGACATTTTACTGAAATGGCATAATGAAAATAAAAACAAATTGCATCCCCTAGTCCTAGCTACAATCTTTCATCATAAATTTGAGAGAATTCATCCATTTTTTGATGGAAATGGCAGAGTTGGAAGAATGTTGTTAAATTATATCTTATTAAGAAATGATTATCCGCCAATTGTTATTCAAAAGAAAGAAAGACACGATTATCTCGAGGCACTGAAAAAAGCAGATGAAAGTGACTTGAGCAAATTCAAAAAAGAAGATTATTTTGATCTAATTCAGTTTACTTCAGATGAAATGATGTCTTCTTATTGGAATATCTTTCTATAGAATCAAAGTTAATGTTGCATATTAATCCTTTTCTGTACTGATTAATACATTTTCTGTATTAGTTTAGTTTACGCCACCCTTCTTACTTTCCCTTCTTTCACATCTTCTAAACTCTTCTTGAACTGCTCAACTAAATCAATTTGTGTTTTCTTAGAATCTTTTTTATTTCTCATTTTTATCGTCGGTAAAAATCATGCGGGGGACAGATGTAATAGTTTTTGTCCAAGATGATGAAACTTTTTTTGTTAAGTTTATCTTGATATTGATTTTATATTAGTTTTAATACCCACTTGTATTTATACTTTTGTTACTCCTATTTAAGAACGAATTAAAAAGATTTATAAACCTTATTTTCCTTTAAAAAGTGATTAAAATGGCAGAAGATACAGCTTATAGATTAACAGAACCGGCTATGGATAAGAGACGTGCTGGATTAGCAAATGAATTGGGTTTAGAATTGTCTGTATCCCTTTCAGTACCAGGAACAAATGGAGAATGTACTGAAATGACAGTAGACCCTACAACAGGCAACCCTGTACCAAGAAACAAGCAAAAGCAAGGTGTTTCTAGAGTATATGTTGATTTCGTTGCTGGTTATTTTAATGACGTTTTTTAATTTCTAGGAATTTTAACCAACTCATTTAAAAATTTAGTAATTTCTTTTATGCCCGTCATATGCACTCTGATATACCTATTCCCGAGCCCTAACTTGTGCCCACCCATTACCAAAATTCCTTTCTTCTTGAGATTTTCCTCTACTATTTTTGAATCCAATCCATTTGGCAAGGAGATTAAAGCAAAATTTGAAGAAGATTGAAGATAAATAAAATCTTTATTATTTTTAAAAAATTTATTTAAGAGATTATTGCAATCTTTTATTCTTTTTTTATTCATCTCGACTATCTTTCTATTATTAATTGCCTCAAGACATCTTTCAACTGCATGAATATTATGATTGAGGTCTCTTTTGTTGAACAAGAACTTAGCAATTTCCTTATTATTGGTTACTAGATAACCAATTCTTTCATCAGAAAGATTGTGGCTTTTTGAGAATGAATGTAGAATGACAATTTTCTTGTTAAATCTATGAATGATTTCCTTAGTTGAAATTTCTGGAAGGGTGTTAATACAACTTCGGTCTATCAAAACAATAGTCTCTTTTGGTGTTTTTTGGATAATCTGAATAATATCTTTATCACTAATTGGTTTTCCAGTGGGATTATTTGGGGTAGTTAATAATATAACATCTGCCTTGTTTATTGATGAAGTAAATTCTTTTATTGGAAAGTTCATATTCCTATCTCTTTTAATGGAAATAGGCTGAATATCCCATTCTTTAAGTTGATTAATAGTAAAAAAATAATTTGGGTAATCTAACAAAACCTTTAATGGTCTTTTCTTTTCTTTGAGGCATTTATTAGAAAAAGCAGAAAAGAATAAAATTAGATTACTATTTGAGCCGTAGTTAAGCATAACAAAATCTTTTTGAACATCTAACTTTTTTGCGAGTTCTTCTTCTATTTTCTTTTTTAGAAGAATCTCTTTTTGATAATTCTCCCCAAAGTTTAAATCAATCATATTATGACTTTAGCTCTTCGTTAATCGTTTTAATGTTATACCAAGGATTTCCAGCAGATCTTGAGATAAGCTCTCTGGATTTAACATTATAATAAATTCCCAGATAATACGTAATATAGTGAATAAATAACAAAGAAGAGAATAATTGTTTGAAGAAATTATCTTGGTTTATATCAATTATGCTAACTGATATTTTCTTATTTTGAGGTACTTTTTCTGAAAAAATCTTTTGCATATTTTCAATTTTTGCTTTAACGTAATCATCTTCATTTTTATCTTTGTAAATCAAAAGACCATGTTCAATTTTTGGCTCTGAGAAGATTGCTACTTCACTATGGCCAAATTCGTGTATAAAGTTTCTATGTGCAGCAGTCATTGCAATCTCATTGAAATGCATCTTAGACAACTTCAAAAGAGCAGTCATCCACTTTGGAGATGCTAAAAGGATGATATCCCTATTTCTTAATTTTTTGGCTATTTCTTCAGCTTCTTTGATTTTCTTTTTTGAAAATTCATTCTTTAAATATTCTGCTGTCTCTTTGAGTTCCTTTTCATAATTGGTTTTAAGAAAACCTAACTCATGGAATATATCCAACAAAATGCTAAAGTATTGCGGTGCATGAAATAAAGGGTACTCCCTATCGGGATTGACAATTTTCCAATAAATAACTGAGATGTTGTCTTTTTTGGCAATTTGTTCTAATTTTCCGCCCGAAGTCAAGAAAACAATATCTTTTGTATATTCTTTAAACTTATAATACGCCTTTATTGGTTCTTGAGAATGACCACTATACGAACTTATAATTACTAGTGTTTTTCCATCCTTTAATATTTCTGGGTCTATAAAATATTCAAAATTATAATCATTAACAACAAAAACTGGTATAGGAATCTTTTCTGAAACGAAAAAACCCTGAATCATATCGGAAACTATGGCAGAACAACCCATGCCAGTGAAAACAATCCTCTTAAATTGTCCTTTTTTGATTTTTTTTAATAGATTTTTGTCTAAGCTTTCTAAGGAGTATTCTTTGTTTCTAGTTAAACCCGAGATGTATTCCCTTTCGATAAATTCTTTATAACGCACAAGCCTCTCTTTCATTCTTTATAGAAGGAGAATTACTATTTAAATCTTTTTTATGCTTTGTATTTAATTGCTAAATCTTCAGTATTTAGTATCTCTAATACATGTGGTGACGTTTTGTCACCAATTGAACTTTTTATCCGTCAAGCACCCACCTTTATTTAATCAAAATATCGTGATTTTAACATGCAGGGATTAATGCTTTTTTTAACATACCTTTCGATACCTTTTATTATGTTTTTTCTTGTAAATGTCTTGCCATACTTCTTATATTTCTTTACTAAACTTCTGTTTGTTACAACAAAAAACCAATTATCTCCAAAATTTTCGTTAAGCCATTCAACTTTTTCTATAAATTGTTTCTTATTGTTCTTTAAATTCTTTCCAGTTTCAATTTCAATAGCTACTTTTCTATTTTTTAGCTCAAAAATAATGTCTGGCATCTTTGTTTTGTAATTCCAAACAAGAAATTTATAATTCTCTTGGATGTAATCAGTAATAAGTTTAACGAGAAGAAAATGCTCTGCACTTTCTTTTATTCCAAGTCTTACTAACCAATATTCTTTCTCGCCTTTAAGGTCAAATTGCAATGTTCTCTTATAATCTTCATGATACAAATAAATCAGTTCGTCATGATTTAGATCATTAAATCTAAAATAGCCCTTGTCTTTGTCAACATTTATTACAACTTTTCTTCTTTCTTGTTCTATTTTTTATCTCCTGCAAGGTTTCTGCCTAAAGGCTTTTCGAAACCTTGCTTTCCGATTTAGATTATCTAAGTTTGTTGAACATGACTTTTCGGTTTTTCTTGTTCTTGTTTTTTTGAGCATTTTATTCATTAACCGCAAGATTGTTCTTTATTTTAGCATATATCCCATTAGTAACCTCATTAATTCGTTTCATCTGTTCTTTCAATAAACCTAATTCTTCTTCTAGCATCTCATTTTTCTTTTCAGATTTAGCAAGTCTTTTTTCTATTTCGGTTTTCGTAACATCTAGTAGCATGTCCTCTTCTGCTATCGTGTCTTTCATTCCCAGAAGTTCTGAATAATAGTGAATCTTATCGGTTTTCTTCCATCCAAACCTATACTTTAATGCACTCTCGCTCTTGTACCTTGGAAGCCAATAACAGCAAGAACAATGCCTAAAATCATACATAGTGATATTGGCATACTTTTCACCTGCAAGCGTGATTTTATCACCAAATAGCTTAAATGCGAGCCTTTTAAGGTACTTATTAGTGACCGGCGGAGAAATATCAAATAAATAGGAGTCATGGGTGAGTTTCTTATTCTTTATGTACTCCGTTATAATTTCAGAAGACAACAATAATTTTATCTTTCTCCCAAAAGTTTTGCTTACTTCATCCCTTATATGAAGTTCCTTGCAGTTATTGAACAAATCAGAAACTTTCACATTCATAAGTTCGGTTGGAGCCCTTATACCCGAATCAAACAAAAACATCATTAATACTTTGTATTCATATTTTGCGTTCTCGCATAACAGCTTAACCTCTCCTTCAGTCATATAAACCCATTTTGGCTTGCTCACAGAAGTATCTAAATCCTGAGTGATGTCTTTTATCTCGATGTCTTTTTTCCTGTTTATCTTCATCCACCAGTGCCAGAAAGCCTTGAAATCCTGCACATAATCCTTAGTTGAAATAAAAGTGCCGCCATTTAGCTTCGTTATTCTCCCACTTCTCATATCTAAAAAGAACTTGCCAATCTGCTCTTCTGTAATTTTTGTAACATCATCCAATTCAAATTTCTTTTCAAAATGCTTTACAAGAAACAAAATCCTGACTCTAAGAGAATTCATCCTAAGGTAACTTCTTGCACCTCTTTTTACAGAAGAAGTATTTAGCCCACTTTCCATGTCTTCAAAATACCGCTTTATCAGATTAGAATTCTCTTTGCTTATGTCTGGAATTCCGAATTCAATTTTTTCTTTCCATTTTACGTATCTATCTTTGTTGTTGTATGGATCTATTTTCATGTTCGAATCAACCCTACCGCATTTATATATCGTCGGGATAAAGTTGGGAGCATTCAATAGTTCGGAAAAAATAGTCAAAAGTATAGTATGCGGGGGACAGGATTCGAACCTGCGCAGGCACTAAGCCATAGGATTTTTTATTGTGAAAGGAAGGTGACTTGTTAGGAAACCTTGGTTTCATACGATCTTAAGTCCTACTCGTTTGACCGGGCTCCGACACCCCCGCATAATTTGTTTAGCTTAAATCAATTTATAAATTTAATCAAAACATATAAAAACAATCTGGGGAATGAATATTATGTCAAAACTAATCCTAATTGATGGACCGACAGCCTCTGGGAAGAGTTCCACTTGTTACGCATTAAGAAAGAAATTGAAGAATTTTGCTTTTGTGGATAGAGAAGCAATAAAAAGACTACTAAAACATTCGGGAAGAAATGACGCTAGAATACTTGCCAATAAAACAGTAGACTTTTTAATCAAGAATTTGATGCAATTAAACAAAAACATTCTGGTTCAAGAAAGGAATTCTGATGATTTAAAAAAAACAATCAAGAAATATGGAAGAAAATATAAGATTTACTCATTCCATCTGAAATGCAGCTTGGACGAAGCTGTTAAGAGAGATATAAAAAGGGGAGATAATACAAGATTTAGCATAATAAAAAGAGACCATCTCTTATCTTTAACAAAAGAAAAAGATATAATAATTGACACAGAAAAGAATAATCTGAATAAAACAGTTAAAATAATATTAAACTTAATAAAATAAAATGTTACCCACCATTATTTACATCTTGATTTCAGTCATAATAATCAGTTTGGTCTCTCTTATCGGATTAGTTTTTATTTCTTTAAAACAAAAAACCTTGGATAAGATACTCCTACTCTTTGTAGCTTTGGCTTCAGGAACTTTATTAGGGAGTGCTTTTTTTCATCTAATTCCCGAATCTCTAGGATTAAGTCCTTATTCTCTTATTTTTGTAATAATCGGGATAGTCCTCTTTTTTATTATGGAAAAATTTCTAAATTGGAGACATTGCCACGAACATGACTGTAAAATTCACACAAAACCCTTTGTTTATACTAATCTTGTAGGAGACTCAATCCATAACTTCCTTGATGGTTTAATCATATCTGCAGCATATTTAACCAGTATAAGTTTAGGAATAATTACCAGTTTCTCCATACTACTACACGAAATTCCCCAAGAAATGGGGGATTTTGCAGTACTTCTTCATGGGGGCATGAAAAGGAAAAAAGCTTTGTTATTCAACTTCTTAACTGCTTTAACTGCTCTTGTCGGAGCAATTGTAGGTTACTTTCTATTTAATATTATCAACTTAAACTTCTTGATTCCCATTGCTGCAGGTGGTTTCATATACATAGCAACAACAGATTTGATTCCTGAATTGCATAAAAAGTCAAAAACAATTGAGTCTATACTACAGTTTATCTTCATAATAATCGGCTTAGCTTTGATGCTTGTCTTGATGCACTAAACACTAATCTCCTTTCCTGCCCCCTACATAACATCTTTGTCATTAATAAAAGATAACAAAAAGAAAAGTTTATAAACCTAAAAATTATTCATCAAGATGATAGACAAAATATCTGTAATATCCGCGGAGCAGTTTCAAAAATTTGCAGAAGGGGCAAGATCCGCTTCAAAAAGAACAGAATTCCAAACCCCAGAAGAATGGGGGATATTGGGTTTACGGCAATTCAAAAGAAGGACTTTGGGATTTTGTGGTGCAGAATCAACAAAAACTCTTGAGGTATTAGCGGGAGTTTTATCAGAATTACATGTCACTAGTTCTGAAGATGAAGGAAAAGAATTTATTAGGGGGCTTTATGGAAGAGAAGCAAGATTGGGGAGCCCATGGAATTATTTGACTTTTGAAAGAGCGATAAATCCCCCAGGCGTGGAAGCATGCAGAATCACGGCACATGTCATTCAGGGGACTAGTGAGGAGTATTGTAGCAGTTGAAGCTTCTCCAAGCATTGTAAAGATTAATTCTAAATCATTCATATGGTCTCTTAGGAGATATCTGCACTAAACACTAATCAGAAATCTTTTTAAATTCAATTAAACTGTGTTAACCATGGTTAAAAGAGGTAAGACAGTCAAGAAGACAGTCACTATCACTGAAGTATCAACGAAGATAAAACCAAAAAAAATTAAGGTCTCGGATAATGATTCAGATAGCAAGACAAATAAACTCCTTTTAGAAAACTTTGTAGCATTGCAGGAAGCTCTAACCAATATTGGATATGAAACAAAAGAACTGAATAAAAAAATAAACGCTCTTCTCGAATTATTTGAAACAGCTGCTAAAAACTTTCAAGACCATCCAGAATCAAGAAATTTGTCAGCGAAAATGGATGATATTATAGAACAGAACAAGACAATAGCAAAATCTCTTGTTTTGATGCATAAAACAACAAAAGAGAAAGTTCTAGTAAAAAAAGAAGACGCAGAAGGTTTTAAAAAATCTATTTCAGATGAAGAAGAATCAAGTGAAAGTTCAGAAGAACAAAAAGAGGATAATTCAGATGAAGTTCAAGTTGAAAAAGATGGTGAAGAATCAAGTGAAAGCTCAAGCGATGATGAATTTAAGCCAGAGCCTCTGCCAGAATTCAACTTTTAGATTTAATTATATGTCTTTAAAGCTAATTACGCAATCAACGTTGTCTGCCTAATAGCAGCATATTGCAAGAAGAGGATTAAATATTCAATTAATAATAACTTATAGATACAAAAAATGATACAATCTGAACTACAGGTTCCAGAAGTTTTCATGAATGATTTTTTTCTTGAGGTTATTAAAACAAAAAAACATCTAAAAGCCCATAAAGAAATAACTGAAAAAGAGAATAAAGCCAGGCTTCATGAAATAAAAGATGATTTGATATCTTTAGAAGAAGAAGCAGAACAGATTCAAGCTTTAGAAGAAAAAACAGTTTCTGAACAAGTTGCAACTCCGACTTTAGCCCCCACAATTAAGAAAACAATCCAAACAATCGCTCTTCCCCCTCCCCCCTCATTCAACAAGATACATGTTCCAGTCCCCCTAGGAAAAAAAATAGATTTTCTTGATCTCGGAAACTTAAATCAATTAGTTTCAGATCCAGAAGTTACTTTGATACAATGTGATGGTTCAAATAGCCCTGTAAAAGTAAATAAAAAGAACAAATCCATAAAAACGAATATACATTTAGACGAACAAGAGATAAGAAACATAATCAAAAAATTTTCTTTTCGAGCAGGAGTTCCAATAACAGAGCCTGTTTTCAAGACAGAAATCAGTCGCCTAGCGATTACTGCAGTAATCCCCGAATTCTCAAGCCCAAAATTCATTATAGTTAGAAAATGAAATACATTCAGTCTGTATGTATCGGTATAATAACGGGTCTATTGGTAAAACATCTCTTTAGGTTATAGAGATCTAAGAAAAGAAGAATGTCCCATTGATTTATTCTAAAGAAAAAACTTGCTCTAATTCACCAGAATTAACTCTGGACCTAACCTCTGTTTTTGTTAAAACTCGAACATTAGGATATTTTTCAACAGCTTTCTGAACATCTACGAATATCTGCGGGATATCTTCAAATTTTTCACTGCAAAGAATAATTGGTGTATCAGCATCAGACTTTCTTATTTCAACAACAGCTTCTAAACCTTCTATACCACGAGGCATATTATAATCCGTGATAATAAGGTCATAAACTCTCTCTCTTGCATATTCAATAAGTTTGAATTTATTTGTAACATATTCAACTTCGTGGCCTTTATTCCTTAATATCTCCGAGAAAGGTTTTCCATACTTCTCATTATCGTCAGCTAAAAGTATTTTCATGTTTTTGTAGTAAAAAACACCGATGTATAAAGATTATTATGCTAGAGATAAAAAAATTCAAAGGAAACATTTATAAAAAAACCGGTATTCTGTAAACCATGGCTGAGGAAAAAGACAACTATAATTCAGAAATATGGTCTGAGAAATATCGTCCTAAAGAACTGGATGACATTTTTGGGAACGAACATGTGATCTCACGGATAAGGGCATTTTTAGAAGCTAAAAATATGCCCCACTTACTGTTTGCAGGTCCTGCTGGAAGCGGAAAAACAGCAACTTCCCTTATAATAGCGAAAAAACTATTCCAAGATTCATGGCACGAAAATTTCTTAGAATTAAATGCTTCTGATGCGCGAGGAATTGATGTTGTAAGACAGGAAGTTAAAAGTTTTGCTAGAACAAAGGCAATTGGGGAAGCTCCTTTCAAAGTCATACTATTAGATGAATGCGATGCTCTAACAAAAGAAGCACAGCAAGCATTAAGAAGAACAATGGAGCAATTCACAACCACCTGTAGATTCATCCTCTCATGCAATAACTCAAGCAAGATTATTGACCCAATACAATCTAGGTGTGCTATTTTTAAATTCAGGCCAAGAGAAAAACAAGATATTGAAAAGTTCATAAATCAAGTCTCAAAAAATGAAAAATTCAAAATCAATCAAAAAGCGATTGATGCGATTTATGAGATTTCAAAAGGAGATTTAAGAAGGATTATAAATATCCTCCAAGCATCTGCAACTTTAACTAAGAATATAGATGAACAAGTCATTTTTGAAGTTGTTTCTGAAGTCAAGCCAGAATTCCTGAAGAAGATTCTAGAATTCGCTCTTGAAGGAAAGTTCCTTGATGCGAGAAATTTATTGCTTGATTTAATGCTAAAGCAAGGTTTGAATGGCTTGGATATAGTGAGATCAATCCAACAAGAGATTTGGAATCTAAAGATTAGCGAAGAATCAAAAATCAAATTAATAGAAAGATGCGCTGAAATCGAATTTAGGATAGTTGAGGGCTCAGATGATTATATTCAATTAGAAGCATTGCTTGCGAGTTTCATAGGAAAACACTAAAAAATCAGAAGATTTTTGGTGTGCCGAAAAAGCACTGTTTTTTCAAGCAAAATAATTTCAGTGAAAAACAAAGTGCAAAACACTAACTGAAAATTTGGCTGACATCAACCATCCCTAAGTACAAATATCATTATCTTATAATTAAATAAATACCTAATAACATAAAATGCCGTGGCAAGAAAAATATCGTCCAAAGAAAGTTTCAGAGATAATAGGACAAGAAGAAGCTAAACACAAGCTAGTTGATTTTATAAAGAATTTCAAGCAACAGACAAAAAAATCTCTTCTCTTGTACGGAAATCCCGGGAGCGGCAAGACTTCTTTAGTACATGCAATAGCAAATAGCCTAAACTTAGAGACTATGGAATTAAATGCATCTGATTTCAGGAACAAAGACCAAATTCAAGAGATTATAGGGAAAGCAATAGGCCAACAGTCCCTTTTCTGCAAAAGCAAGATAATTCTTATAGACGAACTTGAAGGCATTTCCGGACATGAAGACCGAGGAGGAATACAAGAACTTTTAAGATTAATTGAAACAACAACCTACCCCATAATCATGACTTGTGTTGACCCCTATCATGAGAAATTAAGAAAAATCAAATCAAGTTCAATCAATCTTGAGATAAAAACACTTTCAGTAGGAGATTTGATAAAAATTCTTTATAAAATCGCAGAAAAAGAGAATATTCTCATTGAACCAGAGCTTTTGAAAGAATTAGCTATAAAAACAAAAAGTGATGCAAGAGCAGCGATAAATGACTTGGAAGTCCTGTCTATCTTAAAAAGAAAAATAACTAAAAATGATCTTGATTTATTAGATTCAAGAGAAAAAGATGAAACAATTTTCAATGCCCTAAAAAAAGTTCTTCAGACACGTGATTCAAGAAAATCTTTTGACCAGGTCCAGAACCATGATTTAGATAATATTTTCTTATGGATTGATGAGAATCTTCCATTAGAATACAAAGGCATTGAACTGACACAAGCTTATGAGATGTTAAGTCTAGCTGACATGTATCGCGGAAGAATAATGCGAAGACAACACTGGCGTTTTTTAGCTTATATCTACGATTTTATAACACAGGGGATTTCCATAGCAAAGGCACAAGATAAAATCTCAATGATAAAATACAAAATGCCTTCAAGAATCTTAAAAATCTGGATGATAAAACAAAAACAATTGCAAAGGAAAGCAATTGCTGAAAAACTTGCTAAAAAAATCCACACATCAAAAAAACAAGCTCAAGAAGATTTAGAATACTTAAGAATTGCATTAAAGACTCCAAAACAGATTAATTCTCTTGCTCAGGAACTTAGGTTAGAAGAAAAGGAAGTTGAATGGCTCAGACCTTAAAATCAGAAGACATATGGACATAAGCATCAATTACTCTTTGGACTAAACCTTCAACAAATGGTTGATTACCTATCAAACTCACAAACTCTCTTCCATGACGGATATAGTCTGCTACTGGCTTAAACCTTTGGCATAAAATAATTCTAGGGCATTTGTCTTTTGAATCATATTCAGAAACATGAGACCACAAAATCGGCAGTTCTAGTTGTTCAGGAAGACAAAACTTGAAAAAATCTTTTAAATCAGAGAATCTATCCGGAGAATCTTTTGTTGATGCAATAATAGCAGCTCTTTGGACAATGTCCATTCTTCCCGGAGGTCCATCAATTTTCATGACTAATTGGGGTTTGTTAATTTGACCAACATATTCTTTGGCTAATGGTCTTGGAATACCTTGTTTTGAGCAATATAGGGGTAAAGTTAAATAAAAATTCTCTTTCATCTCACTTAAGGGAAATTTAGAAGTTTTTATATTATGATAAAGTCTAGGTCGGCAAAGCCGGTCATCATTTGTACCATGCCGCATATGCAAGAAATCAGATAAAGCATGAGTATTGTAATTACTTGGGTTTACAATTCTTCCCGAAGAATATTCCCAAACTCCCCCAGCATCAAACCCCGATTCACCAAAATACAAGCTATGATGATCAAGAAAAACTCCGCTATTTCCTAAAGCATAAACAAACCTAAGAATATCCATCTTATCAACCCGACCTTCAGTTTTATTCTTAGCCATAACTAAACTCATATCACGAATATTTAAGCATTATTGTAGAAAAGTATACTATTAACTTGACTTCGCCAATGCGGAGTAAGTGATAAGCAACTCTTCTTCATACTTGTCGATTTTCCTGAAGAATTCTTTGAAAAAAATCAAGAATTAAATCTAAATAATTTACACTTATATCTGGCGAAGTCAAGTTCTTAGAAAGTGCAGTAAGGATTTAAAAAAGTCCAAGAAGACTAAATCAAGATTAGGACACAGCTACTGAACATATAGATGGCGAAGCTTGGTACTTCCTTGGCCTCGCCAAATTCTCTTCTGTATGTATAATTAATTAGATTAGTAAAAGTTCTTAGAAAGTGCAGTAAGGATTTAAAAAAGTCCAAGAAGACTAAATCAAGATTAGGATGTTAATATTAAACATATGGATGGCGAGGTCAAGTATTAAAGAGAAATTAGGATTGGGGTCTTTCATAAAACCTCTCGTAGGTTTCTGTAAGTGAATCTCTATGTTCTTTGCCCCAGTGCATAGAAAAAATACCATATACATAAACAAGAGCTTCTTCTGAAGGAGAATACCTTACCCCTTTTAGTGTATCTAACTTTAACAAGAATCTGTATGAAACCAAACTATCCAAAGCAGCCTTAGCAGTAACCCCTTTTGAAACATTAGTCTTGTGCATAGCCCTTAAACAAGTTTGTTCTGAAAATCTGGATGTTTCTCTTAAATGCCCACATTTATCATACAAATCTGAAAAAAAAGCAAATTGTGGAAAATCTCTTTTAGAACGAGATGGTCGAAAAGAACCTCCGCCAGAATACATCTCGATATCATCTATATGATCAGTGACTACCATAAAAAAATTAGGACTCCTTATATTTAAAGATTTATGTGATAAATAGGACAAGATAATCTTTATTCTAGACTAATTGCCTCATGCTTGCAAGCAGCAATACAAGAACCACATGAGATGCACTTCGTTTTATCAACAACAACTTTATCCTTTCTAGATAAAGCACCTTGAGTGCAAGCTTCTACACAGCCTACACAAGCTTTTCCACAAGTACAACTAGTACACTTCCCTAATTTCCAACAACATTTTTTGTAGTCTATTTTAATTGACATGATGAATATAACAAAACATAGTTTTAAAATCTTACCACTTACCACCATAAACCTTTTAAATGAAATCTCTTATTCTTGATGTGGTGATAAAATGTGGAGCTTGAATGAAAAAAAAGAGGAAAATGGCAGGATTAATGAAAACAAACTTGATCCACTAGTTTTCTCAAATGGTAAATCTCAAGAAGATGTGGTTAAAGAAATTCTCCAAGCAATAGATGAAGGAAACAAAGTCATCTTTGTCCATGGTGTTTGTGGAACAGGAAAGTCGGCAATAGCATTGAACTTAGCAAAAGAACTTGGAAAAACTTCCATTGTTGTTCCTGTGAAAAATCTACAGAAACAGTATGAACATGATTATATGGATAAGAAGTATTTATTGAAAAAAGATGGTGAAAAACTTAAAATCAGGGTGATAACAGGCAGACAAAATCATAAATGTCCCTACATTCAAGAAAATCCACTGCCAGAATCAGAAGGCAAGATAAAAAAACTCTTTGAATTCTCCTCAAAAGCAAGAGAAATTGAACAAGATGATTCCTGTGATAATCCTTTGCTTCCTTGCAAAATCGAGATTAAAGAAAGAAACTCAAAAGCAATATACCATTATCTCAAAAGGAATGAAAATGCTGACATCCAGATGTTTGGTAATATCAATGATGTTACGAGAAGAACAATAGCGCCTGTTTGTCCTTACTGGTCTCCAATTATGCCGACTGAAATTGACTTGAATTTAGAGGCAAAGAAAAAAGTCTATGATGGTTTAAGTGGAAGAAAATTTCGAATTTATCAAAGAAAAAAAGGGTGTCCCTATTACGAGCAGTTCCATGATTATTTTGATGCAGATGTCTTGATTTTCAACAGCGAAAAATACAAGATAGAGACAGTTATGGACAGAAAACCTTACACAGAACTTGAGATTATAGATGAATGTGACGAATTTTTAGATAATCTCTCAAACTCAAAGAAGATAAATCTGAATAAATTCTACCTTGCCCTGGGAAGTCTGTTCTCTCATAATGAGAAAGTCAATGAGATGATAAGAGAACTTATTCATTTAACAAAAAGTTTGTTGAACAATCCCCAAGTCGATGACTTGATAAGCAATGAAAAGATAATCCAGCTAAAAGAGACAAAAATAATAGAGATTTTAGAAAATTTTATTGATTCAAATATTCTAGATAAAGTTGAATGTGATGAAGAAAACTATTGTTTCCATGTTGACGAAGTTGCAAGGACTTTCCAGCATCTTAAAGGCGAGACATATGTCTCTTTTTATATGGATGATAAAGACATCTATGCCAGATTAGTCACCATCAATCTAGAAAAACGCTTCGCAGAATTCATCGAAAAGAACAAGATACTAGTTCTGATGTCAGGAACAATCCACTCTGAAAATATCCTCAAGAAAGTTTTTGCAATAAAAAAATTTAAGATTATTGAAGCTGAAACAAAGATGCCTGGCACAATAACGAGACAGAGAACCGGCCAAGAATTCTCTTGTTCTTATGAAAATTTTCAGAAAGGTTTTGCAACAAGAGAAAAATATCTTCTAGCTTTAAATGCCTGCATTAATTCAGCAAAAAAACCTGTTCTCGTCCATATAACTGCATTTAATGATCTTCCAAGTGAGCATGAAAAAAATATTTATAATCTTGATATAATATCAAAAGAAAAGATTCTTCAGGAACAACATGAAGACAGATTAGGAAAAAGAATACAGGATTTTAAAGATGGAAAACTTTCTGTCCTATACTCAACAAAATGCAATCGCGGAGTTGATTTTCCTGGAGAAATCTGCAACTCAATTGTCTTGACAAGATATCCTTATCCGAATGTAAGCTCAATTTTCTGGCAAATTTTAAAACAAGTCAAACCAGAGTATTATATGGAATTATATATGGATAAATCTCGAAGAGAATTGCTACAAAGAGTCTACAGAGCACTAAGAAGCAGAAATGATCATGTTTTTCTTCTTTCACCAGATATCAGAGTTTTGATGGCTAGGATATAATTTTGCTTGATTTTCCGTCGGAAAAATTCTTCACCCCTGTTTTTTTACCCCCACTTTATCGTTACATGACAACAAAAGATTTAAAAAGCAATTTAATCACTTTTTTATCATGACAACAAAAGATAGCTTAGACGAAACATTAGATGACGCATGGAAAACATTGAAAACGCCAATTAAAGTTGTTGCTGCAGGAATATTAGGGGGTCTATTATTGATTACTTCATGTTTCTATTGTCCCCAGGATTCTAATGTTATTGTTGAAACATTAGGAAAATATACTGAAACAAGAGGTCCTGGCTTTCCACAATTTATTTGGCCTTTTATACAATCAAAAAGAATAATTCCAACATCAAAACCAAGAAAAATTGAACTTGGATTCAGAACAAAAAAAGATGCAGAAACAAGTGAATATGAGGTTGGAAGTCAATTTCAGGGTGAATATCTTCAACTTCTTGGAGACAGAAGCATGGCAGATGTTGAATTGACTGTTCAGTGGGAAGTCTCTGACCCAGTAGCTTATAATTATTCTTTAGTAAATCCAGATAAATTAATTAAGGATAGAGCACAAGCAGTTTTATCTAGAATATGTGGAGATGCAGGTTATGATGAAGTTGCTAAAGAAAGAGTAACTCAGATCTGCAAAGAGGGTCAACAGGAATTGCAAACAATAGTCGATGCATTCCATACAGGGCAAAAAGCTACAATCTACCAGACTCAAGGAGTAAATCCTCCAGCAAATGTTGCTCCATCAATAGATTCAGTTAATCAAGCTAACTCAGTTAAAGAATCAAAGATTGCAATAGCAAGAGGGGAGTATAGCCGAAGAGTTCAGGAAGCAGAAGGAAAGATGACTGCCACAATTAGTGGTGCTCAAGGAGATTCAATGGATCTAACCAACAATTGTGAGGGAGATATTTCTAGATATAATTCATTATTATCTCAATATAGAAAATTCCCCGAGATTACAAAAGCAAGATTATTGCTTGATGCAAGGCAAAGTTTCTATAGTAATACTGGAGATAAATGGGTAACTAAAGATGGTAAGGCAACACCTTTATTGCCTTTAAGTCCTTTTGGAGGAGAAAAATAAAATGGGAAAATGGAGTAAAAGATTTTGGGGAGCAACATTAATCGGAGCTTCACTATGGTGGTTAAGTTCATGCATGTATAAAAATCATCAAGCAGAGGAAACTCTTGTAAGATCATGGGGCACAAAACCTGTTGTTTATGTGGTTAATCAACCAAATCCAGAAGACAATGCTAAAGTAATAGAAGAGACTAAAGAATATTGTAAATCAAGGCCAAAAGCCCTAGAAATTCCAAAATTCCAAGAAGGTCCTGGACTTAAATTCAAATTGCCATGGCCTATTCAAACAATTTCACAGTATAGCACAAAAGGACAATTATGGTATGGATATCCTGATAAGATACAAACAAAAGATGACCAATTTGTTTATTCAGAAGTAACAGCAGTTTTTAGTATTCAAAATTCATATATCTATGCACAAACAACTCAAACATTATCAAGTGCACATAACAGATTGAATAATATTGTTGATGGTATTACAGGGGGAGTTATAAGATCAGGCAAATTAATTGATGTTGTAAGATCAACAAACAGGCCAATTGTAAATCTTGCTGGAGCAGTCATGTCAACTGGTGATTCTGTTGATATGGGTAGAAGAGGAAAAGAAAATGAAATTCAAACTCAATCAGAAACAGCCCTAGATAGTTCTTACACAGGTCTGGGATTTAAAGGAGATGGTTATGGGGTTCAATTAATGAGAGTTTTGTATACTAAAGAATCCAAAGAACAAGTTGAAAAATCCATGATGGCAGAAAGAAGAAGTGTTGCAGAAAGAATAAGAGCATGGGGTACAAGAGAGTCATTGACTACCATGGGTGCAGCAAAAAGAGCAGAAGATAGTCTTATATCTTATGGGGAGATGACAGCCAAAGAAATTAAGGGTAGAGCTCAGGCTCATGTAACCAGAAGATACGGAGAAACATATTCGCAAGATCCAGAGTTCTATAAACTAGTAAGGTCATTAGACATTCTTGGAGATAGAAACAATTTTGGTCCAGAAACAAAGCTGGTCTTGCCATGGGATGACCCTACACTAAGGCATGTTCAAGGCAATTGATTCTAAAATCTGAAGATATTTTCTTTAATTTATTTCAAACAGAAATAGACTAATTTATTGTCTAGTTAAAACTCTGAAAGATTAAGTGTTGCGGAACAAATAAGAACCACAGGTACAAGAGATTCAATGGAGATAGTAAGCCGGGGCAACAAAGTTAGAGATAGTCTTGTTTCATTAGGTTATGCTCGTGCTAAAAAAACACTTGGTGGAGCAAAAGGTTTTGTTACAAAAACATATGGTCAAATACTTTCACAAGATCCAGAGTTCTACAAATTAACTAGATCATTAGAGATACTAGCAAATCCAGAGAACTTTGGTGGAGAAACAAGACCAGTATTATCTGCAGACGATCCAATTTTGCAATATCTTCGATAGTAATCCTAATATCTTTCTGAATATTGTAATCAATGATATATATGTTTTTTTAGCATATTCTTTATAAATCATGAATTTGTAAAAAGCCATGGAACAAAGAAAAATTAAACTATACTACAAAATTCCAGAAAAACTAGCTGAAGATACAATCTACTGCACATTATGGACAAATGTCCAGAGCTGGTTAACAAAAGATTTCAAGTTAAATGTTACAGCTAAATCCTCCAAATATACAATAAAATACACCGCAACTTCTGGAGAAATTCATTCAGGACTTGAAGTCAAGACAGAGGGTTTTTTCTTTGGTGATGATTCACCAAAATTTAAAGACTGTATAGAATTTATTGATGATTTAGTAAAACAGAATGAAGCAGTTTTAGACCCCTCAAGTTATACTGTACTGATAAAACAAGGCCTTCAATATCAATCAATGGTTGATGCTCTCAGAAAACACCATGTCGAGGTGGAAGAAGCACATAGCTTGCTCTAATTAACCTAAAAAATAAAAAAATGGTAAAAACAATAAATCAAAAAACAAAGCAGGAACCAAGAAAACTTTATGTTCTCTATAGTCTGGTTCGTGGAGATTTGCAAGAAGACAAAAAACAAGTCCCTGAAAAAGAAAGAAGAAATAATGACATCTACGCATTTATTCGCTATCAAGAAAAATATCCTTCAGAACTTTTGTGCACTGCCTGGTCTGAGATCAAATTTAAGGTTCATAATAATCTTACATGCGGAGAAGAATCAACAAATTGTATCTCAAATTATTTTGACAATTCAAATATTGGCACTGATGACCCATTTAATGCTGAGGAATTCATAAAGATGGTTGCAGATTATAACAAAGCGCAGGTAGTAAGAACTTATGCGCATAATCTTGCTGCAAGAACCATACACCACGCAGGAAATGCAAAGAAGAGTCTTGACTCTATTCTATAAAATGCTGTTCTAACAAAATCCGCTAGAGTATAAATAAAAAATGGTAAAAAAAGCAAAAAAAGAACCAAGAAAACTTTATGTCCTTTATGACTATATCAGTGAACCAAAAGAACAAATTCCTGCTTCAATAAGGAGGCCTGATGATATATACGCATCTCTTTCGTATCATGAGAAGTATCCTTTGCAAATACTATGCACAGTAGACTCTGGTGTTCGGTTTACAGTCTATGATGATGTCTTAAACACTCATCTGTCACCAGATCACCTTTCAACTTTATTTAATAATTCTAATATTGGAACAAATAGTCCCGATGATGTTGAGAACCACATAAGTATGATTGCTAGGCTTAACAAAGCAGATGTTGTAAGGGGTTATGCTCACTTTAATGCTATCCGTGTATTACATGAAGCAAAAACCAACCTAGAATGTTGTCTCTAAATCAATCCCCACAAAAATATTAACTAAACACATAAGACCCATATTATAAATTAAATCTGTTGTTCTTCCAGTTAAATTAGCGAAATAATTGTAGACTTTACACTTATAGCTTGACTTTGCCATCTATAGGTTTAAGTGTAAATTATCTTGATTTGATTCTTAGCTTTTGTCTTTGAAAAATTCTTTGTGAAATTGAGAATAAACCCCAATGGGATTTATTGCAGCGTAACTCGCATTTGGCGAAGTCAAACATTCTAACTTGACTTTGCCAGACATAATTTAAAGTATTTTGATTTTGTCCTTGATTCTTGTTTTCGAAGAATTTTTGAAAAAGGTTAGGAGATTAGAAGCATAATCCATTGCAGCTTAACTCGCATTTGGCGAAGTCAAGTTAAAGAACTAAACCTTAAAACCAATTTCTAAGTTTTCTGAAAGATAGTTAAAACTTAGAAAGATAAAGATTTAATTATTTTTAGATTGAAAATTATAAAATCCAGTATTTCACAATAAAGATTATTGCAAGAATTATTACTAATCCCCCGATTATCCATGGCCAAATAGGCTTCTGTTTGGACACCGGTCTTTCAGAATCTCTGATTTCAAGGACTTGTGGTTGTTGTTCTTCAGCTTTTTTAGGCTGCTCAGGCCTGTTATATTCTCTTATTTTATAACCACATCTAGCACAAATTTCTCTG
>Ga0268276_1001788_pt1 | contig 19966 bp, 18 predicted proteins | sample saktaG_4_FD_190145 | JGI IMG/M metagenome (GOLD analysis project Ga0268276, IMG submission 190145) | Saline water microbial communities from Sakinaw Lake, British Columbia, Canada - sak_2010_1_5_45m | ecosystem: Environmental > Aquatic > Non-marine Saline and Alkaline > Saline ... | reverse complement strand
TAGACGAGCAGAAAAAGACAATGGATTTAGATCAATTTAAAAAGGTTATTACTTTCGCGAAAGAGACGGGGTGGAAGGATTTTTATCTATGGGGTGCCGAGTGGTGGTATCAAATGAAAGAAAAGTATAATGATCCAAGTATCTGGGACGAAGCAAAAACTTTGTTTATTAACGATTAGTTTATGCTAAGTATCATAATCCCCACTCTCAATGAGGAGAAACATCTACCACTACTTTTGGAGTCGATAAAAAAGCAGAATTTTTCTAATTATGAAATAATTGTGGCCGATGCTGGATCGAAAGATAAAACTGTAGAAGCAGCGAAGCAATACGGCTGCCGTATTATCCCCGGTGGGTTACCCGCGAAGGCAAGAAATGAAGGGGCGAAGGTCGCTAATGGGAAGCTGTTACTTTTTGTCGACGCCGATTCTATCCTACCCGACCAATTTTTTGAAAAATCTTTAGAAGAATTTGAGGAGAGAGGGCTTGATTTTGCCTCTTTCGGGCTATTGCCCATTGAGGGAACGAAGGTTCATAGGTTTGCTTTTAATATGTTCTACAACTGGTACATTTATGCTCTAGAGAAAGCCCTACCACATGCTGCGATGGGCATTTTAGCTAAGAAAAACCTATTTCTTAGCCTTAACGGATATGACGAAACAATAACATTGGCCGAGGATCACGATTTAGCTAGAAGAGCCAAAAAGGTGGCAAATTATGGAATATTAAGGTCAAATAAGATATTTGTATCTGATAGAAGGTTCCGAAAAGATGGGTGGGCCAAGACTATAGTGAAATATTTTTTCTGCGAATTGCATATGATATTTATAGGGCCGGTAAGATCAGATATCTTTGAATACAAGTTCGACCATTATTCTAAAAAGAAATAACATTTGATATAATATTTTGTATAATAATTAGCTAAAAAGAACATGTACGAAATGAATCCGATTAAATTCCCTGTCGGGATTAAAAATATTAAAGATTATTTAAAGAAGATAAAAAAAAGTCGGTTTTTGTGGTTGATAGCCATAGTGGTTTTAATTTCTGTCATAATTGGTTTTTCGGCAGGGGCTTTCACCGGTTCATACTTTTACAACAAACTAAGAGACGAATTGGGTAGATTAAATATTTCTCTCCCAACCTTAATCGAAAAGAACAATCAAGAACTTAAAGACTATATCCCCCAAACATCTCAGGAGCAGGCGATAATCAGTGCCGTCAATCAATATTCTCCCGCAGTGGTTAGTATTATCATCTCGAAGGATGTGCCAGTAATGGAACAGTATTACACAAACCCCTTCGAAGGATTGGGACCCGATTTTAATATTCAAATTCCTCAGTTGCGTCAAAATGGGACAGAAAAACAAGAAGTTGGCGGAGGGTCCGGCTTCATAGTCTCGGAAGATGGATTGGTTATTACAAATAAGCACGTTGTTCTAGATGACGCCGCAGAATATACAGTTTTCACTACAGATGGGAAAAAGTATCCGGCTACGGTTTTAGCGAAAGATCCAGTACAAGACTTGGCAGTAATTAAAATTGACACAGGGAAAACTCCTAAAACTTTCCCAGTGGTTAAATTGGGCGACTCCGATGGTTTGCAAATTGGTCAAACCGTAATTGCCATCGGTAATGCTTTGGGAGAATTTAACAATACCGTTTCCGTCGGCGTGGTCTCTGGGCTACAAAGAACATTAACTGCCTCTGGAGGATCAGGATTTTCAGAAACATTGGATGATATCATCCAAACAGACGCAGCAATAAATTTAGGGAATTCTGGCGGGCCACTTTTAAACTTAAAGGGAGAAGTTATTGGAATCAACACGGCGGTAGCTCAGTCGGGGCAAAGCATTGGCTTCGCGATTCCGATCAATAAGGTTAAGAGGGATATAGAGCAGGTTAGCAAGAATAAGAAAATAGTCTATCCGTTTATCGGAGTTCGCTATGTAATAATTACTGAGGAAATCCAACAAAAGAATAAATTGTCAGTTGACTATGGCGCATGGGTTAAGGTCGGATCTAGCGGAGAGGCGGCTGTTACTAAGGGCTCTGCCGCTGAAAAGGCTGGCATAAAAGAGGGGGATATAATATTAGAAGTAGAAGGACAGAAGATTACACAAGATAACTCTTTGGCCAAAATGATGGAAAAACGGAATCCCGGAGATAAAGTAATCTTTAAAATATTAAGAGCCGGAGGAGAGATTAATGTCGATGTTATCTTGGGAGAGAGAAGCTAACAAATACGTTTAAAATTTAAAAAAGCAACTATTAAAACAGGCTGCTTTTTTATTGACAATTAGGGCCTAGAGTATAGAATATAAAGCATCGAATAAGAAGAAGTACCTTCAAATTTAATAGATTATTTTTGTTTAGAAGGATCTACGGGATTCATATCTCAACAGAAGGAGATGCTTGATGACACAACCAGTGGGCGAAGTGATAGAACCGCAGGATGCGGTTTCTTGTCTGGATCAAGGGCAAGCACGATTATACGAGAAGATCCCAACGTCAATTTCCTATGTTTCCCATCCTAGTTTTTCCTTCGGCTATACCGAAGAGGAACTTTTCGGTTCTCATGCAGAGATTGTTGAGACGCCAGGGTGGGTTTTGCCTCAAGTGATTGAAGATGAGGGGGTAGCAGTTGGAACTAAAAAGAAGCCTCTTAGCAGAGATGCAGAGAGTGCGCTTTTTCTCCGCTATAACTACGCGCGTTACCGACTTAACCAACTAATCGAAGTTCAACGAAAGCATTTTTCTCCTTCTCGAGCCAAACAAATGTTGGCATGGTACGGACGAATATTGAAGTTACGGGCGGGTCTCGTCGACGCAAATTTGGCACTTGTCCTGGCTATGGCCAAGAGGACAAAGATTGCTGGTGTTGAATTTGTAGAGTTAGTTTCAGAGGGCAACCTTACCCTATTGCGAGCAATTGAGAAGTTTGATGTTTCAAGAGGATTCAAATTTTCAACCTATGCCTGCAGAGCAATACTTAAAGGTTTTAATAGAATGTTTGCCATTGTCGGGCGGCACTATCAACGTTTTCCCTCCGGGCTCGATACCAAGCAGATAGAGAGGAATGTTGACGGTGATTTTCCTCGAGAATGGTGGCTGGAAGACGCCCTTGAAGAATTGGGGAATATTTTGGGTGAGAATAATTCTGTGCTAAGTGAGATTGAAATGAGGATTGTTATCGCGCGATTTGGTATCGGTACCCAAGAAAAGGGAAAAACAATTCGACAGGTGGTGGATATGGTCGGGCTTAGCAGAGAAAGGATTCGGACAATTCAGATTGAAGCAGTAGGGAAAATTCGCCTAGCTCTAAAGAGTAGGCTGTAAAATGAACAGGAAGGAGAAAGAGATGAAAAAGAATGAATTAGTTGAAGTACCTCCCGGGACAAGGGTGGAAAAAGATATTAATGGGCGACCACGGGCTGGTACTGTTTTTGAGGATGTGTGCAGCCTTTGCGGGGAAGGTGAAGTTCTGGTTATGTTTGATGGACACAATTGTGTCTCAAGAGTAAAGGTCGCAGATCTTAAGATCATCTAAGCAAATTATAATTAAGTCAGGGGCGGTCATCTTGGCCGCTTTTTTGTCACTCTTGACTGGAGAGTGCTATTGATTTATCATGTAAAATATGTTAAGAATATTTAATACTTAATCATATGAATGGAGCCAATTTTACCAATAAAGCTCAAGATTCAATATTAACTGCTCAGGCAATCGCTCAAGATCGCGGGCAGTCTCAGGTTGATGCTTTGCATCTACTTTTATCTTTACTTTCTCAAGAGGCAAGTATCATTTTAACTATTCTCCAGAAATTGGGGGTGGATATAGACAATTTAAAAAAGAAAGTAGAGGCTCAGGTTTTAAAAATTACAGCAAATACAACCCCAATGGCCGTGGGCCAACTTTATTTAACCCAAGACATGGCCAAGGTGTTGGAGCGTGCTCGTCAAGAATCGGTAAAGATGAGTGACGAGTTTGTTTCTGTAGAGCATTTGTTTTTAGGACTACTCGACACTCCCACCGCCGCCAAAGACATTTTATTAAAAACTACATTTTTCCAGTCTGGGGCCATTGGTTCGGAATCTATTAAAACAAATAAGTTGGATTACGAAACTGTATTAAAGGTTTTATCACAACTTCGTGGTGGCGTTAGAATTACTGATCCAGAACCAGAATCGAAATATCAAGTAATAGAAAAATACACTAGGAATTTAACTGATTCAGCAGCTTCGGGAAAAATTGACCCTATTATTGGCAGGGAAAATGAAATTCGCAGACTAATGCAGGTCATTTCCAGAAGAACAAAGAATAACCCGGTTTTAATCGGAGAGGCTGGAGTTGGCAAAACAGCTATTGTCGAGGGATTTGCTCAGAGAATTACTCAAGGTAATGTTCCGGAGTTTTTAAAAAACAAAGAGGTGATCTCTCTAGATTTGGGTGCTTTAATTGCCGGTACAAAATACAGGGGTGAATTTGAAACACGAGTTAAGGCCCTCTTAAAAGAGATTAATAGAGCAGATGGAAGGTATATCCTATTCATCGATGAACTACATACTCTAGTCGGAGCAGGGGCCGCTGAGGGGGCAATAGATGCATCAAACCTATTGAAACCAGCCCTAGCCAGGGGTGAGCTAAAAGCAGTTGGCGCCACAACTTTAAAAGAATATCAAAAATATATTGAAAAAGACGGAGCCCTGGAAAGAAGGTTCCAACCAATTTATGTACAAGAACCAACTACTGATGATGCTATAGCGATTTTGCGAGGTATTAAAGAAAAATATGAAGTCCATCATGGAGTTAGGATCCAGGATTCTGCCATTATCGCAGCCGTTGATTTGTCTAGTCGCTACATCTCAGATAGGTTTTTGCCAGATAAGGCAGTGGACCTAATGGACGAGGCAGCCTCAGCTTTAAGGCTAGAGATAGAATCAGCTCCAGTTGATTTGGAAAAATATGATAAAGATATATACAAATTAGAGATTGAGAAGCAGGCCCTAAAGAAAGAGAAGGGTGTCGAAAAAAGATTAAAAGCAATTGAGGGATCCTTGGCTAACTTAAGAGAAAAAGCTAAGGAGATTAGAGTTAAGTGGGATGCTGAGAGAGAAATAGTGACTAAGATTAAAGATATTAGGCAGAAGTTAAACGATTTTTCCTATCAAGCAGAAATTGCTCAAAGAGAAGCCAACCTAGAACAAGTGGCTGAAATTAAATATGGGAAGATTCCTAATCTAGTGAAAGAACAAAGGGACTTAGAAAAGAAATTAGTAAAAATCCAACAAAGCCATCACTTTGTTAAAGAAGAAGTAACGGCAGAGGAAGTTGCTGGAGTCGTTTCTCGTTGGACAGGAATACCAGTAATGAAATTAATTACTGAGGAGGCTGAGAAGCTAGAGAAGATGGAAGATACTTTAAAGAGGAAGGTTGTGGGCCAATCAGAGGGCATAGAAGCCATATCAAGGGCTATCAGGAGGGCCAGAGCAGGGATATCAGAGGAGAATAAGCCCATGGGCTCATTTATGTTCCTTGGACCTACTGGTGTTGGCAAAACAGAAACTGCCAGAGCTTTAGCAGAGTTTTTATTCAATGACGAAAAAGCATTGGTGCGTTTAGATATGTCAGAATACATGGAAAAACACACAGTGTCTAAGATCATTGGTTCCCCTCCGGGATACGTTGGCTACGAAGAAGGAGGCCAACTAACAGAAAAAGTAAGGAGAAGACCTTACGCTGTTATTCTTTTAGATGAAATAGAAAAGGCACATCCAGAAGTTTTCAATATTTTATTACAGATTTTTGAAGACGGTAGGCTCACGGATTCTAAGGGCAGAGTAGTCTCTTTCAAAAACACAATTATCATAATGACTTCCAACGCTGGTTCTGATTACATCAACAAGATGTCGTCAATCGGCTTCGACTCACAAGAGGATTTGGCAGAAAGAGAATCAATGAAAGAAAAGATAACGGCATCTTTAAAAGATCAATTTAAGCCAGAGTTTCTAAACAGGATAGATGAAATTGTAATTTTTGACTACTTGAAAAAAGATGAGATTAAGAAGATTGTAGACTTAGAGCTAGCCAAGGTTGAAAAGCGCTTAGCCGTAAAGAATATTACCATTAAGATATCAGACAAGGCCAAGGAGCTTTTAGCAGATAAGGGCTTTGATCCAGCCCTGGGTGCTAGGCCCCTAAAGAGAGTAATCCAGAGGTTAATTCTGGATCCGTTATCTTTAAAATTAGTTACGGGTGAGATAAAAGAGGGGAATAATGTAATTGTGGATGCGGAGAATAAGGAAATAACGTTTCAGATTCCAGCCCTATTAACAACCCATTCAGTTGGGATAACAAAGAGAAAGCTTACTAAAACTTCTTCAAAATAATGCCAAATTCTAAAAATAAAGTTAAGAGAGTAATTGTAGCAGTTTGTGTAATCCTTGTCGGTGGAGCTGTGGGTGGTATGCTTTTTCAGTTATTTGTTTTCCCATCTATCCTGCAAAATTCATATTTTGCCCAATTTCAATTCATCAAGAATTTTAAAGAGGGGAAGATTATTATCAATAATCGTGAAGAATATCTAATAACCCAGGAAACAGCTCTGGAGAAATCAATCGAGCAAGTAGATAAATCCGTGGTGGCTGTTCAATCAAAAACAAGCAGTGGAACGATCTATGGCGTTGGGGTTATCGCTACTTCCGATGGAATGATTATTACTCTTTCGAGTTTGGTTCCGGTGGGTGCAAGTGTTAGTATTTTTTCCCAAGGAGAAGATGGAGTCGTTAGCTTATTGGCCGGGAAACCGGAAGTTTTAAAAAGAGACATTAAGAATAACCTTGTTCTATTAAAAGTAGATGGAACAAATTTAAAAACTTGTGGTTTTTGCAATGCCGAAGAGGTGAAATTAGGAGAAAGAGTATTTCTGCTGGGCATTGTCTCGGAAAAATTAGAATGGGTTGCTAATGAGGGGATTATAAAGAGCTTCGATGAAGAGGCAATAAAAACAAACATAGTTGAGGCCAGCTCTCTAAGGGGCAGCCCTTTGTTTAATATCAAAGGAAATCTTGTTGGCCTTAACACGATTGATTCGCAGGGGAAGGTTATCGCAATACCTATCCAGAAAGTAAAGGAATTCGCCGGAGTCTAAAAACATTCAAGCAAAAGCCCCGCCGATGCGGGGCTTTTGTTTGACACAACATCATTTCCGTTATACTTTTACTTATGTCGTAGAAAATATTTTTTACGTAGTTCTTTAACAGAAAGGATAATGGCCAATGAGCGATACAGCGGCGGAAGAAAGAAAATGGGAATTGTTTAGAATGGTTGATCCGGCTTTTCCTAATTGGAACATATTTAGTAGCTATGCGAGCATGACAACGGCCCTGGGGCCGGTTATGGTTGCCACAGCTGCCAGCAAGCTTTGGGGTTGGCGAGCAGAAATAATCGATGAGAATAATTACAGGTGGAAGAGAAACGGCGATGGGTTGCCGGACCACCAAGCCCTGCAAAAAGAAAACCAGGCCGTAGTCGTTGGTTTCTATTGCGGACTTACTAGCACCATTGAGCGTGTTTGGCAGTTAGCCGAGTTTTACCACCAGCAAGGAGTTATCACTATCGCTGGCGGATGGCACGCCCACTACTGCCCAGAAGAAATGTTAAGACATAACATTGACATTGTTGTTCACGGTGACGGCGAAGAGGCAATTCAACAGATACTGCGAGTTGTCGCCGATGGCGGGAGCTTTGAGAGCATCCCTGGCATTTCTTTTTTGAAGAATAACTGGATGGTGACTAATGGGCCCGAGATGCTCGAGATCTCAAACCTGAACAATCTTCCACTTCCAGATTTTGGTTTACTAAGACATGCCCACAAGATAAAGCTCTACCCCGCGGGTAGAATCAAGGGGTGCGAGAAGAATTGTGAATTTTGCAGTGTGAAGGGAGAGCCCCGCTGGGCAAACGCCCGTCATCTTTTTGAAACAGTCAGTTGGCTGGTGGATACCAGGGGTGCTCAATCGTTTTTCATTGTGGACGACAGGCTGGAGGGAGACCCACAAGGCACCATGGAGTTTTTCCAACTGATTGCGGAACGTTACGGGAGGCGTCTCCACTTTACTGTGCAAGTAAGGCTGGAGGCAGCCAAGAATACAGAGCTTTTGAGAATCATGAGAAAAGCCGGGGTTCATATCGTCTGCATTGGATATGAATCGCCGATTGACGAAGACTTAAGAGCAATGAAAAAAGGGTACTCGTCTGCTGATATGCTTAAGTGGACGAAGATCTATAGAAGCTTCGGGTTCAGAATCCATGGAATGTTCATTTTCGGTTATCCATCAAGAGATGGCAAGAAAAGCATCGAGCTCAAAGAAATGGTGAAACGGTTCAAGCGGTTTATTAGAAAAGCTTGCTTTTATACTATCCAGATACTGCATCCGGTTCCTATCGTAGGAACGGAATTGCGGAGACGTTTGGATAGTGAGGGAAGGTTGTTCCCACAGGAGCTGGTTCCTTGGAGTCGTTATGACGGGAGCTATGCCTGTTTCATCCCTGATAATATGTCATTGCGACAACTTCAGGAAATTCCTACGGAACTTATGCGATGGTTCTACAGCTTTGCTAGTTTTTTCAGGATTCCTTTAAGGACAATCGCCTTTCCGATTGATCTTCTGGCGCGGGGTTGGGAGCGTTGGTATTACCATTGGTACCATGAAGTTATACGGTACGGTGGGCATTTGCTCATACAGCGATGGCGCAAGAGACAGAAGAAAGATAACTTCTTGGGAAGGTTGGAGATAAGCGCTTTCTTGGCCAAGCAGAAGGCGAGATAATAATAGTTCATATATGGCGGCACGATAACCTCGTTCCGCTTTTTCATTATTTTATTATTGACGGCGAATTAATAATATTGTTTAATTAAAGAAATAGTATGACCAAAAAATCTTTGATTCTGGTGTTTTTATTAATATTACTAGTGGGTTTTGTTGTGGGGTATATAGTGATGTCTCTTGATATTAAGGATGGGATTTTAGGATCGAGGGATGGTAGAAGTATCTGGCAGATTTTTTCTCCATTTTAAATTAACCGGCCAAGTGCCGTTTTTTATTGAAAATGACTAAAAATATCTATCTAAAAACTTTAATATATATAGGGATTTTTGTATTGGGTTTAATTGTTTTTTATTTAGGTGGGGAGGGTGGCTACCAAACAAAATATTGGTTAGAACAGCAGAGAGATAAGAGGAACATGGAGAATTTTAACAATGAGATTGTGAAAATGTTTCAGGAAGACATTTATGGCGGGAAAACCCCCGAAGAAACATATAATATGTTCGTTCAGGCCCTAAAAGACGAAAATGTTGATTTGGCAGTGAAATATTTTGTTTTAGATTCGGAGAGGAGGGCAAAGTATCAAGAGGAATTTGATGATTTGAAACAAGAAGGGAAGTTAAAGGAATATGGCGATAATTGGCCCACGTGGGAAGAATTTAAACAGATTAAGGACGAAGATAATGGTTGGGAAAGTAGGGTCATGGTGGAGCATACATATTATCGTTCCGAACAAAAAATCGTTAATTTGCCGGATGGAGCAGGGGGTTATATTAAAACAACCTTGCCAATTGGAGATTATGTTGATTATGCCCCTGTTTTTACAAAAAATACTAACAATATTTGGAAAATAGAAAGTTTATGAAGGGAGTAAATATTCTTATTATTTGTTTAATATCCGCTGTATTTTTAGTAGGCGGGTTTATCCTTAAACCAACGACGGAAGCATACAATAACACAGTAACTCATCCCTTGCTTACCCAAAAGATAGCAGAGCTGTATAATGCGATTTACGATCCAGATTTAACAGAGGATGAAATCCAATCGTTGATGGCTGGGAGCACAGACGAGGATACGCCCCCACGCTGGATAAATCATTTCTATGATCCGACTACTGAATTGGGATGGTCGGGTGAGCGATTGGGCAGTATGTCATCAATAGACGTCTTAACGGCAGCCATATCGGCATTCAGTAAAGAGCCAGAATCTGCTGTATCGTGGGCAAAAGACCAAGAATTACAAAATACCGATTACTTTCTTTACCAAGGAGACCGCACGCTAAACAGTGCGGTTTTATATTCCCTAGAAGGCAAAGATGTAGAGGCATATTATTCTTTGGGCTATGTCTTGCATTTAGTTGAAGATATGACAGTGCCAGCGCATACGCGGCAGGATACACACGTTGACCTTAGCTCGTTAGATTTTTTTAGTACGTTTTTAGGAGTTAAGTTTGACGGAGGAGAACCGTACGAGAAATGGGCAGAAGAGAATGGGGAAATAAGTCAGGACACGATAGACTACCTTAAGAATAATTATCAACCAATCTGTGGCTCCCTGGAAAGTTGTTTAACTTATTTGGCAAAGTATTCCAACGGTAATTTTTTTAGCGAAGATTCGATCATGGATAGCAACTATAAACTCCCGGTTGTATCGAAGTATATCTATAAAGATAAATATATTCATATTTATAATAACGAGAATATTTTATTGGCTGAAGCGAAGATAGAGGATGGAACAGATAGATTGTTTGATACAACCACAAACTTTGATGAAATCAACCAATCTTATTGGGATCGTCTCTCCCCAGCAGCTATTTTAGCCGGAGTTGAGGTGGTTAAGTATTTCAATGATCAAGTTAATAAAGCGGAGAACAAAGAAATAACACTTGAGAGGCCGAAGAAAATAAGTTTTTGGCAGAAAGTTAAAACTATTTCGCCCTATGGCGAGATAGTCAGATTATCAAAGTATGCATCCCTGTCTTTCATAAACCCATTCCAGGGGTGGGGATATGATGATCAGCAAGGCGACGATCAGCCCAATACCCAATCTCCCAATCTTTTAACAGATCTGGAGATAACTCCAGAAAATGCCCAAGAGAGGATGGACGATCTTCAAGAGCTAATAGATTTACTAAATGGTAGCAAGGAAGATGTAAATCCTTTCACCCCTCCTTCATTTGAGCTACCTTCGCTGTTAGCCATCGAACCACCATCATTAGATCAACCCGAGCTTGGACTTGATTTAGAGTTACCTTCATTGGGTTTGCCATCATTAGAAATACCCGTAGACGCAGACCAACAAAGTTTGCCGAAACCATTAATAGTTTTAGCTTCTAAAAATACTATTAGTAGCGGAGGGGGTGGCGGGAGTAGCATTGTTTACCAGAAAATACTGATTTCTGAAATACAAATTTCGGGTACTAGCAATGAGAAGGAGGAGTTTGTGGAATTGTATAACCCAAATAATGAAGAGGTGGATCTAAGCAAATGGGAAGTAAAGAGGAAAACTAAAACTGGAAAAGATTACGAAGCCTACGCACCGCAGGGGCAATTTAATGGGAAAAAGATTTCAGCAAAAGGGTATTTTCTAATTGCTCGTAAGGATTCAAGCTTTGAGAGTGTAGCTGATATGGTAACCACTCATTCTTTAGGCGATTTTGTGGCTGATGGGGGAAGTTCTTTGGTCCTAAGGGATCCAAATAATGTGGTTGTCGATAAAGTTGGCTTCGGTCAGGCTCAGGATTTTGAGACTGCGCCAACGGTGAATCCAGCTAAGGGAGAAAGCATTGGGAGAAGATGGGATGAAACTAATCAAACATACTTTGATACAGATAGTAATTCTAGTGATTTCGGAAAACAGTCGGCCACTCCAAAAGGGAAAAATGTATTACTTCCAGAGTTAACTGTTTCTTGCTCTGCTCTCCCCAATCCCGTCGAGATTAATAATTCTGTGGCCTTTACTTCACTGGTTTCGGGTGGCAGTGGTCCATATATTTATTCTTGGACGGGTGATTGCGTCGGCTCGTTAGTGAGTTGTGATAAGTCTTTCGTTGTCGGGGGGACGTATAGCGCGACAATTAATGTTATCGCTGGCAGTCAAACTGGTTCGGCTAGCTGTTCGGTAGAAGTTAGTGACACTCCAGTTCCACCACCAACCGATACAAAAGCACCGACAATTGTATTCAATTTACCAGCAGAGCAACAAAATTTAACTTTTGACGTTGCTTTTAATATCACAGATTTATCAATAGAAAATGTTAGTCCTTCTGGGCTCCAGGCTTTCCAATTAAAGTGGAAAGAAGAATCAGGGGATTGGCAGGAAGATGCGCCGGTGAATGTTCCGGGTTCACCAGCTAGCTATGATGGCACAAGAAGCTTTATTGGGACCGATGAGAAGACTTACTATTTCCAAGTAAGGGCTAAGGATGTAAATAGCAATGAAAGTGACTGGTTACCAGAAATCCCAGCTACAACTCGGGTAAGGACACTAAAAACAGTTTTAATAAACGAAATCCAAACCGACAGTATAATAGGTACAGGTGGCACCGATGATGATTGGGTTGAATTGTATAATCCGAATGATGTGGATGTGTCTATGCAGGGCTGGTCGGTCCAAAAACACAGTAAATCAGATCCGTGTGGGATAGAAAGCGGTTATTATAAAAAGAATTTTAGTGATGATGCGGTAATTCCTGCCCGCGGGTTTTATCTAATTGTCGACACCCAAGCCAAAGATCCTTTATTGGCTGTTGCTGATATGACCATAGGTTGGTCTTTGTCTGATGACAACACCGTATATCTAGTAAGAGACCAGGTGGGGATAGAAAGTGGAGATGACTCAGATATTATTGATAAGGTTGGATTCGGAGGGGCTTGTTTCCCAGAAGGATCTGCAACAGCAAATCCTTCTGAAGGGAAAAGCATAGAAAGGAAAATAACGGGGGTTGATACTAATAATAATGTGAATGATTTTCAAACTTCAATTACGCCAACCCCAAAGACAGATATATTAATCGAAGATGTTACTGACTATGCGACATGCGGTGGCAGTAGCAGCCCAGGAACCGTTTATTGCTATCTGAAATTGAAATGGCAAAGTGCCAGTAGCGTTGCTTTTTATCAGGTGCAATATAACAAAAATGATATGGGATGGCGGGATTGGGTTTCAAATACAACGGACACAGAAAAAACATATCAATTTCCAGAGAATCCTTTGATAAATAGTAATATGATTTCTTTCAGAGTAAGGGCACAAGACACGATGGGCAATCTCGGGGAGTGGTCTCAAATTGATATTGATCTCTCTAGCTCTATTGTAATCAATGAGTTGGCCTTGTGGGGCACAGATGCTGGACCAGTGGTCCAAAACCAGTGGATAGAGCTATATAACAAGAGCGATAGCCCAGTTGATTTAACCGGTTGGAAACTTTTGTCTGGTTATGGTTATTCTCAATCGTTAGACGTTACTTTGCAGGGCATAGTACCAGCCAAAGGGTATTATATTTTAGAGAGAGTTGATGACCAATCGCTTTCAGATATTTCTGCTAACCAGGTCTATCCTGGCCACGTCGGATCGGCTGGGTATTTCAATCTATTAACACCAAATAGCAGGAAGGTAGATTCTGGTCCCATTGGGATGAATGATGTGCCCGAAGAGGGATATATAAAGGATGGCCATCATTATTCCATGGAAAGAATTAGTGCTTATGGTTTTGGTTTCGATACCAAGAATTGGCAATTGAATGATGGGATAACCATTAATGGTCACGATAAGGATGGAAATTTAGTTTACGGAACACCTGGGCAACAAAATAGCGTTAACCAACTATATACCCCCGTACCTGTTGATTTTGTCGAAGATGTTACTCTAACTAAATCTTTAAGCCCGTACTATTTTCATCAAGACGCTGTCACTGTTTTTGAGAACAGAACACTGACAATTGAGCCGGGAGTTACAGTAAAGTTTAGTTTGTACTCTGGCATACAGGTGCTAGGTACATTAAAAGCTATTGGGACTACGGAAGAGCCAATTATTCTCACCACTTTCTATGATGTTCCTAACCCTGGTTACTGGATGGGTATTAGATTCGAGAGTACTAGCAAGAATTCAGAGTTGGAAAAAGTTAATTTATCTTATGCGGGACAAAGCCACGCCGGTTTTGGGCAGGCTGGGATTACAGTTGACCAGTCGTTCATCAATTTAAGGGATTCCTCGGTAGGGAATAATGCGAGGTATGGTTTACGGTTAATTAATTCAGCGTCAATTATTGATGGGCTAACAACATCTGATCAAATGGGGGATTGTTCAGTCTATGCTTGCGGATCTGGTATATATATTGAAGGGGGAAGCCCGACAATCACTAACTCAAATATTTTGAGAAATTATTATGGGATAAATATGGCGGATTATTTCCCCGTGGATGGCTCGCCGTTAATTCCAGCCACACCATATTTAGAAAATAACTATTACGAAGGCAATACTAATAATATTTGGCCGGTGACAGCAGTGGAGTTGTGATTAAGAGTTATATGGCAGGCTTCACGGAAATGGAGCCTGTTTTGGTCGATTTTTACCAGATTTCAAATAATTTAGTGCGAGCTATTGACGCGACCTATCGCTGTGGTAATATTAAACCACAGGAGTAAAAATTAAATATTTTATTTTTATGTCTAAAAATTTACAAAAATTCGGGGGAACACTTAAAAATCTTAGAATTAAAAAGGGCCTGAGTTTAAGGAACATCTGCAAATTGACTGGCTATGACCCAAGCAACTGGAGCAAAATAGAACGAGGGAAAAGTTCTCCGCCCCCTGATGTAGAAACGCTTAAAAAATGGGCAAAAATATTGGGGATTAAAACAAAGAGAGATGTTCAGAATTTTACCGACGAAGCAGGCATTGCTCAGGGAATAATACCAGACGATATTTTGGCGGGCGCAAATGCAGTGGAATATTTACCCGCCTTCTTCAGGACGTTAAGGAATAAGAAGCCGACGAAGGAAGAAATCGATAAATTAATAGAGCTAATAAGGAACGCTTAAGTATGGATTACGTAGAATTTAACGCTCCTTTCTTGAGTAGTCAGAAAATAAAGAATAAAGCGGATTCATTCAGGCAAGAATACTGGGACGATACGTTGCCAGTTGAGGTAGAGGATATTATAGAAATAGGGTTGCAATTAAACATAATCCCCGTCCCGCAGTTAATGGAGAAGTGCGACGTAGATGCACTTATCACTTCAAATTGGGAATCAGTGTATGTTGATAACGGAAAGTTTTCTGACGAACGATACAAAAATCGTTTAAGATTTTCCTTGGCTCACGAGATGGGGCATTTTACTTTGCATAAGGATGTTTATAGAAGTTTTGGCATAAAAAGCATCGAAGACTTTTATAGATTAATGCAGAAAATACCACAAGAGCAATACGGATATCTTGAGACTCAAGCAAATAAGTTCGCTAGCCACTTGCTTGTTCCAAGGGAAAAACTAATCGTTGCGAGGGGTAAATTTATTGGAAAACTTGCGCGAGAACATAGTAATATAGAAAAAATGATTATTTCTGGGAAAATGGATAGTAAAACATTAAATTCTTATATTGCTATACCAATTTCGAAGATATTTGGCGTATCGGATGACGTGATAGAGATTGCCCTTAATGATGTTAATTCAAGTAGAGTTTAATTATTTGTCACTCATGGAAAGATTTATTGAACCAATCCCTTATATCTTTCCCGTTTTATGACCATGATTATAGAATTAAAGAAATTTGGGACAACGTTAATTTCTCGTCAAACAGGGAAGGAGGCATTTTTAGCGCTTCAGGCCTTCTTAAATGATGTGAGGAAAAATGAGATAGTTGAGGTGGATTTCGACGGTGTGTTAACTTTCTCCCCAGCGTGGGGTGATGAATTTTTAACTCCGTTATTAAATACATACGGGGATAGATTAGTTTTAGGAAAAACAATTAATCCTTCAGTTAAGGCTACTTTAGAGATATTGCAAGCTATAAGCGGTAAGCAATTCAAAATATCCGATTAAAGATTAGTGAAGTCGCAACAAATTAGCCCATGCAAAAGTGGGCTTTCGTTTTCCCGATAGGGAATTCGACCTTTCTGGAGTTTAATTCCGATCCGGCCAGACCCGCCCATTATATAAATAGAGTTCTGCCGAGGCTGGTTTAGTGTGGTAAAATAAATATATGGAGAAGGAAATTAAAAAAGGGGAAATAGTTATCTATCGATCATCTGATGGTCCGAAGATCGAGGTTAGACTTGAAGGGGAGAATATTTGGTTAATGCAAGAACAAATTGCTTTACTTTTTGGTACGCAAAGACCTGCTATTACTAAGCACTTAAACAACATACTAAAGGAAGGAGAGCTTGAAGAAAAATCAGTTAGTTCCATTTTGGAACATACTGCCAGTGATGGGAAAAAGTATAAAACAAAATTTTATAATCTCGACGCAGTGATTTCAGTAGGTTATAGAGTGAACTCCAGTCATGCTACTCAGTTTCGTATTTGGGCCACTAAAACCCTTAGAGACTATTTAGTTAAGGGTTATGCAGTAAATGAAAAGAGGTTATTGGAGGCAGAGAATAAGTTTAATGAACTGCAGACAACGGTTGATTTTTTACGCCGAAAATCTAAACACGAATTGTTAATCGGCCAAGAGCAAGAGATTTTAAATTTATTGGCTGATTATTCAAAAACTCTTACCCTGCTTGAGCAGTATGATAAAGAAAAAGTTACATTATCCAAAAATGGCAAGGGGAGTTTTGTTTTAAATCACGCAGTAGCCAAGAAGGCCATAGAAGAAATTAAGAAAGAATTGATTAATAGAAAGGAGGCAGGCGACCTATTCGGCACAGATGTGCAGGATAGATTAGCTGGGATACTAGGCAATATTTTACAAACTTTTGATAAAAAGGAGCTTTACCCAAGTATAGAAGAAAAAGCATCTCATCTTTTATACTTCATCATTAAAGATCACCCGTTTACCGATGGCAATAAAAGGATTGGTTCATTTTTGTTTGTATATTTTCTCGATAAGAACAGGTATCTTTATAAAGAAAATGGGGAAAAGAAGATAAATGATAACGCCCTTACTGCATTATCTCTACTAGTCGCGATCTCTGATCCAAAAGAAAAAGACACGATGATTAAGATAATCACGAATCTTATTAAGTAGGATTAAAAAATATCAAGATTTGGCATAGATTTTTAAAAATCTATGGTGGGGCAAGATTAAGGATATGAAGAACAGCAAACCACAAGAGGTTAATATCAAAAGGATAAAAGAATTCTTAAGCCAACAAACGGTGTTTATTTTAGATGCTGTCGACAAGAAGATGTCAAAAGTAGAAATAAGGCTTGACGGTGTTGATAAAAAAATATCAAACCTAGAAATAGGGATGTCAAACTTAGAAGCAAGGTTAGATAAGAAATTAGAAAAGATGGAGTTAAGAATAGATCAAAAATTTGATAGACTCGCTACGGTCGGATGAAAAAGATTATTAAGGAGAAATTGGGGGTAGACTTGTATTCGTAAGGTTCCGTCGTTTTAAGAAATCGTCCTGAGGTGACGATTTTTTGTTTATCTTCTGCGGGGGGGGGCGAGGGTGGCTAGCGATTCTGGCAGTGGCTCGCGAATTGACAATTAGACAATAAGCTGTAATATAATTTTATTAGTTTTATCTAGCTTTTTTGAAAAAATAATTTGAAGCACCAACCAACAGAGGAAGGATCCCAACATGTCTTGGTATTTGCACTATGAAGGTAGATTGCGCCAACCGCTTTTCGTTAATTTGAAACCAAAGTTTTGGCACTTCATCGAAGAGATGGATCTTGGCATCTCTTCTTTCCAGCGACGAGATAAAGCCGCCCGAAAAGCTCGGGCGATTTGGGAAAGAGCTATCAGGACGTGGGATGCGATGACTGACGGTCACGGAGAGTTGGTTAATCCCACACTTGTTTGGAAAGAAGGCCTGTCAGCAAAAGAGTGAGACGGAAAAGCCCAGCTTCAAAATAGAGTATTGTTTTTTATGGCTTCAAGGAAATCCCTTGGGCTTTTTGTTTATTGTTTTAGCGAAAATTAAGAGTATAATAATATAATGTTTAACAGTCGGATGTTGAGCATTTTTTATGATTTACCGCACGGGTTTCGAGTTGACAAAACACCGCATTGCTGATAAAGTGGGCTATAAATCTAATCTATGGCTCAATCAAAATACACAGAATTAACTGATGCAGTCTACAGGCTTTTGGAGTTTTTTCCAGAGCAAGAATTGCTCAGGCAAAAAGCCAAGGAAAAAGCCTTGCAGATCCTAGAGAATTTAGTTTTGGTTTGCTTGCCAGATGGGTCCAGCCAGAAAGGTAGAATGGCTTTGCAGAGTATAAAGGATATAGAGGTTTTGAAAAGCTATTTAGACCTTGGAAAATCAAGGGGGTGGGTAGAAAGCATAAACCTACTGATTGTCTTTAAAGAATACGACAAGATTAAGGAAGAGTTGAGGCCAATAGCCGAATTAGCCCAAAAAGGAGTTTTAAAAGAAGAAACAGACCTTGGATTTAAGAAAAGCAGACAATTCACCCCTGTGGATAACATTGTGAGTATTCCAACTAGGATTGTCAATTTGGAGGGGGTTTTAACCGCCAGACAAGACAAAATATTGGAGATATTGAACGTTCAGGAAAAAGCTCAGGTTGCTGATTTCCAGAAAGCTTTAACCAGTGTTACCAAAAGAACAATTCGGAGAGATTTAGACGACTTATTAAGAAGGGGTAAAGTTAACAGAATTGGGGAGTTTAATCAAGTATTTTACAAAATAAACAAAGAGGTGTTGCCAGTTGTTGCAGAAATGGAAAATCGTCAGGATCCTTCACAAAAAGCGGGTTTTGAAGCATAATCGTTTGTAGTGGTGGGTAGGACAAACGTAAATGTCCCAGTGATTGGGGATGCTTACATCAGTTGTCCTAAATGTCCTAACAAATAATGAATAATCCTGAAAAACAATTTAGCAAGATTTACGACCAATACATAGGCAAAATTTACCGTTTTGTCTTTCTTAAGGTTAGCTCAAAAGAGGTGGCCGAGGACATAACCTCTCGGGTCTTTATGAAGGGCTGGGAAATCTTTAAGGGGGATGTGGATAAGATTGAGAATCCCAAAGCCTTCCTATACCAGGTTGCTAGGAACATGGTCATCGACCATTACCGTGAAAAAGGTAGGACAAAGACCGTATCTGCTGACAATATGCCCAACCAGATAGTAGATCCTAGGACAGATCTCCATGACATGGCAGTAATTAACGCCGATGTTGACCAGGTAAAGGTTGCCCTAGCTGGGCTGAGTGACGACTACCAGAACGTTGTCATCTGGCACTATTTAGATGACCTATCAATCAAAGAAACTGCCAAGCTTTTAGATAGGTCTGAGGACGCAACAAGGGTCTTGCTTTCAAGGGCATTAAGCTCACTAAGAGAAAGGCTTATAAGCTAATGAATATTAAACTAATAACTTTAGTCATTTTAGGAGTAGCCATCATCGGGCTATTTTTAGGCTTAAATCAGGGCTATTTCACCAAGGGGGGTGATAATACTCCTAACCCAGTTAAAGACGTGGTAGATGAGCCTAAAAATGAGCCTACAAGCATCCCAGTTGGTGACCCTAAGTTATCAAAACAAATCATCGTAGATCTAACCCAACAGAAAGCTTTCCTATTCGAGAATGGCCAGAATGTGAGGGAATTCACCATATCTAGTGGTAAGCCCGAGACCCCAACCCCAAGGGGAACCTTCAATATTGTATACAAAGCAGAATCAATCTATTCTAAGATAGCCAAGTGCAATCTTGGCTATTGGGTTGGTTTTACCTCAGACGGTAAGTACGGCTTCCACGAGGTTCCAACCTGCGGGGATTTCGAGGCAGAATATGCTAAATTAGGGGAGTTTGCTTCCTTGGGATGTATAAGGCTAGATAAAGCCGATGCTCAATATCTATACAACTGGGTAGAGGTAAATACGATAGTTGAGATCAGATAAGCCGTGTCAAATCATCTAACTATCTGACCGGAACGGGCATTTGTTCAACCCTAGAAAATCTTACCGAAATTTTCTTTTTTAAATCGACTTTTAATGAATT
>Ga0268276_1001785_pt1 | contig 19981 bp, 15 predicted proteins | sample saktaG_4_FD_190145 | JGI IMG/M metagenome (GOLD analysis project Ga0268276, IMG submission 190145) | Saline water microbial communities from Sakinaw Lake, British Columbia, Canada - sak_2010_1_5_45m | ecosystem: Environmental > Aquatic > Non-marine Saline and Alkaline > Saline ... | reverse complement strand
TTCTCGCAGGGCTTCATGCAGATCCGTCCGCAGATCGAGGGGATCGGGTTGTCCTCGAAGATCTTGCGCAACGACTCGTCGGGCGCGCCGTCGTGAATGGCCTTGATATAGTCGGAGATCTTGAGATGCGCCGGGCACGCCTCCTCGCAGAGACCGCACTCCAGGCAACGCTCCGCCTCCCGGACAGCCTGCTCCTTGCTGTATCCGATGACCTGCTCGACGAACGACATCGTCCGCTCGGCGGGCGGCACCTCGGGCATCGGTACCCGGTCCGGATCGAAGAGGGTGTAGCGGAGGTCGGACGCGAAGCCCTCATAGTCGCGCTTCCGATGCGACAGGCTCGCCTTAAGGACCGAGTAATTTTCATCGGGGACAAACGTTTCCTGATCCGCGGCGTCATCCCTCGGCGTGAAGACGAACGTGTCCTGGTCGAAGTGGATGTGCAAGTAGTCCCGCGACAACCTGAGCGAGCCGGGCGGGCAGATGTCCACGCACAGGCCGCAGAAGCAGCATCGGCCGTAGTCGATCCGGGGCCTCTCGTTCTTCTTGCCGGGGGATGGTTTGAGATCAGGGAACTCGACCATCTCGATGGCCACGTTTGGACAGATATCGGCGCAGTTGCCGCACCCCGTGCATTTGTTCCAGTCGTTCAAGTGGAATCCCCTGTACCTCGGCGCGGGGACCTTCGGCTCGAACGGATATCTGAGGGTCTTCGGCTTCCTGAAGAGAAACCGGGCCACTTTGAGCGGGTTGAACAGGCTGACTTTAGTCATCGTCCTCTGTGTCTTCCTGATCCTCACGACTACCTGTCGATCTCCGGGGCCACGACATACAGGCTGATCATGATATTGCCCACGTCGGCGATGTCCTCGCCCACGAGCACCTTCTCCAGAATAGTCATCCCGTGAGGGTAAGAGGGAGTCCGGACGTGGGCACGGTAAGGTTTGTCGCCGCCGTCGCTCACGATATAGAGCCCCAGCTCGCCGCGCGACGACTCGCACCGCACGTACGCGTCGCCCTCCGGGATGTGCCACTTGAACGGGTTTGGTATGCGGTTGTAGACATCTCCCTTCGGCATCGCGTCGAGGAGCTTGAAGATCATATGGACGCTCTCGATCATCTCATCCCGGACGACCCAGATCCTCGAGTATGCGTCCCCCTCCTGCCGGGTGTGAACGTCCCAAGGCACGCGGCCGTAGGCGGCGTACGGATCGACCTTCCGGATGTCGTATCCCATGCCGGTCGCCCGAAGGACCTGTCCCGTTCCCCCCAAAGCCAGGGCGTCCTCGCGGGTGACCGTGCCGATCCCCGCGGCCCTCTGGCGGAAGACGGGGTTGTGGAAGAACGCCGCGTCGTAATTCGGGACGTGGCCGCCGATCGAATGGAGCGTGGTGACGAGTCTGTCCTCAAACCCCTCGGGGAAGTCTCTCCGCACGCCACCCGGCCAGATGTAGATGTGATAGACCCTGCCTCCGGTCAGCTCCTCGAAGAGGTCGAGGATCAGATCCCGATGGTACATGGCCCACTGGGAGACCGTGTCGAACCCCAGCATGTTCGCGTAGGCCCAGAGTCCGAAGAGGTGCGACCCGACCCGGGCCAGCTCCAGGTAGATGCTCCGTATGAACTGCGCCCTCTCGGGCACCTCGATCCCGGCCAGCCTCTCCACTCCCATCGCATAGATCATCTCCATCGAGTCGGGCTCGACGACGTTCATCCTGCAGACCATGGGGAAGTTCTGGATCCAGCTGCGGAGCTCCATGAGTTTCTCGAAGCCCCGGTGCAGGTAGCCGGGGTTGGCCGCGGCCTTCACGATACGGTCGCCCTCGACCGTCAGCGTGATGCTGAAGTTGCCGACCATGCCCAGGTGCTGCGGGCCGAAGTAGAGCTCGAGTTCTCTCATGAATGCCTAGCTTTTCTCCCCGACCGGCGGAACGCTGCCGAAGAGGTCCTTGACGTACTGTCGGGTGTCGAAGTCCTTCCTGAACGGCGGGATCTCGTACTCCCTCTCGAGGAAGAGCGGCGTCAACCGCGGATGTCCTTCGAAACGAACGCCGTAGAGTTCGTGCATCTCGCGCTCGTACGGCTCGGCGGCCGGGAAGACATGGATCGATGTCGGGAGGCTCGGCGCCGACCTGGGCAGGCGCGTCTTCAGCACGATCTCGGCCGGATCGTCCTCCGCCTCGCCTCCCGTCCGCAGATAGCTCGACAGGACGTATACGATCTCGATCTCGCCGCGATCGATCCAATCGACGCAGGAGACGAGCTGCAGGTAATCGTGCCCCGCCTCCTTCAGGAACCTCAGAACGGGCACGACCGACTCCGCCGTTGCAATCACCGTCAGCCGGCCGTCGCGCCCCGCTTCGGTCTCGATGTCCTTGAAGACCGAATCAAGCCTGGCCTTCAGCGAATGCGTCATGCGTCCCCTCCCGCCGGGAACAGCGGAGGCCATTCGAGCCGCCCGAGGACGCGCTCCTGATTGGCGCGGTACTGGGCGTAGTACCGCCTGTAACGCTTATAGCCGTCGGCCATGTCCTTATCGATCAGCGTCCACAGATGCGTGACGGCCACGAAGATGGCTTCCGGCCGCGGCATGCACCCGGCGATATATCCATCGATGGGCATATAGCGGTCCAGATGCTTGATCGTGTTGTACGAGTCGTAGTACATCCCGCCGTTGATCGGGCACGACCCGAAACCGACCGAGAACTTCGGCTCCGGCATCTGCTCGTAGGTCCTGATGATCGCCCTCAGCGTTTTGAGGGAGACATAGCCGGTGATGAGGAACAGATTGGCGTGTCTCGGGGTGGCCGTCGGGATGACACCGAACCGCTCGGCGTCCCAGCGCGCCGTGATCGTCGGCGGCACCTCGATGATCCCGCAACCCGTGCAGAAGTAAACCGCGTGCAGGGAGTACTTGTGGGCCATCTTGGCGGGCGCCTGGAGCCACTTGACAAGCTGGTTCCGGTCCATTCCCTATCTCCTGATCACCACGACGAGAAGTAGGCCAACGAAGGCCAGCAGCGTCGGCCATCTCCACAGGTAGCGGACCGCCTGCTCCACGCGCAGACGCGGGAACGAGGCGCTTATCCACAACCCGAATGCGAACACGACGAGCATCTTGAGGAAAAAGACCAAGGGGTTCGAGGCTCCGCCCCACATCAGATTCACGAAGAGCGATATCCCGATGAAGAGGCTGAGGGCGTTTTGGATCTGCGCCAGAGCCAGATATCGGCCCCCCAATTCGGCCAGCGGTCCGGACGAGATCTCCTGCGGGGCCTGCGCGACATCGAACGGCCTTAGACCGAGAAGGGCCGGCAGGATCAGGAGATAGGCGATCCCCGACAACACGAGAGGGAACGTGGCCAAGTTCGGGACCGCCGCGCGCTGAGCCGCCACGATCTCAACGATGGAGATGGTGTCGTAGCGGGTCATCGCGGCCAGGACAATGAGCAACAGCGGAACCTCGTACCCGAGGGCGAGGGCGAACATCCGCGAGATCCCGATGCTGCTGTTGGGATTCGCGGCCTCGCCGGCGCTCAGCGCGAGGCCGAGGGGCGCGAGGAGCATCAGGTAGAGGACGACGAGGAGGCCGCCCGAGCCTTGCAGCGGACAGATCCGGCCGAACGGGAGGAAGAGCACGACGACCAACGATCCGGCCAGGGAGAGGATCACCCCCAGATCGAAGATCGCGCCGTGACTCACGCTCTTCTGCGTGAAGAACCGCAGCATGTCGATCAGCGGCTGATAGAGCGGAGGCCCATAGCGCCATTGGGTCCTGGCCATGAACCGTCTCGTCAGTCCCAGAAAGAAGATGCCCACCGCAAGCGCCGCCAGCGGCGAGATGACGAACCCCAGGATGCGCATCACCACGGCCTCCACACGATCTGGACGAGGATCAGCGCGCCCAGGAACAGCATCACGTACATCACGTAGTCGGCGACGAGTCCCGTGTAGATCCGCCGCAGGCCGTCGGACAGCTTGACGACCCGGGCCCCCAGCCCTCCGTAGAACGCATCGACGGGGTCCCGGAGCCAGGGGGCCAGCATCCGCTGGAGCGGAGCGTAGAAATGCACCGAGTACTGGTATCTGTCCGTCGGAACGGGCCCTCCCGCCGCGTAGCTGTCGGCCTGTCCGACGCGCGCGCCTCGAGCCCCGGCCCGGAAGATCAACCACGCCAGAACGACGCCCACGATGATCGCAGCGAAGATGTTGACCATGTTGATCGTGCCGGTCTCACCGGCGATCCCCCCCGGAATCACGCCCAGCGTCGCGAACCCGAACGACGACCCGATCGCGTCGACCACGGCCAGCGGGATGCCGGGCAGGACGCCGAACAGAACGACGACCAGCGCCAGGATAACCATCGGAAGCCGCATGCTGAAGGGCGCCGGCTTCAGGTTGGCGTATTTCTCAGGCAGCTGCCCGAGGAAGATGTTGTGCAGGAACTTGTAGCCGTAGAGCACGGTTCCCCAGGTTCCGATCAGGGCGATGAACGCCAGGAACGGGGAGCCGTCGACGATCAGCGTCTTGTAGATCAGCCACTTCGAGACGAACCCGTTCGTCAGCGGGACTCCGATCAAGCCACAGACCCCGATCAACGCCGCGGCGAACGTCACCGGCATCTTCTTGATGAGCCCGCCGAGCGAGTCGAGGTCCCTGACGCCCCCGGTCCGGTACTCGACCGCGCCGGCGGCCATGAAGAGAAGCGCCTTGAACACCGCGTGGCTGAGGAAATGCAGGATCCCGCCCGCCACGGCCACGGCCGTCCCGAACGAGATCCCCAGGAAAATATAGCCGGCCTGCGCCACGGTCGACCAGGCCAGCAGTCTCTTCGCGTCGTTCTGCGCGAGGGCGATGAGCGTCGCCACGATGATCGTGACGGCCCCGATGATGGCCAGGATCGTGTGGACCGGCAGTGCGCGCCACCCCAGGGACAGGAAGCCCCTCATGCCGATTACGACATACATGGTCAGCAGGAAGCCGTAGACGCCCATCTTGATGAGGACGCCCGAGAGAACGGCACTGAACGGGGAAGGGGCCTCGGAATGGGCCGGAGGGAGCCACGCGTGGAACGGCCAGACGGCGCTCTTCACACCAAAGGCGATCCCGAACAGGACGAGGACGCCGAGACGGGTCCCGGGTGCCGCCGCCGAAAGGCCGGCCGCGACGCCCGAGAACTGCATGGTCCCGGTCGTCGCAAAGATCCAGACGATCCCGACCAGCATGGCCAGCGAGCCGGTGATCGACATGATGAAGTATTTCATGCCGGCCGCCAGCGCCGGGCCCCCGTTGGTGCTGATCAGGAGGAAGGTCGACCAGCTCATCACCTCCCAAAAGATGAAGAGCGAGAGGAGGTCTCCGGAGAGGACAACGCCGAGCATCGCCGCGTCCACGAGGAGCAGCATCGCGTAGTAAAAGCCGGTCCGCCCCTTGCCCCGCATGTAGCTCAACGAGAAAATGACGGAGAGACAGCCGATGGCCGAAACGGCCATCGCGAAGAGCCACGACAGCGGCCCGATCCTCAGGACGAGAGGGAACCCCAGGAATCCGGTGCCGAGGGTCGTTTCGACCGTCCGCCCGTAGAGAGAGGCGACGGCTGCCGCGACCGTCAGGGAGGCGATGACCGCGATCGCGTCCCGCAGCCTGGCGTTGATGCCGCTGAGGATGTAGGTCAGGAGGGAGCCGCCGAGCGCGAGGGCCAGCAGGACCGGCAGACTCATCCGAGCACGCTCCTGATGAACTGAGCCCTCTCGAGCAGTTCGGCGGCCGCGGAATCCAGAAGGCCCGTGATGGCGTCGGGGTACACGCCGATCGCGATGATGAGGGCGACGACGAGGAACATCGGCACCAGGGCGAGCGCCGGGGCCTCGTCTCTGGCCGGCTGACTGTCCCGCTTCTTGAAGAAGATGGCCTGGACGACCCGGAAGAAGTAGGTGCCCTCGATCACGGTCCCGAAGAGCACGAGGCCCACCAGCACGAGGAACAGGGCCCCCTGCTGGGCCACGGCCGTGCGGATGATCAGGAACTTGCTGGGGAATCCCGCGAACGGGGGCAGCCCGACCAGCGAGAAGGCCGCCACGGCGAACGCGAGCGACGTCAGCGGCATCCGCATCCCCATGCCCTCCAAGGATGAGATCTCCGTCGAGCCGCTGCGGTGGATCATGTAGCCCGCCGCCAGGAAGAGCACGACCTTGCTCAGCGTGTGGCTGAGAAGCTGGAAGAGGCCGGCGGCGACCGAGGCCGAAGAGGCCAGGGCCACGGCAAAAAGGATCAGGCCGATCTGCCCGATGCTGGAGTAGGCCAGCATTCTCTTGATGTTGTGCTGGGCGAACGCGCACATCTCGCCAACGAGCAAGGTCAGCACCGCCAGGAACGCGAGGAAGAGGAGCATGCTCGAGGCTCCGAACACCGTGAACACGACTCTCACGACGGCGTAGAGGCCGACCTCGATGGCGATGCCGGAGAGGATGGCGCTGATCGTCGACGGGGCGGAGGAGTGCGCGTCCGGCAGCCACGCGTTCAGCGGGAAGATGGCCGCCTCCACGCCCAGTCCGACGACGATGAGCGCCATCGCCACGAACACGGATACGGACGTGACCGGACCGACCGCAGCCGCGATGCTCGCCATGTTGAGCGTGCCGGTCAGGCCGTACAGCAGACCGATGCCCAACAGGATCAGGCTGGAACCGACGGCCCCCTGAACGAGATACTTGGCGGCCGCCTCTAGGCCGCCCCGGTCCCCGTGGTAGGCGACCAGAGCGTAAGAGGAGATAGTGAGGATCTCGAAGAAGACGAAGAGGTTGAAGATGTCGCCCGTCAGGACGAGACCCGTGGCCCCGATGAGGAGCAGGAGATAGAGCGTGTGGTATCGGGTCGTCGGTCCCGTCTTGATCGAGGCGATCGCGTAGATGGACACGATGAAGCCGGCCAGGGCCACGAGCGTGGACATGAACAGCCCGACAGGCCCGGCGAAGAGCATGATGCCGAACGGCGGACCGAAACCTCCGATGTGGACCACGATCGGCCCATCGAGCGCCTGGGGGATCAATATGACGGAGACCACGAGGTTGAACAGGCTGGCGACGACCGGCACATACTGCGCCGCCTTCCGGGAGGCCAGGCCGATCAGGGGCACGGCGAACGCGAGCCCGAGAGGGACGGCGATGAGCAGAGCGGGGCTCACCACCGCAACTCCTTGATCTTCCGCAGGTCGAGATGGCCGTATTCTTTGTGCAGCTTGACCGCCAGGCCGAGCGCCAAAGCCAGAATGGCGACCCCGATGACGATGGACGTCAGGACGAGGGCCTGGGGAACGGGATCCACCATGCGGCCCGGCTCGAGTCCCGGCTCGGAAAAGATCGGAGCCGTGCCCTCCCTGATGTAACCGACGGCGATGATGAACAGATTGATCCCGGTGTCCAAAATGCTCAGCCCGATGATCACCTTGATCAGGTTATGCTTCGCCAGGACGATCAGGAGGCCGATGAGGACGAGCCCCAGCGCCCCGATGTAGTAGATGTAGTTATGCAGGAAGGTCATTCCGTCTCCTCGAGGAGGTCGTCAATGACGCCCGCCAGCTCCGCGCCCACCTTGATGCCGATGGCGATATAGATGATAGGGATCATCCCGGCGCTGAACAGTGTGTCGAGGGAACCCTTCGGCAGGAAATCGGACAGGAAATACCGGCTTCCGACCGCCAGACCGACGAGCCCGAGGCCCACGAAGACGATCCCGCCCAGGGAGTCGGCCGCAGTCTTGCGGGCCAGGTTGATCCGGCGCTCCCGGCAGCAGAGATAGACCAGCAGGAAGGCCGAGGCGATGATCGCGCCTCCCTGGAACCCTCCGCCGGGCGTCAGGTGTCCGTGCACGAAAATATACACGCCAAAGAGAATAAGCAGAGGAAACAGGACATTCGTTCCCGTCCGCAGCACGAGACTGGGGGGCTCCGTCGTCGATGGGCGTTCTCTCCTGCCGCCAGCCGCCGCCATGACGGCCCCCAGGCCGAGCGCCGCGACGAAGAGCACGGTGATCTCGCCGAGCGTGTCGAATCCCCGGTAGTCGAGCACAACCGAGGTCACGATGTTTGTGGCTCCCGTCTGATCCCGGCCGTTCACGATGTAGTAATCGCCGATCTGGGATTTCCGCTCGGCGAACGGCACGTCGAGCAGGGACAGGCCGAAGCCCAGGATGACGACGGCAAGCAGGACGATACTGACGGTTGTTCTCATTCCTCGCGCTTTCCTGTCCGTTTGATGGCGATGACGAAGATCGCCGTGACGAGCGCCGCCCCGATCGACGCTTCAGCCATGGCCACGTCGGGGGCCTGCAGAAAGAGGAAGAGGATCGAGGCGATCAAACTGACCAGGCACGCCGCGAGGACCGCGCTCAGCAGCTCCTTGAAGACGAAGGCCGCGACGGCCGCGGCCAGCATCACGGCCACGAGAATGGTCACGATGATGATCATGCGTCCTCTCCGAAACCTTCGAAGCCCTTCGACTGGTCGACAACGGTCCGGTCGCAGAGCGGCACTCCGGTCTTCCGGGAGGCTCTTCCGAGCGCGTGATTGGAGATCGGGTTCGTGGCCAGGATGAACAGCGCGATGATCAGGGTCTTCCAGAACCAGGCCGGTTCGATGATCCCGACGCCGATGATGGACAGGAACGCGCCGAGCGTCGTGCATTTCGTGCCGGCCTGGAGACGGTTGTAGACATCGGGCATCCGGAAGACGCCCAAGCTGCCGACCAGAAGGAAAGCCGTCCCGATGCAGGTGAAGACGATACCCGTCACGACGCGGATCATTTAGATGCCCTTCTCCAGGTATCTCGCCACGGCCACGAGCCCGATGAACATCAGCACGGCGTAGACGAGCGCGACATCGAGGTAGATGCCGCGTTTGAAAACCAAGGCGAGGAGGACGATCAGGGCGGTCGTGACCGTGGAGGCCGTGTCCACGGCGACCGCGCGGTCCGACGCCGTCGGTCCCATGATGAGACGCAGCAGGAGCAGAATGGTGCCGGCGGCGATGGCCCCGAGCAGGATGATAGCGAGCGTCGTACTCATGCGAAGATCACCTTCAGATACCTTTCGAACCGTCCACTGATGCGCCTTGTCGCTTCCTCCGGATCTTCGGATCGCACGTAGATCCAATGGATGATCAGCGTATCGCCCAGCACATCCAGCGTGAATGTCCCGGGCGTCAGGGTGATCGAGTTGGCCAGGATCATCTTGGCGATGTCCTGCTTGAGCTCCGTCTTGATCGTGACGATGCCCGGCTTGATCGGGAGCTTGGGGTGCAGCACCCGGTAGGCGACATCGAAGTTCGCCTTGACGATCTCGACGAACAAGACGCCCAGGTAGGCGAAGAAGTACAACATCCTCTTGAGGGAGATCGGGGGGAGTCCAAGCCCGTCGTACGTTCGACCGAAAATCGCGGTCAGAACAAGAGAGACGAAACCGCCCGTCACGAGTTCCTGCCAGTGCAGGCTCGACGTCAGCCCCAGCCATGTCACGAAGAGGATGACGAACAGGTAAGCATAGTTGCCGGCTCTGCCCCCGCGCCGGCCGGTCATTGTCAATTCTCGCATGGCATCATTTCGACTTTTTGTCCGGAGTCCGTGTCTAACCCAAATTCCGGCGAATGTCAAGCACTTCGTGTGAACTCATAAGTCAACGGCCGTTCAGAATTTGGGGACACAATACCATGTCCCCCATTTCCACCCCCCGCCCCCGCGTTCGACCGGAAATTCGGAAATTGGTATTGTGTCCCCGAATTAGAGATCGAACAGCGGGAAGGTCTCGGCGAAGACCAGCCGCCGGACCTTCTTCAGGGGCATCGTGGCCGTGATCGCCGGCGTCTTCGCCGCGCGCTCATGCTCATCCGAGAAGAACGTCTCGTACTCCCGCACGGCCACCCGGTAGGCCTTGATCTGGATGCCTTTCGGGATCGTCAGCTTCCCGGCCCAAATGAAGTTCCCGGGCTCGGCGCTCGGCACCCTCTGCGCCTTCAGGACGACCGAGGTGTTCGGCACCACGTTCCAGCCGATCTCCTCCGGCAGGGCCAGGTTGCGCGTCTCGAGCGCGACCTCGATGACGCCCGGCCCGCTGCCCGCGGCCGCCTGCACGTACGACGCCCCGCTCACCGTGAGGTTCATCTCCCTCAGGTTCGACCGGTTGAACGCCAGCGAAACCGTCCGGTCGGGCGCAAGCTGGATGAAATCGGCCGTCATGACCTTGGACAGGTGCGCCCCGGGCACGGAGATCGGATTGAACCGGGCCAGGGCCAGCCGCACGAACGGGAAGTAGGCGTCGTGCGGGTCGATCTCGATGTCGCAAAACCACAGCCCGCGCTCCTCGTCGAACTCCACTCGATGTCCGACCGCCGTGAACCTCCGCGTATCCGGCATCTCGGGCAGGGACAGACCGCCCAGGGTCTCCTTCGCCAGCGCGAAGTCCCCCGGCAGCGGGTACTCGGGCGTCGCGATCCCGCCCGCCCGCCACAACGGATCCATGCCCCACATCGTCACATACGGCTTGAGCGCCTCGGGCACAGACGGCAGGATGAGCCGGGCGCTTTGCACCGCGACCTTGGCCTTGGCCTTGGACTTGACCGCCCGGGCGTTCGCCGCCAGCATCTGGGCCTGAACGCCCGTCCCTCCTCCGGCCGCCCCCGCGGCGGCCCGCTCGGTCGGCACGCCCGGCATCGGCGACAGGATCACCCCGAGAAGCTCGCCGTCCCCGGACGAGAACCACGGCCTCTCCAGGTACACCCGAAGCCCTCCGCCTTTCCTCAAGCTCGTGAACTTGCCCAGCTCGCGTTTGCGCTCCCAGCCGAACGTCGGCACGACATAAACGATCCTCGGGATGGCCGGCGGCGCGACGTTCGGCACGTCGACCGCGATCGGATCGCTCTTTCTTATCAGCAATTCCACGTTCGCGGCGATCTCCTCCGGCATCTGCTCCCGGAACCGGGTCGTCTCCGTCAGCGTGTAGTTCACCCGCCGGTACTTCGTATCGCCGAACTCGTGGCGGTGGTTCGTCGCGTCGTTCATCTTGAAAGAATTGACCCCGCGCCCAAGCGTCTGGTCCAGCACGTGGGCCGCCCCGTCGAGCGTCTTCCAGATCTTCTCGGCGAGGTTGTCGACCGGCTCCTTCCAGTCGGCGGCCAGGTCGAACTTCTGGCTGCTCGAGCCGTGGACGTCGAGCTCGGCGTCGAACACGGCGTACGTGTCGCCCAAACCGCGCTTCACCTGGAATTTCTTCTGCCCCGGCTTCCCGATCGGCTGCTGGACGGCGTGGGTCAGGACCACCGTCCGGAACGGCGTCATCATCCAGTGCGAGCCGCTGATGGCGATATTCTTGATCAGGTTCAGGTTGAACTTCGGCAGCTGGAAGATCGGCCTCATCTCCGCCGGTTGCGCGGCCTGTATCTTGGCCGCCTGGACCGGCTGGACTTTCGTGGCTTGGACGCGCTCGGCCTGGACTTTCCCGGCCGCGCCCGCCCCGGCCGTCCGTATCGCGACCGGCGCGACGAGCAGAGGCCCCGTCGCCCGCGGCGCCTGCAGGATCTTGGTCGGGATGACCATCTCCGGTTTCTCCAGCCAGCGGTAGATCCCGACGTTCGGGAGCATGGGCTCCGGGAACCAGCAGCTCAGCCTGAGCGTGGCCACGTCCGATTTCTTCAAGTAAACGGTCAGCACCCGCGCCGACTCGTCAAACGCCGCCACCCTGTCGCCCTCCACGACCCTCAGCCGGAAAGGCCTCTCGTCCGGCCAGGTCCCCTTGAACTCGATCCGCATCGGCTTGTCCGCCGCAACCCCCGGTAGGCCCCGGACGACCACGCCCTTGGCCCACGGGTCCGGAAAGTACGGCAGTTCGATCTCGTCCCCCGGCTCGATCTCCTTCAATTGGCCGGGGTCTTTCTGAGCGATGAGCCCATAGACGTCCTTCTTCAGACCGCCGCCCTCGGCGTCGAACATGCCGTGCGCCTCCGCTCCGAGCTCGGACGTCTTCGGCGGCACGAGATGGCGCTCGGCCGTCTCGTCGCTCGCCACGGTGTCCTTTTCGATCCGGTCGTTGAAGCTGCGGATGACCACCTCGTCCACGCTCTCGCCGCGCCCCGGGTCCTCCCTCAACACCACGACCGGCGGCGCGACAGGGTCGAACCGCGCGTACGAGAACGGTTGCGCCGGCGGGGCCGGGATGGCCCGGCCGGCTTCGTCCGACTCCGGCCCGACGCTGTTCCCCGCCAGGTCCACCGCCCGGGCCCTCAGCCGGTAGCGGTTCCCGAAACGAAGCTTCGGCAAAGACGCGGGCACCGGCTTGAACTTCGTCTCCAGCCGGAAGGCCGTCGCCGCCCGGCTCTGGACGTCGGCCGCTTTATCCTCGGCGTCGATCGTCTTCCCCGGCCGCGGCGCGACCAGGCTCCAGCCGTCCCAGCCGAAGATCGACTCGTGGGTGAAGATGTCGTCGGACGAATCGTCGGCCGCCTGGGTCACGCTCTCCGAAACGAACCCCTCGTCCTCGAGCGTCACGTCGCGGCCGTTCCTCAGGAAACTGTAGGTCCCCACCCGCTTGCACAGCGAATACCAGCTCTTGGTCTTTTCGTCCCAGATGTCGGGCCGGTAGCCCTGGACCAGGTCCTCGGCGTAGAACGTCAGCTCCCGCCGTTTTTCGATGGCTTGGTTCATATCGAGCGACGCCCGGAAGGCCTCGGCCAGGTAAACCGCGTTTCCCGTCCTCACGACCGAGAGCCCGCTCGACCTGAGCGCCGGCAGGTCGCCGCTCGTCGTGTCCTCGGCCTTGTCGGCGAGCTCGGCCGTCTTGAGGGCCGCCCCGTCGATGTCCATCTGGATGATATCGAACTTGTCCTCGTCGGAGAGGTCGAGGAAGCCGTCCACGACCTCGGGCTTCGACGAGCGCGCCGCCGCCTCGAACACGCTTTTCGCCGGGTTGGCCGCGTACTTCGTCCACGGCGCCTTGTCGTCCCGGCCGCGCGGCACGATCCGCACCAGGCCGCTCGCCGGGAGTTTCTCCGGCATCTCCATCTCGAGATCGACGGCCAGCCCCAGTAGCCGCATCAACGCCGGATAGTTGGCGAGATGGGAGACCGCCTGGTGGAAATCGAGCTCGGGCGGCTTGATCGCCGCGCGCTGGTAGACCGGCTTTTTGGTCTTCGCGTCGATGACGGACTTGTTCATGGGCTGGTGGTAGAGCCGGAGCAGGTAGAAGTCCTGGGGCGGCGCGGGCTTGTCCGATACCGGCATGGCCTTGACCTTCTGGCGGTCGACCGCGGCCCTGACGCCGCGGGCCAGGACCTGCTCGTTCGTCCCCGGCTGGACGGCCCCTGCGAACCGCACGCTCGTGACCGGCTTCAGCCGGACCTGGGCCAGGGCCTCGTTCCGGAACATTCTCTCCATGGCCGGCGGCTCCTCGGGCGATTCGACGGCGACGTTGATGTACTGTTGGGCGATGAACGACTGAACGTGTTTCACCGGATAGGCGAAGACCGCGCTCTTGCTCAAGTCGGCGAACTGGTACGGGATGACGGGCGAATCCGGCTGGAAAATGGCCTGCCACAGTTCCGGGTCCGGCTCCGGGCTGACCCTTTTGGCCTCGACCGGCGTGGCCTTCTCGAACTGCACGTCGAAGGTCATCCCCTTGACCGTCTCGGCCCAGGCCAGGACCTCGGGGAAAAGCCCCAGGTTCGGCTTCGGCCCGGCTTCTTCCGGAAGCCGGATAGAGACCGCCGCCGAGAACCTCAGCTTGCCGTCTTTTATCCCGTTCGGCAGGAACGCCCAGAATATCTCAGGTTTAGCAGCCATGGCATGTCTCCTTCCCGCTCATTCCTCTCAAGCGAACGCCTCGCAGTAATCGAGCCAGTGACTCTCGTCCATGATGTCGGCGAAAAGCGGCGCCGGCGAGTGCGCGAACGTGCGCTCGACCTTGAGCGTCACCTTGGCGCTGAAGAACAGGACCTTGATCTTGACCGTGAGCTTGGCCTGCCCCCAGACGCGGTTCGTCGCCTCCTCGTAGGTCAGCGACAGGTAGAACTCGGCCGAGATGCTGATGATGCCGAGCACGTCCAGACAGCCGACGCACCGGACGTAGCCGCTGACGGTGATGTTGTCGTCCTCGTACTTGAAGTAGATCCCGGCCATCAGCGTGACGCCCCCGCTCGCGACACCCAGGTTCAACGAGAACGAGCCGCCGAACTCGAGCGACCCCTCGATGAGCTTAATGCCGTTCGGCTGGAGCTCGATGGCGAAGAAGCCGCCGCCGCCGAACATGGCCACGGTCACGAGGAAGGGGTTGGAGCGCTCGTTGAAGGCGAAGCGGAAAAGCAGAGGCTCGCCGTCGAAGGGCAGGGTGACCGAGGCCGCGAACTTGATGTTCTGCAGGGTGAAGACGCCGAAGGCCACCGTCGGGATGTTGAACACGTAGCCGACAATGGCCCGCGACGAGTTCACGTCGAGGATGGGTTTTCCCAGCCCTCCCCCGCCGCCATCGCTCCCGGGGAGCTGGATCTTGTCGAGCAGCTCCTTGATGAAGTTGAGCGGCCCGGCGAACTCGATCGCGGCGATCTTCGGGTCGAAGTCCGTTTTCTGGCCTTTCTTCGACGTGAAGGTGAACTTGGCGAACTTGATCCGGATCAGGGTGATGATGGGGTTGACGAGGTCGAGGGTGAAGTCCTTGAGCTCGCCCTTGAGCTCGTAGTACGGCTCCTTGCCGTTCAGGTAGACGATGTTCCTGACGTCGATCGTGAGCGTGGCCTTCGTCCCGTCGCGGTTGGCGACGAAGATGGTGAAGCTCTGGAGCCCGGGCTTCCAGCTCATCGAGGTGTGGATCTCGGCCGGGAACCCGCCCGGGTCGTTCTTGACCTCGTTCTTGATGGTCAGGGCGCCGTCGGGGTCGCCCATGAAGTCGGCGACCGTCTGGATGATGTCCTTGAGCAGGATGCCGCCGAGGAGCTTGGCCTTGTCGTCGAAGAACTTCTTGGGGTCGAAGCGGCCCCCGACGACGTCGCCGAGGGCGCTCTCGGCCGCGGCCAGGGCGTCGGAGCCGCCTTCGGGCAGCAGCCCGCCGACGGGGCCCAGGGCCCGCGACAGGCCGACGATGGGGAAGCTCGGTGTCGCCACCCCGCCGGACTTGCCGCCCTGGCCGCCCCCGCCGAAGTCGAGGACCGGGGCCCCGGGGATGGCCGCGAAGACCTCGCCCTTATTCGCGCCGCCCAGTCCGTTCTCGATGTACGTCTTGGGGTAATTGATGGCCGTCGCGCCGAACTGGACCATGGCCTTCAGGGCCGGGATCGAGACCGCGGCCTCCTCCATGACCGGGAAGAAGAGCGGCTGGTCCTCGTCCCTCCACGCGGCCTCCTGGACGCGGGTCACGGGCATCTTCGCGGCGAAGGTGATGCTCTCGACCTCGAGCTCGGTGTCGCCCTTCTTGCCGGCCGGGGCGAAGGCGATGCTCTGGCCGTTCATGGGCGGCCGGCGCCTCGCGACCTGGCTCTGGCCGTTGTACGTGCCGGTGACCGACTTCATCTTGCCGACGTCGAAGGCGAAGATGGCGTCGGCGAAGGCCATGGGTGTCGTGAACTCGATGCGGTTCCCCGACCAGTCGGTGGCGACGCAGTGGAAACGGAAGTCCTTGTTCTGGACGCGGGGCCAGAAGGCCGACTGGAGGGCGCCCGCGACCATCTCGCTCGCCGCCGGGTCCTCGAGCGGCGGGGTCATCGGGGTCGTGATCGTAACCCGTCGGAAGGGCAGTTCGCGGCCGTCGAACGGCTGGAAAGGCGCGGGGAAGGTCTTTTCGGGCTGGCGGACGATGATATACATCCGCTGGAAGAGGTAGGCGATCTGCTTGCCGTCCTGACCCTTGCGGAACTTGCGCTCGGTGATCTTGACGAGCGAGGCGGCGTGGCCGAACGGCATCAGGAAGCCCTTGTAGACGACCTTGACGTAGTGGTCGCGGCCGAGGGTGGCCTTGTGCCGCCATTCCTCGACCGTGAGCGGGGTCGGCAGCCAGGCGCCCGATGAGTCGAGCCAGCCGCCGAGCGGCGACAGCATCAGGCGGTTGATCGCGACCGGCTTCGGCTGCCAGGCCTGGGTGCCCAGCTTGAGGCTGAAGTTGCTCGTCAGGTGAACGACCTCGTGGCGGTCCTGGCGGTCGAGCGACATCCGGAAGGGGGCGTTGGAGTGGCCGGGGCCCGGCGCCGGCGCGTTGGGGTTACAGTCGGGCGACCAGACGGCCCGGACGGCCATGTACGGGCTTCCGGAGTCGACGATCGTGCCGTCGGGGTTGGCCGCCGCCAGGCGCGTGTGCCAGAGCTCGGTCCGGCCGTTCCTGGTGACGGCCTTGATCGAGTGGGCCCAGACGTTGAGGGCGTGCGGGGAGAGGATGAGCCGGTAAGGGAGCTCGAGCGCGGTCTGATGGGCGGCCGGCGCGGCGATCTTAAGGAGGGCCAGGTTGAGCTGGGTCGGGATCTGCTTGACCCGGAGCTGGTAGATGTTCTGACGAGGCGCTCCGGTCGGCAGGATCGAGGGCAGGTAGGCCGGACGAGCGATAAGCGACGGCTCGGCTTTGGAGGCCGCGGACGCGGCCGTGCCTCGCGTCTGCAGGGTGGCGCGGGACAACGTGGCCGTGCCGGGAACCCTTGGGGGGATGGCCACCGCGACGAGGCTCGGCTCGAACAGTTCCCAGGAGAGGAGCGATTCGAGGGTGAGCGGGATCTCGTCGACGTCGCTCGGGACGAAGAACGCGAGGCGCGTCGGGCCGGCGATCCGCGCCAGCACGGGCGGGGGCGTCGGGGTCTCGGCGGTGGTCGGTTCCGGCGGGGCCTTGGGGTCGGGCTTGTAGTCGGGCGTCGTCTCGAAGAAGGCCTGCTCGGCGATGTTCTGGGGCGGGAAGTGGACGATGATGTAGGCGGGGGCCGAGGCCTTCTCCCGGACGAGCTTGGGCGACACGCCGGCCTTGACTTTGAGGTTGATGCACTCGAAGTCGAGGGCGAGAAGGTCGTCGGGCCGCAGAACCGAGAACGTGAAGTTCAGGCCCTGAATGGCGATCTTATCCGCGACCTTGGCCTTGATCTGAGTCTTGGTCCTGGTGAGCTGGAGCGGGTCGACACCGTTGACGATCGGGGTCACCCCGACGACGCCGGCGATGTAGAGGAACTTGCGGCGGGAGAGCTCGCCCGTCTGAGACTTTTCGTCGGGCTTCTCGTCCGGCTTTTCGTCTTTCTCGCGCTCGTTATCGCTCATGGTATCCCCCGTTCAGTTGAGGATATGATCGGGGACATGTACCTTGGGTACGTGTCCCCGGTCTTCGTAAAAAGGGAAGGGAGTAAGCTCTCGAAGAACCCGCGCCGCATGAAGGCTTGCGCTCATGACTATGGGTCAGTTATAAAACACCCCGCGCGCCCAAGTCAAGGGAAGAATGGGTTAAGTTCGGGGAAATTTCGGGGATATGTACCTATGGTACGTGTCCCCCCTCTTGATTTGGTGGACTAGCCTTGCTCGTCGAGCGGCACGACCCTGAACGCTCGCTCACCATAGAGCCACTCCATCGCGTCATGTAAGCGCTGGCCTAAAAAGACCTCACCCGTTTCCTCATGCGCGATGCCTTCGCCATGGCTTTCTTCTTCTCCCCCGCCAAACTTTTCGCGGTCGGCAGATTCGCCCCCTTCCCTCTCTTCCCCTTTCCCGCCGCCTTCCCGGCCGGCGTTCTCGCCGTTTTCCCCGGCTTCCTTATCACTTTGGCTTTTCGGGGCGCGGATGCAGGCGTCTCGATCTCGACACCGAAGACCTCCGCCAGTTCGCTTTCCTCGAGCCCCACCGGCTTCGCCGCCACATTCCTCAACACCCCGGACTGGACCGCTTCGTCGATGAGTCGATTATGGTCGACTCCCCGCAGAACGAACAGCAGTTCCGGCCGGCTGTCGAGCCGCGCGCCTACTCCGTAGAGCGTGGCCGCGACGTGTTTGCACATGACCGCGTAATCGGGGCAGGAACAGCTCATCTCGATCTCTTTCGCCCGGGGGAACAGACCTTCCGTCGGATGGGTCATGATGCCCATGACAGCGGCGGAAAGCCGCCCCCGCAAGAGCTCGACGACCGACGCGATCCCTCCCGTCGATGACTTGCGGATGGCCTTCCAGCGGGCCGGAGGAAGCTTCTTGATCTTGACTTCCACGTCGTAGAGGTCGTTCCCGACGACGCGGGCCGTCACGCGCCCCGGCCCGATGACGAGGTCGCAGACCGACCCGCTCCGGACATAGGACCGCCCCCGCCCCAACCGATTCCACCAATCGCAATGCTTCTCCAGGTGGTCACACCAGGCTTTTCCCCAGAAGGTGCGGGTGATCGCCCGGCCCTCTATCACCACGGGGTCGAGCTTTTCCCCCTTTTTTTTCAGCCTCTCCATCTGGCGCTTCGCCTTCGCCAGGCGCTCCGCCACCGGCACGTAGCGCGGAAACTGACTCGCGTACCTCCGGCTCCAACCCCATCGTCTGCTCATGTTTCACTCCGCCGCGGCGCGGTGGATATCGAGCGCCACGAATTTCAGCAATTCCTCGTCCGGCATTTCCGTGAGCCGTTTCTCCGCCCCCTCTTCGATCAGGCCCTTGGCCAGGTCCATTTTTTCGGTGATGAGCGCGTCGATCTTCTCTTCGATCGTCCCCCGGCAGACGAACTTATGGACCATGACGTTTTTCGTCTGGCCGATCCGGAAAGCCCTGTCCGTGGCTTGGTTCTCCACGGCCGGATTCCACCAGCGGTCGAAATGGACGACGTGGCCGGCGGCGGTCAGGTTGAGTCCTATCCCGCCCGCTTTGAGCGAGAGGACGAAAAACGGCGGCCCGTCGTCGCGTTGAAAGGCCTCGACAAAACTCCGGCGCCGTCCCACGGGCGTTCCGCCGTGGAGGACGAGGCCCGGCCGGCCGAACACGTCGGCCAGAAACCCGGCCAGAGGCCCGGTGATCTCCCGGAACTGGGTGAAAATCAGGGCTTTCTCCTGCCGCGCAGCCAGCTCATCGCACAGCTCGCGAAGCCGGCCGAACTTGCCGCTTCGGCCGGGATCGTAGTCGCCGTCGGCCGTGGCGTGGGCGGGATGGTTGCAGATCTGCTTGAAGCGCATGATAGCCGCGAGGACGATGCCGCGCCGCTCGATGCCGTCGCTCCTCTCCAGCCGGTCCGCGAGCTCCCGGACCGTGTCCCGGTAAAGCATCGCCTGCATGGGAGTGAGGGGACAGAACGCGCGAACCTCGGTCTTTTCGGGAAGGTCGGCGATCACCTTCTTGTCGGTCTTCAGCCGGCGGAGGATATATGGACGCACCAGGGCCCGCAAGGGCTTATATCCGTCCGGCCCGGCGGAGGAGAGATTTTTGGCATAGCTCCCGAAGGCGCGCTCCGAGCCGAGCAGGCCCGGATTGAGAAAATCGAAAATCGACCATAGGTCGGACAACCGGTTTTCGACCGGGGTGCCCGTCAGCACGACCCGGCGGGGAGCCTGGATTTCCTTGACCGCCCGGGCCTGCCGGGTAGCCGGGTTCTTTACTGCTTGGGCCTCGTCGAGCGCGGCCAGGCTCCATGGCCGATTCCGCAAGAGTTCCGTCCTCTGCAGGACGCCGTAGGTCGTGATGACCAGGTCCAAGCGGGCCCTGCTCCGGCCGTCCAGCCGGTCTTCCCATTCGGAAGCGGGGATTTCGGAGGGGTGGGCATAAAGCACCCTCAGGCTCGGGACAAACCGTTCGATTTCCGCCTTCCAGTTGGCCACGAGCGAAGCGGGGACGACAAGCAGAGCGGGCGGGGCGCCCGCCGGCGCTTCCCGCCGGAGGAGCACCAGAAGGCCCAGGAGCTCGAGCGTTTTGCCCAGGCCCATATCGTCGGCCAGGCAGGCCCCGAGGCCGAGCTTCGTCAAGAAGTACAGCCAGCCGATACCCTCGCGCTGGTACGGCCGGAGAACGGCGCGGAGCTCTCGGCCGGGGTCG
>Ga0268276_1001784_pt1 | contig 19981 bp, 15 predicted proteins | sample saktaG_4_FD_190145 | JGI IMG/M metagenome (GOLD analysis project Ga0268276, IMG submission 190145) | Saline water microbial communities from Sakinaw Lake, British Columbia, Canada - sak_2010_1_5_45m | ecosystem: Environmental > Aquatic > Non-marine Saline and Alkaline > Saline ... | reverse complement strand
TTTAGAAAACAACCATAAATATTTACCTGTAATGTTTTTGTTTATTATTTCTAAAATTTCTTCTTCTTTAATAATAGAGTTTCCACTAATGTCTATATTAGAAATATTAAATTTTTCTAGCTTAGACAACCATGAAAAAAGGAAAAGTAAAAAGGAAAAAATTAATATTAACAATACTACTCTTCTCCCAAACCTTTTTCTTTGCCTTTGTATGGCTCTTTGAGAAATATACTTGGCCATAATTTCACCCTGTTAAATAAAATTTGGTTATTTATTTAACAAAAATTTTATAATTAATAATTTTTTCTATCTAACCTATTTTTAAGCACATTTTCCATCAAATTTTAAATTTATTTTGGAAAATAAATTTATTTAATAGGGTAAAAATTAACTCTTAGAAATAACTTCCTTCCCCAGATACTTCTGAAGAACTTCTGGAATTCTAACCGAACCATCTGCTTGTTGAAAATTTTCGACAAGAGAGACTAAAATCCTTGGAGTGGGAATGGCTGTTGAGTTTAGAGTGTGAACATAATGTGTCTTTTCTCTTTGACCATCCGTTCTATTCCCTTCGGGTCGGACTTCAGTAGGATTAGTGTCTCCTTCCTTATAGCGAATATTAAACCGACGAGATTGAAAATCGTGAAAATAGGAAGCGGAAGAAATTTCCCGATATTTATTTTCCCCTGGCACCCATAGTTCAATATCATATTTTTTTACTTGACCTTGTCCTAAATCCCCCCCACAATTTATTACAGTGTGATAAGGAATTTTTAAAGATTCAATGAATTCTTCAGCATTACGATTTATCCACTCGTGCCATTTAACTGATTCTTCGTGGCTAGCTTCACATAAAATCACCTGCTCTATCTTAAAAAATTCATGTACTCGAATAAGCCCTTTGGTATCTTTACCATAACTCCCCGCCTCTCTTCTAAAACAAGGCGAGAACCCTAAATACTTTTTGGGTAATTCCTCTTTTTTCAAAATTTCTCCAGAGTGATAACCCGTTAGAGGAATTTCAGCCGTTCCAATTAAATAATCTCCATCCTGAGTATAATAAACATCATCAGCCTCATTAGGAAGATGACCTGTTCCATAAAGATTTTCCTTTCTGACAATCGTTGGTGGAATTATCTGGAGGAAACCTTTCTCACTAAAAAAATCATTAGCATAATTCCAAATTGCCCAAGATAATTTAGCTCCATCTCCTTTCAAATAATAACCTCTAAAACCATGAACTTTTGTTCCTCTTTCAAAATCAACCATGTCTAAATTATTCATAATTTCAACATGGTCTTTCGGTTCAAAATCAAAAACTGGTTTTTCTCCCCAAGTTTTTATCTCTTGATTTTCTTCATCAGAAGTCCCTTCTGGAACAGACATATCTGGAATATTAGGCACCTGCAACATACTCAACCTCCACCTTTTCATTATTTCCTTTAAGTCCTCCTCATCTGCTTTCAACTTTATTTTTAATATTTGCATTTCTTCTATCAACTTAAACTTTTCTGCTTCACTAGAGCTCTTGGTAATTTTCTCTGTATAAATATTTTGTTCTTTCCTCATCCTTTCAACTTTTGCCAAAAGAGCTTTTCTTTCGTCATCAATCTTTAACAAATCTTCCACATCAAAATCAAAATGTTTCTTTTTGGCCCCAGCTTGAATTAAATTTTTATTTTCTCTTATAAATTTTATATCCAACATAATACCCATATAATAACAAAAATGTTAGAATTAAAAAAGCCTGTCCTGTTAAAAATTAAAATAAATCAAACAGGGATTAAATATTATCAAATTAAATTAAAACACAATAAATTTATTTAAAATTTATTGTGTCTAATAGGATGGAAATTAAACAACTAAAAAAACAAGACTGGCCAGAAGCAATTTTAGAAATAAATGACCCTCCTCAACAATTAAACTATCGTGGACAACAGCCTAACTGGAGTTCTACTTTTCTCACTGTTGTAGGTTCTAGAAGGTATTCTCAATATGGAAAAGAGGTCTGTGAAAAACTGATTTCAGGATTAAGAGGTTATGATGTCACCATTGTTTCTGGCTTAGCTTTAGGTATTGATGGAATTGCTCACAAGACTGCCCTAATTAATCAACTAAAAACAATTGCTGTTCCCGGGTCAGGTTTAGACAATAAGGTGCTCTATCCGAAATCAAATGAAAATTTAGCCAAACAAATTTTAAAATCAGGGGGGACTCTCCTTTCTGAATTTGATCCATTAGAAATGGCCAGCCCATGGATGTTTCCTCAGCGTAATAGAATCATGGCAGGTTTATCTAAAGCCACTTTAATAATAGAAGCCACCGATAAATCAGGCACACTTATTACGGCTCGTTTGGCATTAGATTATAATCGAGAAGTTTGTGTAGTCCCCGCCTCTATTTTTTCTCGTTATGGAATTGGTTCTAATAAACTTATTCGACAAGGAGCTACTATCATTAATACTAGCGAAGAACTTTTGGAAACCTTGGGTTTTAATTTTGATAAAAAATCAAATCAGAAAAAAATAAATTTTTCTGACTGCTCTCAAGAAGAACAACAAATTTTGGAATTATTAAAAGAACCCAAAGATAAAAATGACCTTATCCAACAATCACAATTAACTGCCAGTCAAACTAACATCATTCTTTCTGCTATGGAAATCAAGGGCTTCATCAAAGAAACCCTTGGCAAAATCTACCTAAATTAAAATCGTATTTATCTTTTCAACCACTCCGTTTCTTGACGTACTAATAAATCTGCTTTATTTTCAGGGTGTAGCATGATTTCTTCTGTCACTTTTTCTGTTCGAATAGATTGGGAACCCTTTATTAGAAGAATGTCTCCCTTTTCAATAAAATTTTGTAAATATTTACCTGCTCTTTCAGAAGTTTCAAATTGTAAAATATTTTTTTCGCTCATCCCCCCTAATAAAGCTCCTTCTGCAATTTCTCTAGCTCTCACCCCTACAGCTATCAAAAAATCACAGTTAGTAGATACAATTTTTCCTAATTTTTTATGTTCTTCTGTTGAATATTTACCCAATTCTAACATATCTCCTAACACAGCAATTTTTCTTTCTCCTGCTACTCTGATATCCCCTAATGTTTCAATGGCTTTCCTCGCTGCCACGGGAGAAGAATTATAAGAATCATCAATGATAATAGTTTCTTTAATCCCCTCTACTAAGTGCATCCTCCCAGGCTGTAACCTATCTCTTTTCCCCAAAGCTTGAGCCACGGTCACAATATTTAAATTTTGAGAAATAGCCACTGATAAAGCCGCTAGGGCTGGCAAAACTTGGTGCTGACCAAGAATACCATTCAAAGTAACAGGAACACTTTTCCCAGCATAATCTATTCTAAAAGTTATTCCTCTCGGTTTAAGATTCTCATAAACAATTTGATAATTAAAACTCCTAATATCTGAATTCTCTTCAAATCCAAATGAGATTTTTTTAATTCCTTCTGGGACTTGAATAGCACACATATTTGGGTCGTCGTTATTTAGAACAAGCACCCCATCTTTTTTAAGATAATTGATTAACTTTTTTTTCTCATCAATCAAATCTTGTGGTGACTCAAAAAACTCAACATGCACAGGGACGGTAGCGAATTTAGTTAAAACAGCTATATTTGGTTTTAACCACCGAGCAATTTTTTCAATATCATGGGGGGCATCCGCTCCCACTTCTAAGACCAACCATTTGGGATAATGATTTTTTAATAAAACCACCCCCAATCCAATAAAAATATTTTTTATCCAAATCAGTGGATTATTCCAAGCATTTTGACAACCTAAAATAGTTAAAGGAACGCCAATCTCGCTATTGAAACTTTTTTCACTTTTTCTAACAAAAAAAGCTGAACCTAAAGCAATATAAATAGCATCTTTAGCGGAAGTCTTCCCCACACTGCCAGTAATAGCTACGATCTTGGGTTTGTATTTTTTTAAAACTAGGCGAGCTTCTATTTGCAAAATCCAGACTATTATTTTTTTAAATATTTTTTTCATACAATTTGTTTTTCTTTAAGATTTTGAAAATGAGATTTTGATAAGCCCGCAGGCATTGGGCTTGGTCCGAGCATCACTTTTATTATTTTTCTCCTAAATATTTATAACACTATTACTTTTATAAAACTAATCAAATAAAAAATAAATTACAAAAGTGGTGCTTGGTCAATGCCGAGGATTGAGTGAATATTCGCTGGAAATATGAGCACTTATCAAAATCTCATTTTCAAAATCTTTTTTTCATATTAATTTTGGAATAAAATAACTTTTTCAAAATGGTTTGGGCTTGGGTCTGAGTTTTGAAAAAGTTATTTTATTCCAAAATTTAAATATTCAAAAATCAAAGTTCTTAGAATTATTCAATACTTACCCTGTCTGGTTCCACCTCATAATAATTAACCAAAAACTTAAACATATTTATAAAGGGCTCTGTCAAAGTATGTGAAGCATATTCTACATCTTTCGGATTTAAAACATACAAAAAAATTAAAAATTGTGGATGAACTGTTGGGAAATAACCGAAAAAACTATGCAAATACCTGTCCTCATCATACCCCTTTCCATCTTCTTTTACCATCTGAGCTGTGCCTGTCTTGGCTGCAATTGTATAATCTTTGGATTTTACTGCCCCCCCCAAAAGAGCAACATCTACAACTTCTTTTAACATCCTAGTAATTTCCCTACTAGTTTCTTCTTTGAAAATTCTTCTGCCATTTTCGTGGACTATTTTATCCGAAGTCCCCAAACTGTAATCTATTTCTTTGACCAAATGTGGTGTAATTAAAAAACCCCCATTAGCTAAAGCTGACAATGCCTTGACTGTTCCAATTGGAGTTAAAGCTATTCCTTGCCCAAAAGAAGCTGTAGCATATTCAATATCACGAGGACTTTTAATCAATTCCTTAAGGAAACCATAGGTTTCATTAGGTAAATCTATTCCAGTTTCTTCTCCCAAACCTAAATCAGATAAATATTGAGCAAACTTTTCATTCCCTATTTGCTTTTCCACAAAAGCCGCCCCCACATTCAATGATTGATTTAAAATTTCTTGCATATTAACTACCCCTCGAGCTCTTCCGTCATAATTAGATATTTTACTGCCATCCAAGATTAAAGAACCAGTATCTTCATAAACTGTCTTGGCTGAAATTACTTCTAAATCAAGCCCAATCGACATCGTAATAGCTTTAATAATAGATCCCATCTCATAAACACCTTCCACTAAAGGATTACCAAAAAAAACACCTTCAGCTTGTCTAAAGTTATTTAAATCAAAATCTGGGTTAAGCGCCATAGCATAAATTTCTCCATTTTGGGGATTTATAATTATTCCCCCCGCTAAATCTGTTTCCCATTTTTTTGAAATTTCCTTTAATTCTATCTCTAAATTTGATTGAACTGAAGGTTCAATAGTTAAAACAATATCTCCTTCCCTTTCATTTTTATCACCTAAAATAATTTCACTTAAATTAGAAAAAATATCAGCAAAAAAATTTTTATTTAAATCTTTTTCACTCCTCTGTAAAATATAATTATAATATTTTTCAATCCCATAAATTCCCTCTAACGAATCTCCCGCATAACCAACAAAACCCAAAACATGGGAAGCTAAATTCCCCCCTGGATAAAATCGCCATCTTGTTTTCTCTAAACTAACTCCTTTAATATTTAAATCTTCTATCTTATTGGTCATAACCGTTTCAATTTGATTGGCTATTTCTTCGTGGGGGTCTCCTTCTTTCCCAGCTTTAGTTAAAAATGTTTCTTCATCAATTTTCAAACCCAAACCAGATAGTCGTCTATAAGCTTCCTGAGGATTTTCTAAAAGAGAGGGATTAATGACCAAATTAAACCCTGACTTGATAGCTCCCGCTAAAACTTTTCCTCCATTTTTATCCTCAAAAAAAATATTGCCTCTATCAAAAATATCTTTCGTGGCAAAATGTTGTTGATCAGCTTCTTCTTCATAATCTTCTCCCCGAACGATTTGTAACAGATATAATCTTGAAATCAAAAGAAAAGAAATAAATAAAAAAAACAAAACTAACCCCCTTATCCTAGTCAAGAGTTTAGAAAAGATTTTTAATTTCCCCATATAATTTAATTTATATAGTTAACAAGTATCTCTTTAGTTAATAGTTAATTGACTGTTTTTACTAAAGATAAAGTTTGTTTAATAATATTCTTATCTACAAATTTAACGTTTGCCACTTCAACATAACCAAGTTTCTTCACTAAATCAAAATTTATCTCTCTTTTTAAAGCAAGACTTTCTGCTTCCAATTCACCCAGATTAGAATCAAGAACTGCAATACTTTTTTCTATTTTTTCATAAGAAGCTGTATTCATAATTGTTTGAGTAATAAAACAAAGATAAAGCCCCAAAAATAATATCAAGACACCCAACAAAATCTGAAAAAGACTTTTTTTATTTACTCCACTAGAAATAACAGAAATCCTTGATTTCCTACTTCTAACAGGGTTTATGCTATTTATTTTTAAAACAGTTGTTTTAACCATATAATTTTAAATTTTCTCTATAACTCTTAATTTTGCACTTCGTGAACGAGGATTTTGTTGAATTTCTTCTCTTGTTGGGATAATCGGTTTTTTTGTTATTAAAATTCCAGTTTGTTTATTTTTTTTATCTTTAAAAAATCTTTTAATTATTCCATCCTCTTTACTGTGAAAAGAAACAATTGCGATTCTTCCTTCTTTGTCTAAATATTCAAAACTTTTTTCTAAGCCTTTTTTTAATGTTTCAATTTCATCGTTAACAGTAATTCTTAAAGCCTGAAAAGTTTTTGTAGCAAAATGAATTTTTTTATGTCGATACCATTCAGGAACTGCTTTTTCGATAATTTCCACTAAATCAAAGGTTGTCTTAATTGGTTTTTGTTTTCTCACTCCGCAAAGACTTAAAGCAATTTTTTTAGCAAATCTCTCTTCTCCGTATCCTAAAATTATGTCTGCTAAATTTTGCTCATCCCAATTATTAACAATTTCTTTAGCCGTCAAATCATCTTCTTTTGGCTTGTTTTTTAATGTCATTAATAGTGGTTCGTTTTTTTGGAAAGAAAATCCTCGCCCCGACTTATCTAATTGGTCTGAACTGATTCCTAAATCCAAAACGATTTTATTGACTTTTTTTATCTTTAAACTAGATAAAACTTTATCTAAATTTCTGAAATTTTCATTAATCAGTTCAACCCTACACTTTTTTGAAGAAAACCAATCTTCAACAGCTTCCAAAGCAGAATTATCTTGATCCAAACCTATTATTATTCCCTCTCTCCCTAATAAACTACAAATTTCTTTTAAGTATCCTCCCCCACCGACTGTGCCATCTAAAACCTTGTCATTTGGTTGAATATCTAGAATATTTATTACTTCTTTTAAAAGAACTGGTTTATGCATATTAAATTGCACCCAACTCACCTAATCTCTCTGACAAAACATCTGCTTGATTTTCAATTTTTTCACGATAGGTCTTCCAAGCTTTTTCATCCCAAACTTCAATATGGTCTCCCACTCCTGTAAAAACTACTTTCGTTTTTAAACCAGCATACATTTTCAGAAAATCTGGAATTAAAACCCTTCCAATCGAATCAACAGAAACTTCGGCTGCTCCAGTTGTCATCAACCTTTTAAATTTTCTCTGGTCAGTCGGGCCCATCAAAAGCCGTGATAACTTTTCAGACATTTTTTTCCACTCAGCAAGAGGGTAAACATAAACACAATTATCTGCTCCTTTAGTCATCACCATTTTTTTACCCATCAAAACTCGAAAGTTAGCTGGCAAAGAAACCCTTTTTTTAGAATCTATGGTGTGTGTGTATTCTCCGATTAACATAATTTTTGTGGATAAGTGGATAAGTAATATTTATCATTATATTTCCCACTATTTACCACTTGGCAACAAGTATATAACACGCATTCCCACAAAGCAAACTGAGTTATCCACAGTTGTTTTTACTGTTAATTTGCTAAAAAACCTTATAAACAAAATTTAAGCATTAAAATTTTTAACAAAAAAATTACTATTCTTGGGCTTTAGTCCAAGAAAAAATTCCACTGTTTGACGACCCACTGGGAGGAGTTTGGAATTTTTAAGTCATTGTTTTGTGGTGCTTTGGCAAAAAATTTTTTACTACTTAAATTTTATTTATGAGGTTTTTTAGTTAGATACGGCGGAAATCATTGAATTTAAAGCCAAATTAGACTATGCTTATAACAATGGGAAAGAAAAATAAGAAAAATAAAGGACAAGTAATTGAAGATAATATTTTTATTACTACTAAAAAAACTGGTTTTATCAAATCTCCAGACGGAGATATTGAAATAAAAGAGAATGACCTTAATACTGCCCTCCCCAATGACTTAGTCAAAGTTGAAATTTTTGAAATTGGACAGAATAAAAAAGCCCAGGTTATTGAAATAATTGAAAGACATAAAACAAAATTTGTTGGAACCCTTGTCCAAAATAAAAAAGGATTTTTCTTAAAACCTGATGACTTTAAGTTTTATCCTCACTTGGATATCCAACGTCCAAGTGAAAAATTAGATGAACAAACTAAGATTTTAGTAAAAATGCTCCCTTGGAACAATCCCCGAGAAAACCCCCAAGGAGAAATAATAAAAGTCCTCGGTAAAAAAGGAGAAAATGAAACCGAAATGGAAGCTATTCTTTTAGAAAAAGGTTTTGAGTCAACCTTCCTCCCAAAAGTAGAACAAGAAGCTGATTCTATCAGCCATAATGCCAACCAAGATTTTAGTAACGAAATAAAAAAACGAAAAGATTTTAGAGATAGAGTCACTTTTACTATTGACCCTGATGATGCTAAAGATTTTGATGATGCTCTCTCTTTTTGTAAATTAACTGACGGCAACTTTGAAATTGGAATTCATATTGCTGATGTTACTCACTATGTAAAAATAAATTCTTTAATTGATAAAGAAGCCACCCAAAGATGCACTTCTGTTTATTTGGTTGATAGAACTATTCCAATGCTTCCAGAAGTTCTTTCTAATAATTTATGTTCACTCAATCCTCAAGAAGATAAATTAACTTTCTCTGCTGTATTTATTTTAGACAAAAATGCCAAGGTCATCAGTAAGTGGTTTGGAGAGACCATTATAAACTCAAACAAAAGATTTACTTACAAAAATGCTCAAGCCGTTCTAAATAAGGACGAGGGTGAATTTTATGCCGAACTTAAAATCCTAAATGACTTGGCCAAAATAATGAGAAAAGAAAGAACTCAACAGGGGGCCATTTCCTTTGGAAGTCATGAATACAAGTTTGAATTAGACAAAGAAGGCAAAGCTATTAATGTTTCTAAAAAAGAATTATTGGAAACCAACGAATTGATTGAAGATTTTATGTTATTAGCTAACAAAGAGGTAGCTAGTTTTATTGGACAGAAAGAAAAAGACCTGAAAATTCAACTACCTTTCGTCTATCGTGTCCACGATTATCCGAAACCTGACCAAATCAATGAGTTGATCCAATTTTTAAAGACAATTGGTTATCACTTAAATATAAAAAATGGAAAAGTTTTATCTCGAGATTTAAATAATCTTTTAGAAAAAATAGAGGGTTTACCAGAAGAAAATCTCATTGCCACCGCTACTTTAAAATCAATGACCAAAGCAATTTATTCTGTTAAAAATATTGGGCATTATGGGTTAGCTTTTAAATATTATACTCATTTTACTTCCCCCATCAGAAGATACCCTGATATGATGGTTCATCGTTTAATGAAAAATTATTTAGCTGAAAATAATTTGACCCCCCGTTCTATTAAAAAATATAAAGAACTAACCATAAAATCAACTCAACAAGAGATTTCTGCCATGCAAGCAGAAAGAGATTCTCAAAAATTCAAATTTGTAGAATTGATGACACAAAAAATAGGGGAAGAATTTGAGGGAGTAATCTCAGGCATTACTCAATGGGGTGTTTATGTTCAAATTAAAAACGGAGCCGAAGGAATGATAAGTTTGAGGTCCCTCAAAGATGACTACTACGAATTAGATGCTAAAAAATATTGTTTAAAAGGGCAAAAAAACCACCAAAAATATTCTTTAGGTGATGAAATCAAAGTTAAACTTACCAAAACTGATTTAGATAAAAGAATTATCGATTTTGAGTTAGTTTAATTTTTAATATAAATCTACTTAGCCACTTTAACTGCTTCATCAAAATGAACTGATAAAAGTTTTGAAGTCCCCTCTGAACCCATGGTTACCCCATAAAGAATATTAGCCCGAGCCATCGTCTCACGATTGTGAGTAATTAAAATAAGTTGTGATGATTTAGAGAGATTTTCTATCATATCTCCATATTTTTTAGAATTAGCTTCGTCTAAAGCCGCATCAGTTTCGTCTAAAATAATAAAAGGAGGGGGATTAACTTGAGACATGGCAAACAATAAAGCAATTGATGTCAAAGACCTCTCTCCACCCGAAAGCATTTGCAGACCTTTAATTTTTTTATTTGGCAAAGAGACGTCAACTTCAATCCCCTCTTGCCCGTACTGCGAAACAGTATTAGGGTCTCCTTCTCTTTTTTCTTGTTCTTCAACCTCAGCAATTAAATCTTCTTCGCTTAAACTTAAATCACTTTCTTTTTTTCTTTTAATTTTTTGTTCTTTAATCAATTTAAGAGAGGCCTTTCCTCCCCCAAACATCAAAACAAAGAAATCTTTAAATTGAGCATCTATTTTTAAGAGACCGTTTTTAAATTCTGTGTCTATCTTTTCTTTTAACTCATTTATTAAAAGAGTTAGGTCTTCGGCTGATTTTTCTAAATCCCCTATTTCGTTAGTCAAAAACTCATCCCTTTTTTGTGTCTCTTCATATTCTTTGATAACATCTTCACCTGAACCACCCCCTAAATCTTCCACTCTAATTTTAATCCGTTCCAATTTTTTTCGTCGCTCTATCTGAAGACTTCTCTCTTCATTCACACAATCTAATTGATTTAAAATTTTTCCGTTTTCATCTTTAAGTTCAATTTGTTGAAATTGAACAGCATCCCTTCCTGCCAAAATATAGGCCTCTGTTAACTCCTTTTTATATTCTTCGTTATCTATTACAATTTTATCTTCTTGATTTTTTAGTGAGTTTAACTTTGACCTAATTTCACTTTGTTGAGCAGTAATTTCAAAAACAGCTAATTCCGCATCACGGTTAGAATCTTTTTCTTTTTCTATTTCCAATTTAAGAGAACGGTATTGAGCTAAAATCTGTTGTTCTTCTGTCTCAGCTTTTTTAATTTCTACCTTAACTTCTCCTTCTTCCTTTTCTAATTTTTTTAACTTAACATTTTGGTCGTCAATTGTATTACCTCCTTTTTGCCCATTTGAATTTTCTAATTCTAAGTGACTGAAAATAAATTGAGAAAATAACTGCTTGATTCTTTTTAAGATAGTCCTAATTTGATTAACATCCTCTAATGACTCCGCCAGTTCTATTTGAGCATCTAATTTTTCCTCAAAATTTTTCAGCTCCTCTAAACTGAAATCCTTTTCTAAAATTTTTTTTTCAAATTTGGGTTGAATAATTTTTAAAGCTGAAATTGTTCCCTCTATTCTTCCTAACCTAAGATTTAAATTGTCTTTCTTATTTCTTAATTCGCTTAACTCCTGTTCATAAATAATTAATTTTTGACTTTTTTCATCTGGTGCTTTTTGTGTTTTCAATAAAGCCCTCGTTTGATTTAATTTTTCATCTAATTTTGATAATTCATTAACCAAAGGTTTTTTATCGTTCTCTAATTTATTATTCCAATATCTTAAATAATAATCTTCTCTTTTAAAATATTCTTGATAGAGATTCTTTAATTCTTCTCTCATCTCTAATGATTTTTGAACTTTTTCAACTTGTTTTCTTAAAAATTTTAAATGGGGAGCATTTTCTCTTCTTAAGGATTGCACCGCTTCAATATTCTCAGCCACTTTTTGTAATTTTTTTTCACTAACAATTCTTTTGTATTGATAGATCTTAAGACCCAAAGCTTCTTCTATAATAGTTTTTCTTTCCTGAGAGTTAACATTAAGAATTCTATCTGCCTCTCCTTGTGAAATTATATGATGCCCCGAAGAACCAATATTAGCTCCTGCTAATAATTCTGTTATGTCTTTTAAGCGCACTAAACTTCTGTTGATAAAGTATTGATTAACTCCGTCACGATGAACCACTCTTTCAATAGAAACCTCATCATAATCAATATCTAAAAATTTATTAGAATTATCAAAAACAATTTTAACACTGGCACGATTTAATTGAGCCGAGGAATTTGTCCCATTGAAAATTAAATCTTCTCCCCTTTTTCCTCGTAATGATTTGATAGATTGTTCGCCCAAAACAAAACGGAAGGCTTCCGCCACATTAGATTTTCCTGACCCATTTGGTCCGACAATAGCAGAAATAGAAGAATCAAATTTCAAATCAATCTTCTTCGCAAAGGACTTAAATCCAGATATTTCTAAAGATTTTAGATACATTGAATATAAGTATAAAGTCTGTAAAGTTAAAAGTCCATAAAGTCAAAAATTAATTTAAGTTTTCGTCATTGACACATAAACCTATTTCTGTTATTATTTATTTGGGTATTAGTTCTATAAAATATAGATAGAAGGAGAAAAAAATGGAAAATCAACAAGAAGTGGAGGAAAGGAAGATCGCGATAGAAACCCTCTGGGAGATAAAGAGAAAATCCTTGGGAGGAAATTCCCAGAAAAAGGAACTCTACAGTAGAACCCTCTCTAAGTGGAAAAGGGAGGCTCTCCAAAAAGAGGGGTTGATAGAGGTTCAAAAAATTAGGGATAGCTTTCTGGTAAAAGCTAGCCCCCAGACAAGCCGAAGAAACATTAAAATTCTTTCCAATATTTTAATCGGGGACCTCATTGAGGCTCTCCCTTGAAATCGCCTTCTTTCCCCTAAAGCCCCGTCAACCAACGGGGCTTTCCTTATTAAAATTTGCATAATTTTTGTTTATATTGTATTAATAGAGATTAATGACTAAATTATTGATTGTTGAATCACCAGCAAAATCAAAAACGATTTCAAAATATTTGGGGGAAAATTATACCGTCAGAGCCTCTGTTGGACATATTCGTGATTTACCTAAAAGTAATTCTAAAAAAGCCAACGCTATTGAAATTGAAAATAATTTTAAACCCAATTACGAAATAATCGCTGGCAAAGAGAAAATTATTACTGAATTAAAAAAAGAAGCTAACAAAGCTGACGAGGTTTTACTTGCCATGGACCCTGATCGCGAAGGAGAAGCTATCGCTTGGCACATCGCTGAAGTTTTAAAGCTACCCAAAGCCCAAAGAGTTGTTTTTAACGAAATTACAGAAGAAGCAGTCCAAGAAGCTATCTTACATCCTCGTAAAATTGATCAAAATCTAAGGAAAGCTCAGGAAGCCCGCCGTATTTTGGACCGTCTGTTTGGTTACGGTTTAAGTGGTTTAGTTTGGAAAAAACTTCGTTATGGGCTATCAGCCGGAAGAGTTCAATCTCCTGCCCTTCGTATCTTAATGGAAAGGGAACGACTTATTCGTGATTTCATTCCTGAAAATTTTTGGGTAATTACTGCTAATGTCAAAACAAAAGTGGGAGAAATGTTTTCTTTAATTTGTTCGGAAGAACCTCGTGATGAAAAGAGAGTCAACCAAATTCTAAAGGTTTGCGAAAAAGAACCGTGGGTAATTTCTGAAGTCAAAGAAACAGAAACTAAAAGGTCAGCTCAAGCTCCTTTTATTACTTCTACTTTACAACAAACTGCTAGTTCACGTCTTGGTTTTTCTCCCAGTCAAACAATGATGCATGCTCAACGTTTATATGAAGCTGGTTTTATCACTTATATGAGAACTGATAGTGTTACCCTAAGTGCTAATGCTCAACAGCAAGCCTGGGCAATTATTGAAAAAGAATTTGGTAAAACTTATCTCTCCCCCCACCAATTCAAAAGTAAAAGTAAAAATGCTCAAGAAGCTCATGAAGCAATTCGCCCCAGCAATCTTTCAATCCCAACAGCTGGCACAACAAAAGAACAACAGCATCTTTATCAACTTATTCGAAATAGAACTTTGGCTTCTCAAATGAGTGATGCTAAATTATTGAAAACCAAAATAATTGCTCGTCTTGGTAAAAGAACCAAAGCCGACTTTGAATCTTATAATAATAAATCTGATGATAAACGACTATACCTCCGACCTCCTTTAGCCCAACCAGACAGATTTAGAACAATCAGACAGAGCGACCAAGATTTTCCATATTTTTTCATTAATGGTTCACGCTTACTTTTTGATGGCTGGTTAAAAATTGACCCCTTAGCCCGAGGAGAAGATGTAGAACTTCCCAAAGTTCAAGTTAATGACAGTTTAAATCTTCTAAAAATGAACACTGAGGCCAAACAAACTCAGCCTCCCACTAGATATTCAGAAGCCAGTTTAATTAAAGAATTGGAAAAAAGAGGGTTAGGCCGCCCCAGTACTTATGCCACCATCACCAAAACTCTTTATGAGAGAGGTTATGTGGAAAAAATAAATAAAGCTCTTCACCCCACCGAAACAGGAGAGGTCGTTAGTTCCTTTTTGGAAAATCATTTTGATAAATATATCAGTGATGATTTTACTGCTAAGATGGAAAATAATTTAGACGAAATTGCGGAAGGAGAAGAAACTTATGAAAAATTGTTAGGAAATTTTTATACACCCTTTGTCAAAGAAATTAAGAGCAAAGAAAATATTGAAAAAATCTCTAATCTGGGACCAGCTGAAGATAAATATAAATGTCCTCAATGCGGAGGAAAAATGGTTTATAAATTAGGCAAAACAGGTAAATTCATCAGCTGTGAAAAATTCCCTGATTGCGAAGGGGCTTTAACGATGGAAGGTAAAGAAATTGAAGGCCCCCAAAAAACAGGCGAAAAATGTCCTGAATGCTCAGACGGAAAGTTAGTTATCCGTGAGGGACGCTTTGGAAAATTTATCTCTTGTTCTAATTATCCCAAATGTAAATTTGTTAAAGAAGACGAGGAAGAAAAAAAGAAAAAAATGACTGGAATAAAATGTCCCCTTTGTGGAAAAGGTGAAATGATGGAAAGACAGGGTCGGTTTGGAATTTTTTATAGTTGTTCTGATTATCCCAAATGCAAGAATGCAATTAAAACTAAACCGACTGGAAATATCTGTGATTACCCTCGCGATGAAAAAGGTGGGCAACCTTGCGGAGCCCTAATGATGCAAGGAACTAAAACAATCCCCGAACGATGTAGTGATAAAGCTTGTCCTAACCACAATCCCCATAAATTAGTGAAATAAAAAAAATAAGCAATGAGAATTCCAATTTTCAAATTGAAATCCTCATTGCTTCTGATTTAATCCCCCCTTTACTCTTCATCTCCTAAGAGATGTTTCGGGGGGCATTCTTTTGTAATACCACCTTACAAGGATATTCGTTAGGAACAACAAAGCCCCCCCAGAGAAGACGGCACTCGAAATCACGGTGACTTTTTCGTAAAAAGGAAAAGTGCCCATTCCACCAAAAAGAATAACAAGGCTAAAAATAAAAACACTTGTCGCTACAATATCCACAAAAGCAACCAACGCAATTGACAGTCTATCCATAATTTTTCCTCCTTTTGTCAAAGATTAGCAAAAGATATCAAATAACAATCTAAAACAAAAATAACACTAAATAAGCATAAATTCAAGAGAAGTATTAATTTTCTTGCATTCTTTACTATTTTTAGTATAATATCAGAAATTGAGAAAAGACGAAAGAAATGGAGAACCTATCTAATTTATTACCTTATATCCAAATATTACTGTCAATCTTGTTGATGGCGGTTGTTTTAATACAACAATCAGATGCTGGTTTAGGAAGTGCTTTTGGAGGAGGAGATAATATGTCAGGAACCCACACCAAAAGAGGTGTAGAGAGAATTTTATTTAATTCAACTATTGTTTTAGGAGTCCTCTTTGTCTTATCAACTTTTCTCGCTCTTGTTATCTAATAGGTAATTTACTAAACTATTTTTAACATCATTCTACAAACCACAAGTTAATTTGTTTATGCAAAAAATAATATCCGAGTTAAGAAAGATTAAAAAAAATTTTTCTAATATTCTTCTTAAAATATCAACTTCCATAAAATCTTTTTCATTAACCGAAAAAATAATTTTCGGTGTTGTTTTCCTTGTTTTTATAATTAGCACCCTGTTAATTTTAAACAAAATCAACCAATCCTTTTTGGTTGAAATACCTTCCTATGGAGGGTCTTTTACTGAAGGGGTTATCGGATCACCCAGATTTATTAACCCTGTTTTAGCCACCTCCAATACAGACAAAGACCTTTGTATCTTAATTTATTCTGGTTTATTAAAAGCCACCACTGAGGGTGAATTAATTCCCGATTTAGCAGAGAGTTACAAAATTTCTGAGGATGGTTTTGTTTACACTTTTAAACTAAAAGATAATTTATTTTTTCACGACGGTTTTCCTCTCACAACAGAGGATATTGAATTTACAATCAAAATGACTCAAAATAATATCATCAAAAGTCCGAAAAAGGCCAACTGGGATGGAATTGAAGTCAAGAGATTAAATGAAAAAGAAATTCAATTTATTTTAGCTCAGCCCTATTCTCCCTTCTTAGAAAATTTAACCATAGGAATTCTCCCCAAACATATTTGGAAAGGAATTGGCCCTGAACAATTTGCTTTCAGCAGATTTAATATACAACCGATTGGTTCTGGACCATATAAAATAGCTGATTTAAAAGAAAACTCGTCAGGGATTTTGGAAAGATATCTACTTCAAGCTTTTGATAAATATTCCTTAGGAAAACCTTATATATCAAAAATTTATATAAAACTCTATCCTGATGAAGAAACCCTCTTATCCAAATACGAAAAAAACGAAATAGAAAATATCGCCTCTATCAGCCCCGACAAAGTAAATTCTCTTCTAAATAACAAGAAAAAAAGTCAGATATTGACAACTTCTCTCCCAAGAATTTTCGGTGTCTTTTTTAATCAAGATGAAGCAAACCTTTTTACAAATAAAGAGGTGCGTCTGGCTCTAAACCAAGCAGTAGATCGCGAGCAAGTTATAAAAGAGGTTTTGGGTGGATACGGAGTTGCTATTGATGGGCCTCTCCCATTTAAATCCAAATACTCTTTAAAAACAGAATCCACTGATGAATCCAATCATGGGATAGACTCGGCTAAAGAACTTTTAAAGCAAAGCGGTTGGAAATTAAATGAGGATGGTCTTTGGGAAAAAATTACGAGAACCGAAACCCTTCCTTTAACTTTTTCTATTTCAACAGCTGACACCCCTGAACTTAAAGCTGTCGCCAATCTTTTAAAAACTAGCTGGGAGGAAATGGGAGCTAAAGTTAATTTGAAGATATTTGAAATTGGCGATTTAAATCAAAATGTTATTCGCCCAAGACAATATGACACTCTTCTTTTTGGTGAGGTAATTGGAAGAGATATGGATTTATTCGCCTTTTGGCATTCGTCACAAAGAAACGACCCTGGTTTAAACATTGCTATGTATGCAAATATCACAACCGACGGTCTATTAGAACAAATAAGAATAACCAACGATGAGGAAAGTCGAAAAGAAAAATTTGAAGCATTTCAAAAGGAAATCACTAATGACAAACCAGCCATTTTCCTTTATTCACCCGAGTTTATATATATTGTTTCTGATAAAATTAAAAATATAAAAATAGAACGAATAACTGTTCCGTCTGAAAGATTTCTAGACATTCACCAATGGTATATAGAAACAAACAAAATTTGGAAATTATTTCTAAACTTTTAATTCTATCTTATTATTAATTACTTACCTTTTTAAAAAGGATTTTCTCTCTATAAATAATCCTAAATAAACTGAATTATATAAAAATATACATTAATCTAATCATTTTTATAGGTTCGCACTTGAAACATTATGGTCAATCAAACAACAAAAAATAACTCTAATTTAAATAAAAATAAGAAAAATAATCTGAAAAGAAGAACTTCCTCTCCGCTTAAACTTCCCAACACCTCTCATATAAAACCTAAACCTTATAAAAGGAAAGACCCCATTAAAAGAGCTCAGCCCGACAAAAAGTTACCTGATCTTTTTTCAGAAAATATCAGAATTGTTCCCTTGGGTGGAGTTGAAGAAGTTGGAAAAAATATGATGCTAATAGAATATTGTAACGACATTTTAATTTTTGATGCTGGAGTTCAATTTACAACAGAGGAAGAGGCCCCTGGAATTGATTATATTATCCCCAATACAAAATACTTGGAAGAAAGAAAAGAAAAAATTAAAGGTCTCATTGTCACCCATGGCCATCTAGACCATATCGGGGGAATTCCTTATATCATCGAAAAAATTGGTAATCCTCCTATTTACACCAGTGAACTAACATCAATTATGATTAAGAAAAAAATGGAGGACTTCCCAACCCACCCACCTCTTAATTTTAAAATTGTAGAAGCTGGAGAAAAAATTAAATTAGGAGATTTAAAAGTTAGATTCTTTCCAGTCACCCATTCTATCCCTGAGTCCCTAGGAACATCTGTAGAAACACCTTATGGAAATATAATAATTACTGGAGACTTAAAATTAGAACACGCAGATGGAATTCCTTCTGAAAGAGAAGAAATCGTTTGGGATGAAATTGGAAAGGACAAAAATCTTCTTTTAATTGCTGATTCTACCAATGTGGAAAAACCGGGTTATTCTATGCCTGAGAAAATTGTCTACGACAACATTGAACAAATTATCAAAAATACCAAGGGCCGTTTAGTTATCGGAACTTTTGCTTCACAGTTTGAAAGAATGATAAAAATTATTGAAATTGCTGAAAAATATGGGAAAAAAATTGTAACGGAGGGGCGTAGTATAAAAATAAATATTGAGATTGCCAAATTGGTCAAATTATTTGAGCCCAAACAAGGCACAATTATCTCCGCTAAAGAAGTTGAGAGTTATCCTCCTGATAGAATTGTTGTTTTGGCCACTGGGTCTCAAGGAGAAGAATTTGCCGCTTTAATGCGCATGGCTTTAAAACAACACAAATATATCCATCTTGATGAAAGAGATACCGTTATCTTATCTTCTTCCATTATTCCTGGAAACGAAATGTCCGTAAGAAGGTTGGAAGACAATCTTTATCGCCATAACTTAAAAATTATTCACTATAGAACTTCTGATGTCCATTCAACTGGTCATGGTAATGCTCAAGAGTTAGCTTGGATACATCAAAAAGTAAGGGCTAAATTTTTCATGCCTGCTTATGGTCACCATTCTATGCTCAAAGTCCATGCTGAAATAGCAAAATCTTTAGGTTTCCCGGCTGAAAATATTATAGTTCCAGACGATGGTTCAATTGTTGAGATTCAAAACAAAGGCACTGAGATAAAACTTCTCAAGGAAAAAGCTCCTTCGGGAATAGTGATGGTAGATGGTTTTTCTATTGGGAACATTCAAGAAGTAGTCATCCGCGACAGACAAAATTTGGCTCAAGATGGGATTTTCGTTATCATTGTAATGGTTGACTTAACTACAGGAAAATTAAAAAAATCACCTGATATTATTTCTCGTGGATTTATCTACCTTCGAGAATCACAAGATTTGCTAAAACAAGCTCGCTATCTTATTAGACAAACAGTAGAAAGAACAATTAAGGGGGCCCATCCTGTTGAATTTGACTTCGTCAAAAAAGAAGTAACTGACGACATTAGTCGTTATCTTTTTCAAATGACCAATAAAAGACCAGTTGTTATACCAGTTATTCTTAAGGTTTAAAATTTAGGACACTCATAAATAATTTATATCTTTATGTTAAAATGATTGCTATGAAAAATAATAAACTGAAAACACTTCTATACACTTTGGGATTTTTTTTGGCTTTACAGACAGCCCTACCTGCTTATATTAA
>Ga0268276_1001783_pt1 | contig 19983 bp, 18 predicted proteins | sample saktaG_4_FD_190145 | JGI IMG/M metagenome (GOLD analysis project Ga0268276, IMG submission 190145) | Saline water microbial communities from Sakinaw Lake, British Columbia, Canada - sak_2010_1_5_45m | ecosystem: Environmental > Aquatic > Non-marine Saline and Alkaline > Saline ... | reverse complement strand
GCGATACTGTTGTTGTACCTACATCGCCATGTTAGCCGTCGCACTGGCGGCAGCGCGCTGCGGCCGTCCCGATTTGATCCGCTCGCGTTCCAAAGTTCTCGCGTGGGCATAATTACGAAAGGCTCTCCGGGTGCATAATACCCGGCATCATCGAGTGGTAGGTTGGCGCGCCAGGGTAGGCCATCTGAATCAGCACCATCGCCGATACCATCTCGGCGTCAGCGACCGCGACCGTCCCGGCCAAGGTTGCCGGCGCGGTCGAGCCGGTGTTGGCCATAGACATGAAGCCGACCGGCAGACCGGCTTCGGCAAAGACCAGCGCCGACTCCATGCCGCCCGCGTCCTGCCCCAGGGGAGCAATGGTGCAGATCAGCGACGAGAGGGGCGGGCGCTGGCGCATCGTCGCCTCGTCGCTGGCGATGACTCTGGCCATCTCGACGGCGTAGCGCGCCATCGGCTCATCCATCACCGTCTCGGTCTGCACGTGCTTGACGGTGTTGTTGAACGAGGCGTCCAATTCCTGCAAAGGCGCTGTGGCCGGGTAGTCCTGGGCGCTGACGATGGGCCAGTAAAAGGCGATGGAGGACAGGTAGTCGGCCACGCGCGCCATCCTGGCCACGTCCTCTTTCATCGAACGACGCAGCTTGCGGGTCTCAAAATCAATCGTCTTTGTCCCACAGCCGTCGGTGGCGCAGTAGAAGGTCGCCCCATTGAGATTCAGGTCAAAGGCCGGTAAGCGTGCGCCCATGGCGTAGAAGCGCGGCGCGTGGGACATGGCCTCCAACACCACGTCGGGTGGCAGCTTGACGATCTGGCTCTCAAAATCCACCTGCGCGCCGTGCTCGGCGTAGATGTTCAACGCCTTCTCCGAAGGGCAGTGGATGCCGGTCTCCTCCAGAATCCTCAGCGTGGCCGACTTCAGTTGCGCCACCTGCTCATCGCTCAGGATGCGCAGGTGGTAGCTTGGGACAATCGGTTGCAGTTGCGGGGTCTCGCTGTACATTGTGTTCTCTCCTTGTCTTGGTAGACTGATAGATCGGTAACTTGATGGACTCCCCGATTTACCAGCTTCCAATCTACCAGTTACCCAGTCTACCTGACTAATCCAGATACAGTTTGATCAAGCCACCGTAGCTATCCACCCTTCTGTCGCGGAAGGGAAACGACCACGCGGCCCTGACCTCTTCGACAAAAGCCAGATCTACAGGGCATACCAGTATCTCGTCCTCGTTCTCGGACGCCTCTTTCAATACCTTGCCGTCAGGGTCGGCAACGAAGCTGCGGCCCCAGAAGTCAATACCTCCCTGGCCGTCGGGGCCTGTCCTGAGCGAAGTCGAAGGGCTTTCCTCAAAACCAACGCGGTTGACAGCGGCCAGATAGCAGGCGTTGGCGACGGCATGGCCTCTTTGCACAACTTGCCAGGATTCCTGGTATGAGGGGTCTGGCTCGGGACAGCTATAGCCAATGGCCGTGGGGATGAGGATGATCTCGGCGCCGCTCATGGCCGTCAGCCTAGCCGCTTCGGGGAACCACTGGTCCCAGCAGATCAGCACACCGATGTTGGCATACCTGGTACGAAAGGCCCGATATCCCAGGTCGCCAGGGGCGAAGTAGTGCTTCTCGTAATAGTGCGGATCATCGGGGATGTGCATCTTGCGGTATTTACCCAAGAAGCGGCCATCGGCGTCTATGACGACGGCCGTATTGTGGTAGAGACCCAAAGTCCGTTTCTCGAACAAGCTGGCTATGAGGACGATGTCCAGTTCTGCTGCCAGTTGGCAAAGCTGTCGCAGCGTTGGGCTGTCTTCGTCTATCCTTTCCGCCAAGCCAAACATCTCGCTATCCACGACCTGAGGGAAATACCGCGACTTGAAGAGCTCCTGGGTGCACACGATGTTGGCCCCTTGACTGGTCGCCTGTTTTGTGTACTCGATCGTTTTTTCCAGATTCTGGTTGATGCCTTCGCCGCACGACATCTGAATCAGGCCGACGTTGACGATTCTTCTCACGCCGGCCTCCGATCAACGAAACGCGCAGGCTGTTGCTGAGTGACGCAATGCATCATGCCACCCAGTTCGGCCACCAGCGGTGCGTGTATGCCGATGATCTCCCGACCGGGAAAGTGCTCGGCTATGATGCCCTTCGCCAGGGCGTCGTTGACGTCGCCATAAACAGGCACCAGCACGACGTTGTTGGCCACGTAGTAATTGGCATAGAGCCCCAGCGAAAGCACAGACTCGAAGGGCGGGACGGTAGAGGCATTCCTGGTGGAATAGACTCTGGCCTCGGTCACTGGCACAGGTACCAGAGTCAGGGGCTCACCGGATTGGGTCGCGGCTTTCTTCAGCTCATCCAGGTGTCGTTTGAAGTAGGGGTAGCGCGGGTGAGATGCATCGTCGGTCCAACTGTAGAGGACAGTCGCCTCATCCACAAAGCGTGCAGCGCCATCAATGTGCATATCCGTATCCCCAAGCCCTATTTTCCCTGTCAGCCAGATGATGTGCTCGATGCACAGGTATTGTCTCAGCGCTTCTTCGATCTCCTCCTGAGTCTTGCCGGGGTTGCGATTGGGGTTGACGATCGAGCTACGAGTGGCGAGCAGCGTCCCCTTGCCGTTCACCTCAACACCGCCTCCCTCAAGAGTTATCGGAGCGGTGAACACCGCTAGCGACAGCATCTCGGCGATTCCCGCCGGGACCTTTCGATCCTTCTCGAAGGGGTAACGCTCCCCCCAGCCGTTGAAGTTCCAATCGGTGGCCGCCAGCTCGCCGCTGCCATTCACCAGGAAGATAGGGCCGCTATCCCGCGCCCAGACGTCGTTCGTGGGGAAGACGTGAACGTCAAAGCGGCTCTGATCGAAGCCATAATACGCCACCTGCTGCTGAAGGTGATCCCTCCCCCGTTCATCCGTCACGACAATATGTACGATCTCGTGCCGGTGCAGGGCCTCCGTCATCGCCAGCCAGATGTGCTCCAGGCGCATCTGGCCGCCCGGATAGGGTTCGTCGTGCGGCCATTGCAGCCAGGTGCCCTCGTGCTTTTCCCATTCGGCGGGCATGTAGAAGCCGGCTTCGGCAGGCGTTTTCGTCATGGTTCACTCCCGATCTGCTCCGCCTCGCGCTTGCTAGCCGTCACTTACTCTAGCAAGGATATCTCTCCCTGCTTTATCAGCCAAACACCAGATTTGCGTTGGCCCGTACTATCATACATCCCGTAGAAAATCTCTGCCGGCCCGCCATTTGATAGCTCGCTTACGTATTTTTGAGTGAGGATGCGCTTTGAATTGGGCGACCAATCCCGACCAGAAAATGGCGCACGACTCTGAGACAACCGGTAAAGATGCACCTCGAAGCCCTGTTCAACATTCGCCTTCGGATGGCAAAGACGATCCATATCGTCAACCAAGTGTTGTTCAGTCACATTCATCCCAAATTCGACCACCGCGGCGAGCTTCAGGTAGTCATAAGACCTTGGCCCCTTAACTATGCTTTCCGCTGGTGTCTGAAGGATGGCGACATCCCAATGCTGCCTTCGCGACTTGCCCAAGCCACCCGCAGTAGGGTACTCCTTCTGGATGACACATACTTGGTTGCCTTGCCAGGTTGTGAAGCGTTGCTCTGTTGGCAATGCATTGTAAAGCATTGCATAGAACAGAGCGTGCTGCCCGTGTTCGGTGTAGCATAGATATGGATTACTGACAAAGTCTATGCAGAACCGTGTGATGGTTTGACGTATTGTGTGAATTCGTTCTACCATTCTTCATCTCCCTTGTCGGGCACACGCGATGCCTCGGCCGCCTACCCGATCTGCTCCGCCTCGCGCTCGGCCGCCGCCAGGATGCGGTCCAGCTCGGCCAGCACCTCCTGAGGCAGGGGCTTGGGATGGTGCGTCTCGCTGAGCCGTTTGAACTCCTCTATCGCCACCTCGCGTGGATCGCGCAGGCTGCCGTCGGGGCCTTTCTGCCGCAGTAGCTTGGACAGTCGAAAGTCACGGATGCGCTGGCGGGTGTGCTTTTGCTTCAGAAAATGGCTGCGCGGCCCCACGGCTGCGATCACGTCCAGCGCCATGTCCGCCTCGTCGAACTCGAAGCCGTGCAGCAGGTCGTACGCACACTGACAGATCTCGTGATCGAGGATCACCTGCTCAGGGTAGAGCACCATCGAGCTATCGAGCAAGCCCATGTAGCCGCAGATTTCGCCGCCGCACAGCGGGATGAAGGCCGATCCCAGCCCGCCCTCCATGCCCGATTGCCAGCCTACGTCGGCGGCGTCGCTGCTGACGCTCCCTCCGCCCAGGCTGGGTACTCCCCAGGCGTGGGCCTGTTGCACGGCCATCATGGAAAGCGGCACCGGCACCTCGCCAACGTAGCCTCCCGTGCGCGGGTGCATGAGCGAGATCAGGTTCGAGTGAAACACAGGCGTGCCGGGATAGGCCAACTGCAACAGCACCATGCCGCTCACCACCTCGGCATCGCCGACGACCAACGCGCCCAGGGGAGTGGCCGGCGCAGTAGAGCCCATGGTCGGCATGGCCATGAAGCTGATGGGGATGCCCGCCTCGGCGTAGATCAGCGCCGTCTCGATGCTGTCGCCATCCTGCGCCAGCGGGGCGATGGTGCAGAAGTTGGCACAGATGGGAGGCCGTCGCCGCCGCTCCTCGTCGCTGCCGGCCACCACGGTCGCCATCTCGACGACGTAGGGCGCTAACTGTGGCGGCACCGTCATCCCGCCACGCACGTGCTTGAGCGTGTTGGTCAGGCCGGCGTGGCACTGGTGCAGCGGTGCGGTGAGGCCGTAATCCTGCGCGCTGACCAGCGGCCAGTAAAAGCTGATCAGAGGCAGGGCGTCGCACACCCGCGCCATCAGCGCCACGTCTGCTTTGCGCGAGGGGCGCAGTTGGCGCGTCTCCGGGTCAACTACATGCACGCCGGTCCCGTCGGTGCACAGGTAGGAACAACTGCCGTCCAGGAGCAGGTCAAAGCGCTCCTCGCGGCCTCCCAGCACGAAAGAGCGCGGCGCGGTGGACATAGCCTTTTCCACCAGGTCAGGCGGGATGCGGACGATCTCTTTATCCCAATCCACCCGCGTGCCGTGGTCGGCGAAGATCTCCAGCGCTCTGCGAGATGGAAAGTGCACACCAACCTCATCCAGGAGGCGCAGCGTACCGCCTTTCAAGGTCTCGAGCTGCTCCTGGGTCAGCAGCTCGCTCTTGAAGGGCGAGGTGAAGGGGATGATGTCGGGAGTCTCGGAATACATTTGATCTCCTTGCTACAATTCCTGCGCCACATCCCCCATCCGCGCAAAGCGCGCCCCACTACTCTGCGCGGCGTGCTGGATGAAGCGCTCCAGTAAGGCCAGGCGGTGGCCGCGCCCGATGACCTGGGGATGCATGGTCAGGGTAAAGACGCCGCTCTCCTCGTGCTCGACCAGGTAGTCGAACTCGCCAGCCCAGATCTCGAAGACCTTGGACGGGGCGGAGAGACCATAAGGCATGGACTCAAAATCGAACATGAAATGGGGCCAGTCGTCCAGGGAAAAGTCCACGGGAAATTCCCACAGGGCCACCTCTTGCCCGGCCTGGAGTGGCCGCTCTACTCCCACCTGATCCCCCAGTCGAGGATGGTAGGGGTGAAAATCGCCGGCGAAGAGGCTGGAATCGTACAGAAAGCCATACTCGATCAGCAAGGGCAGGGTCGCTGCGCTGTAATCCCACGACGGCGAGCGGTAGCCCAGCGGCGGATGACCAATGAAGCGCTCCAGGACGGTCATGCCCCGTTCCAGACTGCGCCGCTCCTCGGCGGGAGTCTGGGTGCTGGGATCCTCGTGGCCGTATCCGTGATGGGCTACCTCGTGCCCGGCGGCCAGGATCGCCTCAACTGCCCTGGGGAAGGACTCAGCGGTATGGCCGGGGATGAAGAAAGTGGCAGGGAGTTGGTAGTCCGCCAGCAACTCCAGGATGCGCGGCACACCCACCTTCGCCCCAAACTCTCCGCGCGACAGCATCGCCGGAGTGGGGGCGGGGTAGCCACCCAGCCAGACGCTGAGGGCGTCAAAATCGAACGTCAAACAAACTGTGTGGGGTCTCTCGTTTGGCATGGACTCAATCGGTCCTCAGCGACACTAATTGACAAGACTAGCGCCGGCTGAGTAGGCTCGGAGCGCAGCGGAGAGCCGTATCGAAGCCAAGCGGGTTGGCCAGGCAAAGCCGCTCGCTTGATTTCGATGTGCTGTGCTACTCAATCGGCGCTACTCAATCGGCGCTCGCTCCGGCAGCTCAGTACCTTAAGTTGACACTGATGGTCAGGCAAACACACTGTCTGCTTCGGCCACGATAGCTTCGATCTTTTCCTCGACGCCGGCAGGCAACGACGGAGGCTGATGGTTGTGCAGGATGTCCAGCGCCTCGGCGTGGGCCAGTTCCAGCATCGCCTTGCCCGCCGGGGGCCACACAGGCACGTACTCCCGCCTGGTGAAGTCACGGGTCTCGTGCTGATTCAGATAATGCCCGCCGACGCCGACGCGCTCGATCAGGCCGGCCTGGAGGTGCTCTTCGTCCACCAGGACCGGCTTCACCATCGTTTCAATCTGGTGGGCCAGGTGGTTGTCGAGCACCATCTTGTCCAGCGATAGGATCTGGGCGGACCCCAGCAGGCCGATGCTGTAAATCTCGTCCGCGCCGGCCAGGTAGGCCAGCAGGCAAGAGGTGGTCGCTTCGTAGCCGTACTGCGCGTCCAGTTCGTGGGACGATGTAGAGAGACCGCCCAGGTTCACCGTCAGGTTGTAGAAGCGAGCCAGGTCACGGAGTCCAAGCTGCAAGCCCTGCCCGTCTGCGCTGCCGCCGTAGCTGCCGGTTTGCATGTCCAGTTGTGAGGCCCCGGTGCCGTAGATGACCGGCGTCCCAGGACTGACCGTCTGAAACAGCACCAGCCCACTGAGGAACTCGACGTTGTGCAGCAGAATAGTGCCCCCCAGCGTCACTGGCGATGTACCGCCCGCCAGGGGCATCGGGTAGACCATAATCGGTACGCGCAGCCTGGCCAGCTCAATGCAAGCTTCGGTCATAGGCCCGTCGTGCATCAGCGGCGAGATGGTGCAGTCCACTGCCGAAAAGATGGGCCGGAACTCGTCGCTCCCCACAGCGGCTTTGGCCATCTCGACGATGAAGGGCACCTGCCCGACGTGCAGTACGCCGGTGCGCACGTGCTTGCTGGTGTGGGTGAAGGCCAGAGCAAAGTGGCGGATGGTGCGCAGGTGGGCCGGCACATCGTTGGCGGCGACCATCACGTTGACGATCTCGACCCTATCCAGAGCGTCGGCAAAGAGCAAGCCCCGTCTGAGGTCTTCCGCCGTGGAAGGGCGGCGTTGGCCGGTCTCCAGGTCAATGGCCTGGGTGCCCTGGCTGTCGGTGGTGTGGTGCGGGCGGCGGCCATCCAAAATCACGTCGCGGGCTGGGTCGCGGGCGCCCAGTCGTACCACCCTCGGCGCCTGCTGGAGTGCCCATTCGACCAGGTCACGCGGCAGGCTGGCCCAGGTGCGATCGTAGTCAACGGAGCAGCCCGCCTTCTCCAGTATCTCCAACGCTCGCGGCGTTTTGTAGTCAATCCCAACCCGTTCCAGCAGGTCGAGGCTGTGTTGATGGATTCGCTCGGCGTCGTGGCGGGTCAGGGTAGGTGTCAGCGATAGGGGCATGGCATTCTCAGGATTGGATATTAGAGATTGGGTATTGGGCTACCCTGACTCTCGGTCGGCGGCCTGGAGGATGCGAGTCAGCTCTGCCCGTTTGGCTTCCTCCAATGGTTCCGGCCGGTAATTGTCGAGGATCCAGGCCACCTTCTCGCGGGCGACCTCTAGCGGATCGCGGTATTTGCCGTCCGGGCCGATCTGCTGAGTCACGGACGGTTTCATCGCCGTGCGCATGTGCTTGCGGGTGTGCTTCTGGGCCAGGAAGTGCCCGCCGGGACCCACCTTGCCGATCACGTCCAGGGCCAGGGTCTCCGGGCTGATCTCCATATCCATGAGAGCGTACCTTGCCCGGTGATAGGTGTCGTCATCCAGAATGATCGCCTCAGGATACAGCAAAGTATAGGTGTCGCTTAGCCCAATCCCAGTCACCAGTTCGGCGCCGGAAAGGCCGACCGAGAAGGGGTCCAGGGTCACCTCCACCGCTGACTGCCAGGTGCCAGGCTCGCTGGAGTCGGTGCCGAAAGCGCCACCCAGCGTGGGCATTCCCCAATGGTGGGCCATCTCCACCGGCGCACAGCGGTGACGGCTATCAAGCGGGTAGCCCACGTAGGCGCCGGAGCGAGGGTCAGCCCAGGCGTGCATGAGCGAGTGGAAGACCGGCGCTCCCGGGCGGGCAAGCTGCACCAGCACCGTCGCACTGATGATCTCGGCATCGGCCATAGCCAGTGCGCCAGCATAGGTAGCGGGCGCCGTGGTGCCCAGAGTCGGCATGGCCAGGAAGCCGACCGGAATGCCCGCCTCGGCCAGGACCAGTGCTCCCTCGATGCCCTCTTTGTCCTGGACCAGCGGGGCGATGGTGCAGATCACCACCGAAAACATAGGACGGCGGCGCAGTTCATCTTGGTCTCCCGCGATCACCGTCGCCATCTCAATGGCGTAGCGGGCGAACCCCTCGCCCATCAGCGTCTCGCTCTGGACGTGCTTGACGGTGTTGTTCCAGGAGGCGTCCAGCTCGTGCAGTGGCGCCGTCTTACCATAGTCCTGGGCGCTGACCATGGGCCAGTAGAAGGCGATAGAGGAAAGGTAGTCGCAGACGTGGGCCATGCGCCCCACGTCTGCTTTGCACGAGGGCCGCCGCTGGCGGGTCTCGAAGTCAACGGTCTCCACGCCGCACCCATCGGTGGTGAAGTAGGTCACTCCGTCCTCAAGGTGAAAATCGCACGCTGGGTCGCGCGCACCCACCTGGAAGTAGCGGGGAACAGTGGCCATTGCCTTGCGCACCAGGTCTCTGGGAATCTTGACGATTTGGGTGTCATGGCTCACCTGGGCGCCGTGATCGGCCAGGATAGCCAGGGCTTTCTCCGATGGGAACTTAACGCCAACGTCTTCCAAAATCTGGAGCGTAGCTTCCTGCATTGCGTCCAGTTGCTCATCGCTCAGGAACTGAACTCTGAAAGCGGACCTGATTGGCTCGATAGTTGGGCGTTCGATGGACATATCGCTGTTCTCCTTAGAGGTTGATGGATGAGAAATCCGCAATCGCTACACCTCCCCCACCTGTTTCAGCACCTTGTGAGGGTCAAAGGCATCCCTTAGCCCATCGCCGATGTAGTTGATGGAGATGATGGTAAAAAAGATCATCAAACCGGGAAAGATGGCCAGCCAGGGATACTGGGTCAGGTGCGCCTGGGCGTAGTTCAGCAGGTTGCCCCAGCTCGGCGTGGGGGGCTGGATGCCAAAGCCCAGGAAGCTCAAACCTGCTTCCTCCATGATGGCGTACCCTAGCTCCAGGGTGGATTCGACGATGATGGGGCCAACGGCGTTGGGCAGGATGTGGCGCACCATGATCCGGCGGCTCGACACCCCGACGCAGCGCGCAGCGGTGACGAACTCCGTTTCGCGAATGGTGAGGAAAGATGCCCGCACCAGGCGCGCCACCGTCATCCACGAAAGCAAACCGATCACCAGGGCGATGGTTACCACGTTGTTACGCTCGAAGAGCGGTAGTTCGATCTCGCGCATAATAGCGCTCAGCATGATCAGGACCAATAGCGCCGGAAGGGACAATGCAGCATCGGTGATGCGCATCAGAACATTATCCACCCAGCCGCCAAAGTAGCCCGCCACAGCCCCAACCGGGACACCGATGGCCAGCGTGATCGCCACTACCAGCAAGCCGACCTTCAAGGAGATGCGGCCACCATAGAGGACGCGGGTCAACATATCCCGCCCCAGCAAATCGGTACCGAAAGGATATCTCAACGAGGGAGGTTGTCTCTGGTCGGGCATGCTCGATTTTTCTGGGTCATAGGGCAAGAAGGAGGCCAGGATAACGCTTAGCACCAGGATGATCAAGACGAGCGAGCCGACCATGGCTCCTGGGTGGCGACGGAATCGGCGCCAGACCATGGTCGCCATGCCTTCGGGAGGTCGTCCCTCCCAGGCTGCCCAGTTATTAGTACCGCGATTGTCCTGGCTGGCAAGAGTCTGTTTCATGGGCACTGTCTGCTAGTCGTAGCGCACTCGGGGATCGAAGTAGGCTACTTTGCTTATGGAGGGGCGTCCTCGCCCCGATTTCGTGACAGAACAGCCTTCGCACAGGGCGGGGACGCCCCTTGGTAGCAGTTTGGCGTATGAAGAAAGCGCAAAGAACGTCTGCGCAGCTACTTAGTCGTAGCGCACTCGGGGGTCAAAGTAGGCATAGGCAATGTCTGCCAGCAAGTTGGCAAAGATCATGGCGCCGGATCCAATGATCAGGATAGCCATCAGCACAGGATAATCGCGCCGCTGTGCGGATTGGTAATACAGCCGCCCCATGCCGGGCCACGAGAATAACAGCTCGACGTAGAGCGAGCCGGCGAAGATGTAGGGTAGATCCAGCGCAAACATCGTCACCAGCGGGATGGCGGCGTTTTTGAGTGCGTGTCTGAACATGACCACGCGCTCGGAAAGGCCCTTGGCCTGGGCGGTGCGAATATAGTCCATGTGGAGCACATCGAGCATGCTGGACCGTAGAAAGCGCGAATACCACGCCACCCAGCCCACCATCCCCATGGTGACTGGCAGGATGAGGTGCTTGACCCGGTCCCAGATTGAGAAACCGGCACCCAACGTCTGCATACCCCCAGAGGGCAGAAGCGGCTCGCCGGTAAACGGATTGTTCAGCCAGGCGTAGAAGACCAGAATCAGAATCAGACCCAGCCAGAACTCGGGGATGGCCTGCCCGACGAAGGAAAAGGTCGTCACGGCAATGTCGAAGATGGAATACTGCTTGACCGCAGAGATGATGCCAACCGGAATCGCCAGGATGAGGACGACGAAAAGCGTGATGACCATCAGGTAGACCGTGTTTAGTAGCCGGTCCGCGATCTCCTCCAGAGCCGGCTGACGGGTTTGGAATGAAAAACCAAAGTCCCCCCGCAGGATACCCCGGCGCTCGCCATGGCTTTCGACGATCCCATCACCATCGGCATCAATCCTCATCCAGTCGTTGCCGATCAGCCAGATCACATACTGTACTGGCAGGGGCCTGTCCAGCCCGAACTGACGCCTGAGGTTCTCGCGCACTTGCGGCCTGGGGCGTCGTCCGCTAATCGCGGCCACCGGGTCGCCGGGAGCGATGTTGACCAGCGTGAACAGCACAATGCTGATCAGAAACAGCATCGGAATGGCCTGAAGCAGGCGTCGCACTATATAATGTCCCATGTCACTCTCCGGGTTGGTAGGGTTGGTAGACTCAGTAGATCCAAAATTGCTCTGAGGGGATTACCAAATCCCCGACTTTGGCCTGGATCTGGCGATCCAGGCCAAGCAAAAGTGGATCTACTGAGTTTCCCAGTCTACCACTTACTCCACGACCTTCCAGTCAGCGATGTTCCAGGTAATCATGTCGCTGGCGTTGTCCACAACACCCAGGATTCGCGGGTTGTAGCCCGCGGCCTCCACCTGTACAAACAGCGGAAGGCAGGGCAGTTCCTCGTCCAGGATCTCGGCCATCTGGCAAAACAGCTCCTGGCGGTACTCTTCGTCCAGCGTGTAGGTCTCGTCCAGCAGGGCGTCGAACTCCTCGTTCGACCAGCGCTCCACGTTCCAGCCCATGTCGGGCTCCTGGGCGGCGCTGTGGTAGTACATCCACAGAAAGTCGGTGAGCTGGTTGCCGGCATAGCCATCGTCCCACATATCGAGGTCGAAGTTTCCATTCTGCTCGATACCGCCATCGTCGTAGGTGCCCCACAGTTGGCTCCCCTCGATGACGCCCAACTCCGTGCCGACGCCGACCGCGTTCAGGTCCTCGGCGACGAGCTGGTGGGCCAACTCCAGCGTCTCGCCCCACTCTGCGTAGACCAGGAACTCAGTGGTCATCACGTAGCCCTCGTCGGCGCCGGTGGTGCAGCCGTGACACTCGCGGATACCGTCACCGTCGGTGTCGGTCCACCCGGCCTCCTCCAACAATGCCCGGGCGCCGTCGGGATCGTACTCCGGCTGCGGGACGTCGCACACGTACGGCTCGCGGTAGAAGTCCGTCCATTGTGAAGTCATCATTCCAGAATCTCCCCAGATCCCGCGGACGATCTCATCCACGTTGATGGCCATGCGCATGGCCTGGCGAACACGCACATCGCTGAAGATGGGGTGGGGAGTCTCTATCGAGTCAATGGTTCCCCTCGCTGCCTGATTGGGCCACAGCCGCACCAGCCAGCGGCCAAAGGCGGCCCGACCGACTTCGACGTTCGGCGTTGCTTCGTACGCCTCGAGCACGGTCTGGAGGATCCAGAAGTCAACGTCGCCATCCCCCCCAAGCAACATTTGCTGGCGGACGGTCTCCTCGGGCACGATCTGGATATACACCGTATCAATGTAGGGCTTGCCCTCCTCATAGTAATTGGGGTTGCGGACAAAGGTCAGGTGATCGCCCACCTCCCACTCCTTGAGGAGATAGGGACCATCGCTCAACGGATCGCGGTTGCAGTCCCAGTTGCCTATGCCCTCCCCCTTGCAGTAATGCTCGGGCCAGATGGCACCATAGAACCCGCCGAACTGCTCCAGGTAATCCGGATAGACCGAGTTGTAGTACACCACAAAGGTATAATCGTCAATCTTCTCGACGCTGTCGGTGTAGTCCATCCCCGGCACCCACATGCCTGTCTCGGGGTCAGCCAGCGCGTTCCAGGTGAAGAGCACGTCGTCGGCCGTAACCGGCTCACCGTCCTCCCAGTAGACGTCCTCCCGCATCTTCCAGGTGACTTCCATCGTCCATTCGTCTTCGTCAATCACCACGCCACCGTTCTCGACCGTAGGCAGCTCGGCGGCCAACTCCGGGAAGATCTCGCCTCGCGGGCCGATGTCGGCCATGGCCAACAGGACCATCTCCGCCACCAGGTTCTCGTATCCCGTGTCGGTCAGCCAGTGGTTGAAGCTGGGCGGATCGGACATGGAGAGGATGGTGACACTCGTCGGGGTGCGCTTGGCGAGCTCGGTGTACTTCGCCGCCTCCTCGGCGCTGGGGATGAGGAGCTTCCAACCGGGATGGATCAGGCTGGGGTTCTCGACGTAGGCGAAGCTGGAATCTATGGCATTCCTGGCATTGCTAGCACCTACGATGGCCCAATAGGCCGGGCCACTGCCCAGATATTTCTCCGCCAGTGTCCAGAGGTTGTCGCCTAGCTTGACCGTGTAGGTCAGCTCCTCCTGGGCCGGCGGAGCAGCGCTGGCCGTACCCATCAAGGTCAACAGCATGGCCAGCGCCAGTACCAGATTGATCAGCGTCTTCTTAGACATTCTTTACCTCCTTTTTTGGTGTTTTGAAACTAACGCGAGAATCCAATGTCTTTGTGCGATAGCTATCCCCCCTTTCCCAACATCGAGGCTTTGGGAGAAACCAGGTTTTTCCCCAACTGAATAGACGAATCGTTGCTTTTGAAGCTCTCTGCCGCGCAAAAAGTAACATTGTACAGCAAAAAACCTGGTTTCTGAGCAAGCTATGCGCCGACGAGCTTCTTGGCTAGAGCGACCGCAGAGATGGCGTCCTCAGCATAACCGTCGGCGCCGATCTTGTCGGCCCAGCTCTGGGTGACGGGAGCACCACCGACCATCACTTTCACTTGGTCGCGGAGGCCGGCCTCTTCCAGGGCCTCGACCAGCCTTTGCTGCTGCAGCATCGTGGTCGTCAGCAGCGCGGAGGCGCCGACCAGCGTGGCTCCAGCCTCCCGGACCGCAGCGACGAAATCGTCCACGGGCTTGTCAATGCCGATGTCGGTGACCTGGAAGCCGTTGGCGGCGAGCATGGTCCCGACCAGGGTCTTGCCGATCTCGTGCAGGTCGCCCTCCACCGTGCCCAGCACTACCCGGCCCAGCACCTTCCGCTCTTGCCCCCCGGTCAGGGCTGGCTCCAAGACGGCCAGGGCAGCCTTCATCGCCTCGCCGCCGATGATCAGGTCGGGCAAGAAGTACTCACCGCTGGCAAACAGTTCGCCTACGCGGTCCATTCCCGGAGTAAGCCCTTTGTTGATGCAAGCTAGAGGATCGAGACCTTCGGCCAGCGCCTGCCTGGCCAACTCCTCTGCGTCCTCCGGTTCGCCATCTATCACTACCTGTGCCAACCTATCGAAAAGTTCTTCTGACATTTTGTCCTCCTGATAAATTTGTGATAAATTTGCCGCACCAGCCTGAAGAGCTGGTGCTGGATGGCATTTTTCTCAATTTACTACCTCCAGCGCCGCCTGTTCACGGCGGCGCTCAGGTACCTATCTCCCGCGCTGCGGCATCCAGGATGGCCCGCAACTCGGCCTGGGCCGCTTCTTCCAGCGGCTCAGGTTCGTGCTCCGCCAGGATACGGTCGAACTCCGCCCTGGCTCGCTGGCGGATGTCGGGCAGGGGTTTGCCATCCAACGGAGGCCGCGGCCGGGTCAATCCCGGCACCCACATCTCCCGCAGGTGCTGGCGAGTGTGCTCCTGGGCCAGGAAATGCCCGCCCGGCCCCACCTCGCCGATCACATCCAGCGCCAAACTATCCGCGCTCACGTCAATGCCTTCCACGAGAAGGCGATGGGTGTGGTAGATCTCGTCGTCGAAGATGATCTGCTCCGGCACCAGCAAGGTCGAGGCTTTCAGCATGCCCCCTCCCGTGACCATCTCTGCGCCGGCCAGGGGAACCATCAGGGTGGTGTAGACGCTATCCCTGCCCAGTTGCCAGGTAGCGGGCTCAGGGCTATCCATGCCAAACGCGCCGCCCAGCGACGGGACACCCCAGTCGTGAGCCAAGTGCACGGCTGCAGCATTGCACAGGTACTTCTCCGGTATGGCGACGATGTATTCAGCCGTGCGAGGGTCCATCACCGAAACCAGGATGGAGTGGAAGACCGGCGCGCCAGGGGCGACCAACTGCATCAACGCCATGGCGCTGACTACCTCGGCATTGGCCAACACCAGGGCCCCGCCCGGAGCCGCCGGTGCGCTGGAGCCCATGTTCGGCATGGCCATGAAGCCCACGGGGATGCCCGCCTCAGCGTACACCATCCCCGCCTCAATGCCCTCCGGGTCCTGGCCCAGGGGCGCAATGGTGCAAATCAGGACGGAAAGGGGAGGAGGCGCTCGCATCTTCTCCCTGTCGCCGGCAATGACCTCCGCCATGCGCACCGCGTACTGGGCCGGCTTCTCCCCCATGACGGTCTCGGTCTGCACGTGCTTGGCGGTGTTGTTGAAACTGGCATCGAGTTCATGCAGGGGAGCCAATCGCCCATAGTCCTGCGCGCTGACCATCGGCCAGTAGAAGGCAATCGAGGAGAGGTAATCCGCCACCCGCGCCATCCTGGCCACGTCTTCTTTGCAGGAGTGGCGCTGCTCCCCGGTCTCGAAATCAATGGTCAGCGTCCCGCACCCATCGGTTCCGAAATGGCTGCTGGTGCCGTCGAGGAGCAGATCCGTCCCCTCGGCCCGGCCGGACAGGGTGTAGGAACGCGGCGCGTGGCTCATGGCCTCCGTCACCAGCTCTGGCGGCAGCCGCACGATCTGGCTGCCCCAGTCAACCTGGGCCCCGTGCTCGGCAAAGACGCGCAGGGCTCGCTGGGAGGGAAATCGCACCCCAACCTGCTCCAGGACGTGCAGCGTGGCCGACTTGATGGCCTGGCGCTGCTCGGTGTTCAGAACCGCCAGGTGGAACTTGGGCTGGATGGGTTGGATGTTGGGCACGCTTCCTCCTGGAGAAACCAGGTTTTTGTGAAAAACCTGGTTTCTGAACTCACAACTCAAAGCGGAACTCCGCCCCCAGATAGCGCCTCACTATGCGCTCCAGCTCCGCCTCGACTGCTGCGGGCAACGGCGGCGGTTGGTGGTGGGCCAGGATGTCCTGGGCCTTGCGGCGGCAGATCTGCTCGACGGTCTCGCCTTTGGCCTGCCACGCCTCGTAGGTGTCGCGGCTGAGGATGCCAGGCAGCCAGTGCTGGCGGAAGGTTCGGCGGGTGTGCCTGGCCTTGAGGAAATTGCCACGCGGAGTGTTGGCCTTGATCAGCGCCACTTCTTCTTCGAGATCGTGCACGGTGATACCCTGCATCATGCGCCGCAGTCCGGCGATGAGCTCGTCGTCCAGCACCATCTGGGTGTAGGAAATGGACGAGCCCGCGTCAACCGCGCCGACCCCGTAAATGATGTCCGCGCCCTCCAGCAGCAGCGGAACAGCGGTGACGGCCTTCTCGTAACCGGCCTGGGCGTCTAGCTCCTTGGCATCGGTGGAAAGCCCGCCGCATACGGACGGTATGCCATAGTAGCGCGCCATCAGCGCGGCCCCGCTGTTGATCATCCCCCGCTCCGGCGCGCCCAGGGGCAGCAGGCCGGTGCGCATGTCCAGCACCGCCGACACGCTGCCATAGAGCAGGGGCTGGCCTGGGTAGAGGATCTGCAGAGCCACGATCCAGGCCAGGACGTCGGTGTTGATCACCACCAGCTCGCCCAGCAGCGTGGCTGGCGCCGAAGCGCCGCCCATGGCCATGCTGAGCAAGGTGATGGGAACGTCGTGCTCAGCCCAGCGGATCATGCAGCGCACGTTCTCCGGCGTGAAGTAGCCTGGGCTGATGGGGCAGTACAGCGTGGCGAAGTTGGGGTGGCCGCGGAAGGCGTCTTCTCCGCCTGCTACGGCAGCCAGCATCTCCACCGCCGCGTCCACCCGCTCCCACGACAGAGTGCGGTGCACCACCGGCTTGCCCGTGCAGCGCAGCAACTCGGCGATCTCCACCAAGTCGGAGCACTGGCCCTGGTCAGTGGCGGTGACGGTGGGGCGAACGACGTCCACCTGCGGCAGGGCATCCTGCAGTGTCACCAAGTCGCGCACGTCCTGGCGGGTGGCAGGCCGCCGCACGCCGGTCTGGAAATCAAACACGTTCACCGGCGTGCCAGCGCCCATGAAGCAGGGCCTGCCCTGAGCGTCGTCGAAGGGGCCACGCTCGAAGGGCGCTGGGGTCTCCCCAGCCCGGTCGTAGAGCTTCACATCGCGAGGCAAGCGGGCCAGGGCCGTCTCCAGCAGTTCGGGCGTCACCCGAACCATTTGCGACTCCCAGTCCACCGGGAAACCGGCCGCTTCCAGGTGAGCCAAAGCGTCCCGCTCCGGCACGCAGAAGCCCACCTCGCTCAGGATCTCGACCGATTTTTCGTGGACCAACTCAACGGTAGAATCAGGCAACCGGTTTGCTAGCATTGTGCCTGCCTATTCCAAATGGCACTAACTTTCCAGGCTGCTGGAGGTGGCTCGGAGCCGCCCCTAGTCGCCCGGCGATGACCCTTCGGCAGGCCTGTCCTGAGCGCAGTCGAAGGGCTCAGGGCAGGCGTCGTTGGGCTACGGAGCAGCGAGTGATGAATCACCCTTTGAGAGAACCGAAACTTGACAATGATTATCCATAATGGTATAATTGCATCTGATGATCGGGTGACCCAGGAACCCCCTGGCACACCACCAGGGGCAGCACTGGGTTATCCCCCGATGTCAGGTCGGGGTCCCCGGTCATTTTTTGGTTTTTCTCAGAACTCCTTCAGTAACTCGTCCAACGTCACGGTATGATCTGGCTTCCTTTGTCCGCGCAAAGTCGTAATCGCGATTCGATGGGCAGGCGACTTTTTAGTGATACGGACGAATTGAATCTGCTGAGCAGCCACGTTCTTCCCCGCCCGCCGCAGCAAGTTGAGCAAGTGCCCTTTAAGCGTCGTCTCTTTTCCTCGGTACTCAATATCAACCATCGCCCGGTTGATTTCCTCGATATCCTCCCTCAGCAATAGATAAAGGATGGTGGCAAACAGCAGGTAATAGAGTGTATCCGCCTTCCCTCGCCGCCGTAACTCAGGGATGATCTGCCGTTTCACCTCGGCAGGGACCAGAATTGCGCGTTCCTTCCCATCAGCGAAGGCTACCACTGTGGCCTTGTTCGTCTCTCCGATCTTCCCACTTTGATCAACTTCCACGACATAGGACACCGGGAGCCCGCTCCTGAGAGATGTTTTGAGATGAATGGGTAGGCCATAGACTCGAAACCCGAAACTCCAAGCCCGAAACCCTACCCCTCCAGTTGAATGGGGAAACTATGCCCCGCTCGTGGCGGCTCCGCCTCGCCCCAGCGGTACGACAGCTTGTACATTTTGAGAATCATGAAGGTCTGGGTGCGCTGCACGCCCGGAACCTGGTGCAGTTTTTGATTGAGGAAGGAGACGAAATGCTCTCTGTCTTGGCAGAAGACCTCTACGAACAGGTCGAATTCACCAGAGGCCATGAAGAGGTAGCTGACTTCGGGGAACTGGGCGAGCTGCTGAGCCACGGCGTCAATCTGCCCCGCCTGGACAGTGACCCCGATCATCCCCGCCGCGTTCCATCCCAGGAATTGCGGCTCCACGACGGCGACAACCTGCAGCACCCCACTCTCGGTCAGATTCTTGACGTGACGGCGCACCGTCCCTTCGGAGATGCCCAACTCGGCAGCGATATCGGTAAGCGGCATCCGCCCGTCGTACTGAAGCTGGGCGATGATAGCTCGATCAGTTTCGTCTAAGTGTCCCATGCCCTCGCCCTCCTTGCTAACGTCTGTGACGACCCTGTCGTATTATATCCGAATTTCGCAAAAAGGTCAAGTCTGGTGACGAATTATCATCCTGGGATGGGGTAGATTTACGAATTTCGCGATATTGTGGAGCAGAGACGTGTTTGCGGTGGGGGCTCGTCAAGCCGCTTGCGTCAATCGCCAGGTCTATTCACTGCGCAAGTCCGATCCAATTGAGCTTTGCTTTTTGCTGGATGATGATGAAGTATAATAGACACGAGAACACCATCCATTGTTGATTGCGGAGTAGAGAGGGGGTAGGATGATGAGTACCATCTACATTGAGCCTGTTCCAAAGACAGGCGAAGTGCTATATTTAGTTCAATCCGCTATCAAGAGCGAGGTAACGAGGCTTGGGCTCGCTCTGAAACTCGCCAGGGAGCGACTGGCTCCATTTGAACAAGAATATGGCGTCACCTCGGAACATTTCATCCCTACTTCAACCAGGTCAAAGCGATAGTTGATCCATACGCGGCCACCCGCTTTGTGCTGGATGCGAATGTGAGCTTCGAGATGCGCCCTGGAGGAGTGAGTGTAGGGAATGGTCTGAGGCCAACGTTATGCAGAAGTAGTGAAAGCCACCTGCGTCAATCGCGTCAGTGGCTTTTTTGTTGCCAAACTAGCCGAAATGTGCTATAGTTACTGGGCAAGTCGGGGGCGGCTTTTCGGCTTTGACGCCCTGTCAGCCAGTCGGATTTGGTGCGGGTTCGTAGCCCGATGGACAATTTGCAGTCGTAGGGGCGCAATGAGGAGGCGTTACGATGAAACAAGAGACAGAAGCAAAACTCCTGGGGCGATATATCGTCACGGACCCAAAGATTTGTCACGGCAAGCCCACATTTCGCGGCACGCGCATTTTTGTTTCAGATGTGCTAGAGATGGTCGCCGAAGGAGTGGTTTGGGAGACAATCATTGAGCAGTGGCATAATAGCATCACCCAAGAAGCAATCGCAGAGGCAGTGAAACTATCGAGTGAGGCATTCCTGAGGCACACAGACGAATTCGTCCTGGAGCCAGTTCCAGCATGAACATTCTTGACGAAAACGTGCGCGAGGACCAACGGAGTCTGTTGCAGGCGTGGGGAATTCCAGTTCAGCAAATCGGGATGGTTCACAATAGGTTGACACTTTGACAATCACATAGGCTTGACAACATCGGCCAATTCGGGGACAATAGCCATGTTCGCAACGACTACACTTTGGCAGGAGGTTGAACATGGCAGAGTATCG
>Ga0268276_1001782_pt1 | contig 19987 bp, 27 predicted proteins | sample saktaG_4_FD_190145 | JGI IMG/M metagenome (GOLD analysis project Ga0268276, IMG submission 190145) | Saline water microbial communities from Sakinaw Lake, British Columbia, Canada - sak_2010_1_5_45m | ecosystem: Environmental > Aquatic > Non-marine Saline and Alkaline > Saline ... | reverse complement strand
ATCTAAATCCACATCAAATGATTTATAGCTTTTCTTGTCGGAAGAATTCCGACAAAGATATTATGTATCCGTGTAAATCAGCGTCAAATGTGCTTTTGTCTTTATCCGCGCGAATTGGTGTCTAATATTGTTTTGCCTTCATCCGTGTAGATCAGCGTCTAATGTTTTAATCTTTTATCCGTGTCAAAAGCAAAAAGAGAACTTGGCTGGGAACCGAAAGTGAACTTCGAAGAATTGGTAAAGATAATGGTCAAAGCTGACTGGGAAAAGGTGCAGATGAAAGCTAAAAATCTTTTTTCAGAAGATCCTAAATATTCTTAAAATAGAGGTCATCCCTTACTAGAAATGGATTTTAGAAAGAGGTTAATTTAGTCCTGCCTCAATCTTTCATGGGTTCGGCATATATCTTTAAATTGTATTGCAAACAAAATGATAATTGTGTATAATTGTTCTCCATAATGAACGATATGGATAAAATTCGCTACATCCTGCAGGACTACTTTGAGTCATCACTTCCTCCGTTAATAGAAAGGGAATTTCCTTATTCCTTTCTTGATTCAAACCTTGTTATCTCTATTGTTGGCGTAAGAAGAAGTGGAAAGACTTACTTGCTTTATCAACTCATTAATAAATTAAAGAAAACTGTTCCTTCCCATAACATAATTTATATAAACTTTGAAGACGATCGTCTCTACCCCTTAACAGGAGAAGAATTAAAAGTATTACTTGATATCTACAAACAAAATTTTTCTTATGACCAACAAAAACCTTTATATCTTTTGCTTGATGAAATTCAGAACATTCCCTTATGGGAAGCCACAATCCGCAGGCTTTATGACAGAGAAAAAAATCTGAAAATAATAATAAGCGGTTCAAGTTCTCGATTGCTTTCCTCAGAGATTTCTACTGCACTCCGGGGAAGAACTTTAACTCACAAAGTTTTTCCATTCAGTTTCAAGGAATTCTTAAAAGCCAACAAAATAAACTTCGAAATCAAAAATATAAAATACAGTACAAAAAGAAACATTATAATAAAAGGCCTTCGAGATTATCTTGAATTTGGTGGATTTCCCCAGGTTGTTCTTGAAGAAAATAAAACTGAACTCTTACAAGAATATTACCGTGCCATATTATATCGGGATATTGTCGAAAGATATCAAATAAAAAATCTAAAATTATTCGAAAATTTTCTTAAAGTAGTAACGCAACATACCGCCAGTTTATTCAGCTACGGCAAAACTCTCAATCTTTTCAAATCTATGGGTCATAAAATAAGTAAAAATACTCTAATTGAATATATGAAATATATAGAATCTACTTTTTTTGCCTTTGAAGTTCCAATATTTTCCTATTCTATAAAAGATCAATTACAATATCCTCGAAAGCTCTATATCATAGATACCGGCATAAGAAATGCTGTATCATTCAGGTTCAGCCTGGATTGGGGGAAATTAGCAGAAAATTTAGTGTTTATAGAATTGAAAAGACAGGATAAAGAGATTTATTACTGGAAAAACAGTAAAAATCTGGAAGTAGACTTTTTGATTAAGGAAGGATTGGAAATTGAGGAACTCATTCAGGTTTGCTGGAATATTGAAGATGAAAAAACCAGAAAGAGAGAAATCAAGGCTTTATTGAAAGCAATGGATGAATTTAAGATTAAGGAAGCACTGGTGATTACAGAAAACTATGATGGCTCTGAAGAAATTGATAAAAAAAAGATAATTTTTATCCCCTTATGGCATTGGCTTATCCTCATATAAGAGAAAACAATTTGCTAGATTACGCCTTGGGTACAAAAAACAAAAATCCTTTCGCCCACCCACCGGCGGTAGCCTATAGAAAAGGAAAAAGATGCAGAGAAAGATTGTGATTCGGTACTTTTGATTTTTAATAAGATTTATTGTTTAATTATACAGAAATTAAAGATTCAAAGATGAAGAAAGAAAACCTGATAACAGCTCTTAAAGAAATCATGGAGAAAGAGACGGAAATTCTCTTTGCTTACCTTTATGGTTCTTATGCGCTCAATACCATTCACCCTAAGAGTGATATTGATGTAGCTGTCTATTTTAAACCTTCGGATATAAAAGGCTACATTCAAAAAGAGAAAGAGCTAACCGCTGCTTTAATAACTAAACTCCACAACGACAGCGTGGATCTCAGGATACTGAATACACTGCCTTTTTTATTAAAGTATAAAGTAATAAAGGAAGGAATACCCATTTTAATAAAAGATGAATCAGAGAGAATTGATTTTGAGACCATGGTAATGAATCGATTTTTTGAATTAAAACCTTATCTTGATGAGTATAACCGAATGCTTCTCCAAAGAATAAAGGCGGGTGTCTAAATGAAGAAGAAAGATCTTGTCAGGAAAGATCGGATAATCGAATATCTTGATAATATTGAAAGACAGATAGAGGATATCAAATCTATTCCCGTTACAAGCAAAGACTTTTTCCTCGATCAAAAAAACTCAATCCAGATAAAGGCAATAAAATACAGTTTAGCTTGTGCCATTCAGGATATGGCCCGAATCTGCATTCATATTGCTTCTGCGCTTTCTCTCTGGAAAGTAAGAGAAAGTGAGGCGGAAGCTATCTCAGCTCTATCCGATGAAGGTATACTTCCAAAAAAGCTTGCTGAGAAGATAAAAGGAATGCCCGCCTTCAGAAACAGGATAATTCATGATTATTTACCAAATGAGTTTGATGCAGCAAAACTCTTTGATAACCTCCAGAGCCTGAATGATTTTAAGGAGTTCTCAAAATATATTATTGAATGGATGTCCTGATTGTTGGAATCCTGAGCCTTATGATTTCTCCGCCCAGATCCGCATCAAATGTTTTAATCTTTTATCCGCGTTCTCCTTATGGAGTAGCAAAACAATTAAGATTCTTGTAGAAGTTGATCATCGCTATTACCGTCCAACTGAAGTTGAGTTACTAATGGGTGATTATTCAAAAGCAAAAAGAGAACTTGGCTGGCAACCGAAAGTGAAGTTTGAAGAATTGGTAAAAATAATGGTCAAAGCTGATTGGGGAATTGAGCTAGCAAAAAAACAGCTAATAGAAGCCAAGAGGGAACGAATAGCAGAAAGAGCAAAAAACGCAGAAAAAAATTATAAAAAAGGCAAAGTAAAGTCAGGTACAGTCAAAGAGTTATTTAAGTATCTAGAAAGTGATTAAAATCACTTGGGATCAATCTTTCAAGCTTTTTTATAATAAGAAAATAAAAAACAATAAAAACCTGAAAAAGAAAAGCACCTGCCTTTTTGACTTCTCAATGAGAAAGTGGTAAATTCTACAAAGAAATGGGTGCTACGGAAAATAAAATTGTCCTTTAATAAACTGACCCGAGCACATCCTAAACAGACGAAAGGCTAAAATGCTAAAAGAAAGATTTAAAGAACTGGAGGACAAACTTTTAGCAGAAGTCAAATCTTTTTATGGAGACAGGCTCGTCTCTTTCGTTGTCTTCGGTTCGGTTGCCAGGGAAACCTATCGATTTGATTCTGACATAGATGTACTGATAATTGCAGAAGGACTTCCTAATGGAAGAATGAAGAGAGTAGCTCAATTCTTGACTATTGAAGACAGGATTGAACCCTTTTTAAAATCCCTCCAAAAGGAAGGAATAAATACCTGCATTTCCACTGTTTTTAAGACTCCAGAAGAAGCCGAAATGGGAAGCCCTCTCTTCCTTGATATGGTAGAGGACGCCAGTATTCTTTTTGACAGTAATGGATTCTTCTCAAAAAGACTGGTAAGGCTTCGAAACAGATTAAGAGAACTGGGCGCAAAGAGGGTATGGAGGGGAAATGCCTGGTACTGGGTTCTAAAACCAGACTATAAACCTGGTGAGGTCATCGAATTATGACTAACAAGACTCTTGCCCACAGTTATATGAGAAAGGCAGTGGATCGGCTTGATGTTCTTGACTTGCTTTTTAAAAAAAATGCATTTTCTGATGTAATAAGAGAAGCACAGGAGATAGTGGAACTATCTCTTAAAGGTATGCTGCGTTTTGTGGGGGTGGAACCACCGAAGTTTCATGATGTTGGCGGCCTGCTGCTTGAGCATAAAGATAAATATCCCCTGCATATATCCAGACATCTGGAGAGGCTTGCTGCTATCTCAAAAAAACTCAGGAAAGAAAGGGAACTGGCCTTTTATGGCGACATTGATTTCATACCCACTGAAGAGTATACAGATGAAGACGCAAGTGAAGCAATCGAAGATGCCAGGTTTGTGGTAGATACAGCAAAGAACTTGATATATAGCTGAAGTCATAACCTTCAAGACTACTTTGAGTCATCGGGACACAATATCGTTTCCTTATGAAAAACTGTACCTGGTACAAGTAAATACGTACCTGGTACATTTTTCACCCCATACTGCAAACTGTTTTTATGCTGCATCCTGATCACATAGCAGATTAGAGATTAAATGAAAATTTATAACCCACCCAAGCCCACCGGCGGTAGCCTGCAATTATTACTTATTAGCTGGCAGACAAAAATCATTAAACATCGTTTGGACCTTCATATCTCTTAATTGCCTCATTTTGGCCCTCAAAAAGTGTTTTTAGGAGAAAGAGAGAGGTGTAATTCAGAGTTATCTATTTAGTTTTCAATAACCTGAGTATGTCCGACCCTAAATATACGAAATATAAGATTAACTTAAAAGTTTATGTAGTTGTTAGAAGAAGTTATATCTGGTAAAATTACAGGACGAAAGAGTAAGAGTGGAGGAATGATGAAAACACTTGAATATACAGCAATAGTTTGGAAAGAGGAAAAGGGTTATGTTTCCAAGTGTCCAGAATTAGGAGTGGCAAGCTGTGGAGATACATTTGAAGAGGCTGTAAAAAATTTAAAAGAGGCTGTGGAGCTTTATATTGAAAATGCCAGAGAACTTGACTTAATGGATGATATTAAGGAAAGCCTGACAGCAAAGGAGAAATTTACTGCCCGCTTTGAACTTGTTGTTTGATGCCAAAACTCCCAATACTTGCATCAAAAGATGTTATCAAGGCCCTAAAACATTTAGGCTTTGAGCCAGCGCCTAAAAGAGGCAAGGGAAGTCATTTTGCGTTTGTCAGAAAAACGAAAGAAAAAACTTATCTTGTTATCGTTCCCCAAAAAAACGAAATTCCTCGAGGCACATTACTATCAATTATTGAGTAATCAGGCTTGACAAGAACTAAATTTATCAAGATCTTAAAAAAATCACCCTAGACAAACTTAGATTAACTTAAAATGCATGGAAGCAGGGGCAGACTACTTCTTCTCAAAATCCACAGAATTCGAAGCACTTACGGAAGTGCTCCGGCAAATGACTCAAACCCCCCGGAAAGCAGAAAACAGGAATGGAAAAGCGAGTAACTGAAAAAAATCAGCTGTGCCTAAAAATTATATATGAAAAACTGTATCTGGTACAAGTGAAAACGTACCTGGTACATTTTTCACTCCCTATTCACTGCTTTTATTTGACAGGACATAAGAATTATGTAAATATACGTTATGTAGATATACATAATTTATGAGGTTCTCTCATGCGTAATCCGTTTATTTTTGGCGAGGTTGTCACAGGCAATGATTTTGCTGACAGAAAGGATGAGACTACAAGCCTTCTACAAGATTTAAAAGACGGAGAAAAAATTTTTCTGATATCTCCCCGCCGTTATGGAAAAACTTCACTTATCGTTAATACTCTCGAGAAATTAAAAAAACAGGGTTTGTATACGATTTATATTGATCTTTACAAGGCGACCTCTTTGCATAAGCTTCTTGAGCTGTATGCAAGAGAGATAGCACTGAAAGTGGAGACAAAAGTTGAGAGGGCGATAAGTTTAATTAAAGAGACACTTCCCCGATTAAGGCCCAAAATTACTATTGGCGCTGATGGCAGCCCGTCTATTGGTATTGATTATATCAGTGAGAGAGGTGACGTTTTAAATTCTTTTGACGAATTGTTTGAACTGCCCCAGAAAATCGCTTTAAGGAAGAAAAAAAATTTTGTGATTGTTTTTGATGAATTTCAGGAGATTCGAGATTTTGATGGTGAATCTCTTGAGAAGTCTCTGCGTTCATGCATCCAGCATCAAAGAAATGTGGCTTATCTATTCGCTGGCTCAAAAACACATATGATAGAAGATATGGTTTTTAATAAAGACCGTGCTTTTTATAAAATTGGTAAAGTGATGAATCTTGATAAGATTCCCAGGGCAGAGTTTGAAGAATTTCTTTCAGACAAATTCAAAACCACGGGTTTCTCCCTAGACAAAGGCACATTAGATAAGATACTTGATAAAGTAGAAAATTATCCCTATAATGCTCAGTTTTTATGTCATGAACTATGGGATAGGCACAGAGATAGAAAAAAAATTAATATAACAGATGTTAAGACTTGTCTGAAGAAAATCGTTAATGAACAGACACCTTATTATATAACTTTATGGGACGATTTAACTATCAATCAAAGAGATGTCCTTAGTGCTGTAGTAAATATCAGGGATAAGAGAATATTTTCTCAGGATTTTGCATCTGCAAGTGGCATCAAACCTTATTCCACATTGCAGACTTCTGTTTCTCTGTTAATAAAAAAAGGCATTCTGGCAAAGAGCAATGACACCTATGAGATTACAGATGTGTTTTTTAAAGAATGGATTAGACTGATGACAGGTTAGACATTTTTCCTTATTGCCCCTTACTTTTTACTCCTTAATGTTTTTATTCCTTTCTTGATACTGCTTACAATCGTAGTAGAATGTAATACAGGAAGATAAAGCTGAGAGCTGCAAAAGCCAAAGCATGGGGAATGGTTATTGACAATGACTTCAAACAAAACGGATAGAAAAAATGCAGGGTGATTGGTAATGGCAAACAAAATAAGCAGATTAGTCAGAGTATTTAAAAAAAACGAAATACTATTGGCTTATCTCTTTGGTTCCCAGAAAGAAGCCGGACTGAAATATCTAAACGAAAAAAAAGCAACCATCGAGGAAACCTCAGATTTGGATATTGGTATCCTGTTGAAAACTCCGCCAGTTGATATGTATAAATTCTACGGAAAGCTTTATTATGATTTATCAACTATATTTGAACCATTTAAGACTGATATTGTCCTTCTCCATGAAGTGAACTTTCTTTTAAAATTTGAAATCATAAAAGGACACCGCATATACACCTCAAGTGAAAAATTTGCAGATGAATATGAAGAGCATGTTATGAAATTTGCATCCGACCTTTACTTTAAAAGAAAAATGTTTGAAGAAGATTTCTTAGAGGCATTGAAGAATGATTATTTCGAAATTGAACTTAAATAAAATTCAAGATAATCTCAATCTGATTGGCGAATTCCTTGAAAAATTAAGAAAACTCCGAAGACTATCAAAAGATGAGTTTCTCAGTGATGAAAGAAATCCAGCTGCTGCTGAAAGTTTCCTAAGAAGATGTATTGAAGCCGTATTTGATGTTGGAAGACACATATTATCAAAAAGCTTTGGCTTTAAAAGCCTTGAAAATAAGGAAGCAGCTAAAGAATTGGGCGATAAAGGAATAGTCACGAAAGAATATTCTGAAATGCTTATAAAAATAGCTGGCTATAGAAACAGGATGGTTCATTTCTACAAAGAAATCAAAGACAGGGAGTTCTATGATATTTTACAAAATGATTTAGGTGATGTTGAAAAATTCCTCAAAGAAATGGAAATTTTTCTAAGAAAATATAAAAAACGAGATTGAAGCATTGAAAACACCAGAGAACTTGACTTAATGGATGATATTAAGGAAAGCCTGACAGCAAAGGAGAAATTTACTGCCCGCTTTGAACTTGTTGTTCAATGCCAAAAAAAGCCCTCATCACAGGTATTACCGGCCAGGATGGCTCCTATCTTGCTGAACTTCTGCTCCATAAAAATTATGAAGTACACGGTATTATTCGTAGGGCTTCTACTTTCAATACGAAAAGAATAGACCATCTGTATAAAGATTCTCATAACAAAAATATTAAAATGTTCCTTCATTACGGAGACATGACCGACTCTAGTAATCTGAACCGTATCCTAGAAAAGGTTCAACCTGATGAAATATATAATCTTGCGGCACAGAGCCATGTAAAAGTTTCATTTGAAGTGCCGGAATATAGATTGGAAAGAGTATATTGAAATTGATCCTATATATTTTCGTCCAACAGAAGTCGAAAACTTAAGGGCAGATTTCTCTAAAGCTAAAAGCATATTAAATTGGTCTCCAAAGATTTCATTTAAAGACCTTGTTAAGATAATGGTTGATTTTGATTTAGAACTTGCAGGACTTCCTTCACCTGGAGAAGGCAAAAGAATCCTTCAAAAAAATGGATTGGACTGGCGAGCCTAAGGAGGTAAAGATGGATTTAAGTAATAAAAGAATTACAGTAACCGGAGGGAAGGGATTCCTTGGGACGCATCTTATTAGAAAACTCAAGGAAGAAAGAAAGTGTCAGAATGTATTTATTGCTGATTTACCTGAATATGATTTAATTAAGCATGGTGTCCCGAATTAAATAAATTAAAGTCATTGACATTGACGTAAATTAGGTTATAATAGTCATTATGATTAACTATGATTTTCTTACTATCCAAAATCCATGGTGGTTTAAGAAAGAAGGAATAGAGGCAGATGCCAAGATTAGAGAGTTTGAGGCTTCAAGCGTAAAGTATCTGCCGCAGAACATATTAAATTTGCCGCTTGAGAATGGAGCGGTTAATATTGTTTACGGCCCTCGTCAGACAGGTAAAAGCACGGCCATCAAACTTTTGATCAGGAAGCTTCTAAAAAGAGTTCCGCCCATAAACATTCTTTATTTTAATTGCGATTGCCTTGATTCTCGCAAGGATATTATAGATTTGGTTTCAAGTTTCTTAGACGGACTTCAGTCCGAATCCGGAGAAAATCCGCCAAATTATTTATTTTTGGATGAAATTTCTTCAGTAAATGACTGGCCCTATGCCATAAAATGGCTTGCTGACAACAATTTTTTTAATAATTCAAAAATAATTTTGACTGGCTCAAGTAGTATAAGCTTAAAAAAGAGCGGAGAATTTCTTCCGGGAAGAAGGGGCAAAGGCAAAGATGTAATGTTTTTACCGATCAACTTCTTTGATTATTTTAATCTTTTTTACCCTCAGCTAAAATTAACATCACGCCCCCGTTCTTTTGGAGATTTAAAACAAATGATAAGAAAATTATCAATTAAAAAAATAAATCTCAGAAAGGATTATCAACGGTTTCTTTTAACCGGAGGCTTTTTAAAGATACTGGATCTGACTGTTAAGAAAGAACCCTATTTTGATGCTGTAGAGCTTTACAAAAATACCCTGAGAAGCGAATTGGCAAAATACGGGAAAAAAGAGATGCACGCCCGGTTGATATTAGCTAAAATAATCGCTTCCCTCGGTTCAGAGACGTCTTATGCCAATGTAGCCGAAGAAGCAGAATTAGGTTCCAAAAATACAGCAGCCGAATATTTAAGATTCTTTTCAGATTCTTTCTTTTTGATAGAAACGTTTTTTTATAATATTCCTCAAAAGAGGGTAATTCTTAAAAAGAACAAGAAATATTATCCTACTGATACTTTTTTGTTCTGGATATTTAACAGTTTTATCTCCGGAGCTAACGAAATTGATGGATTTTACCAAAAATATCTCCAGCCCTCACTTGATAGCCAGATAGCCGAGGCGTTTATTGCCGGCGAGCTCTACAAGCAAGGATTTGAGTTCCATTATTTTAAGAATAAAAAAGAGATTGACTTCTGGATTCCTCAAAAAGAATTGGCGATTGAGCTGAAATATAAGGATAAAATTACGAAGCAGGATATGCAGGATTTAAAATATGGCAGGACGAAGATCCTCGTTTCTAAAAATGTATTAGAAAAGAAAGATGGTATTTTAGTTATTCCTATTTATCTTTTTGGATTGATAGATTTAGCCTATTTTGTTTAAAGCTGTCCCTGATTTGATTTCATGCCCCTTCAGATATAGTATTACTCCAATCGCAAAAAATCTCCGTATATCCTTTTTTCTTTAAATTTGTTGAAGATGCTTTAAAGCTTTATTCTCCTTTTATTAAAAAAACAAAAGAATTTATAAAATTAGCAGATAAATAAATTCCTTATTTACTGTTTTTATCCGCGTAGATCCGTTTCAAATGTAGCTGTTACTAATGAATCATATTTGTTCTCGTTCAGCCTGGATTGGGGGAAACTAGCAGAAAATTTAGTTAAGGAACTCGTTCAGTTTTAAAAAAGCAAGGATGTGGATAAAAAGGATACCTAATCCGAAAATTAGGCTGTATGTTCGGAAAAAATTAGACAACTTTTAATTTGTTTTGATAAACAACCCGATATTTTGTATATTAATAGCTACAGATAGCCGAGCTTTTTGATTTAATATTTTTCAAATAGGTAAACAATGTTTTACGATCGAGAGTTGAGACATAAGGTAATGAAATACCTGGATGGCCCAGAAGCCATAATAATTCTTGGCTCAAGGCAGGTTGGAAAGACTACCCTATTGAAAATTATTATGGAAAAGATCGCCATTCCTGAAAGGGTTTTTTATCTTGATCTAGAATACCCTAAGAATCTGGATATTGTTGAAGAAGGTCCTGAAAACCTCATATCCTACCTTGCCTCAAATGGTGCTTCAATGGAGATAAAGAATTATGTTTTTTTAGATGAGATTCATTATATGAGGAACCCTTCAAGGTTTATAAAACTTATTGTTGATCACCACTCAGATAAATTAAAAATTCTATGCACTGGTTCATCAGCTCTGGGTATAAAAATTAAATTTCAAGATGCATTTGTGGGGCGAAAATTAATCTTTACACTGCACCCATTAAGTTTCCGTGAATTTCTTGTCTTTAAGGGAGAAAAAAAATTGGCGGATAATCTGCCTGCTAAGCCTTTTGAACAGACAAACGATCCAACACGATTTTTTAAGGAAAATTACAGCCGTTATTTTAAAGAGTTTTTGATTTACGGTGGATATCCAAGGGTAGTGCTCGAGGAAAGCTATGAGAAAAAAGAGAAATTTTTGGGTGAAATTGTCAGTTCATACATATATAAAGACATAAGAAGCCTTTTCAGTATTGGCAATATCACCAAATTCAATAATTTAACAAAAGTTCTGGCAAGTCAAATAGGCTCACTTACAAACATATCTCAACTTTCCCGGACTCTAGAGATAACAAGAAAGACAGTATTAAATTATGTTTCGATCCTTGTGAATTCTTTTATAATCTCTTCGCTGCCACCCTATTCTAAAAGCAAGAACGTTGAAGTCCGCAAAGCCAGCAAAATCTACTTTTCTGACAACGGCCTGAGAAATTATATTATCGGTGATTTGAGCCCTTCGATTTCAAGAGCCGACATCGGAGCGCTTCTTGAAAATATGATATTTAATGGGCTGATAAAAAGAAAAAGAGAGATGGAGAATCTTTTTTACTGGCGCACAAAAGACAAAGCTGAGGTAGATTTTGTGTCCGTTTCAGGCGAAAAGATAATGCCCCTTGAAGTCAAGGCACGAGCCCATTCTCATCGGGGACTATTAAGTTTTATGAAAAGATATAATATTCGGCAAAGTTACGTTGTCCATCTTGGAGATTTTGAGAAAAATGATGTTTCATTCATCCCCGCTTACTGGTTAGCATAAAACAAAACTAAAAGTCATTCCTCTATGGAAGTGGCTGCTGCTGGAGTAGATTGTATGTACCCCTTAGCCTATGAATATTCTCAAAATGCCCATCAGTATGGAAAAAATGGGGACACCTATGAAATTACAGATGTGTTTTTTAAAGAATGGATTAGACAGATGACAGGTTAGACATTTTTCCTTTATTTCACAAGAGGAATTTTATCATCTTAAGAAAATAGAGCGAAGAATTGTCCTTGATGATGAGGATTAAATATGGAAGATAAGGCTGTAGAAAGAGTATTCAAGGTAATAAATAAAATGTATCAAGAGGGTAGACTCAAAGACTATGCAGTCGGCGGGGCAGTGGCCACCATTTACTATACCGAGCCTTTTGCCACCAAAGACATAGATATATTTTTTATTCCTCCCGAAAAAGATAAGATAATCCTCTTGACCCCGTTCTATGATTTTTTATTAAAAAAAGGCTATAAGACATATAAAGAATACATCATGATCGGGGAAATCCCAATTCAGTTTATTCCAACGGCAACCGAATTAGAAAAGGAAGCGGTTGAAAAGGCGATCTCCATCAAGTATAAAAACATAGAAGTTAAAATTTTAAGACCGGAATATTTGGTCGCCATATTTCTGGAGGTTTTTAGACCCAAAGATAGAGATAAATTGATAAAGCTTTTCGACCAGGCAAAAATAGATAAAGCCCTCTTAAGGGATGTTTTAGCCAGGCATAATTTAGACAAGAAGTTTGATGATTTTAGGGAAAGATATTATGGATAATATAATTGCTAAAAATCAAAAAGAGGTTGAAAAATACCGCCAGATGATATTTAGATCAAAGGAAGAATGCCGCCGGATATTCGCCAAAGAGCCATTTGAAAAAAAGATAAAAACGGCCTTTGAGTTGTACCGGCGAGCCGAATATATTAAAAAATTTGTTCGATAGAATAACATAAAAAAAGGCATTCTGGCAAAGAGCAATGACACCTATGAAATTACAGATGTGTTTTTTAAAGAATGGATTAGACTGATGGCAGGTTAAACATTTAAAAATGATGTTTCATTCATCCCCGCTTACTGGTTAGCATAAAACAAAACTAAAAGTCATTCCTCTATGGAAGTGGCTGCTGCTGGAGTAGATTGTATGTACCCCTTAGCCTATGAATCCGTGTAAATCAGCGTCTAATATTGTTTTGTTTGTTTTTATCCGTGTCAAAAGGAAAAAGAGAACTTGGCTGGCAACTGAAAGTGAAGTTCAAAGAATTAAATATCCCTGAACTACATTATAATTTAGGTGTAGGATCTAGCCTCCATGGGTGGCAAACAGGAGAAATATTAAAGAGAATAGAGAAGGAGTTAATAGAAATAAAAGGAAGGGAAAAAGGTGAAAAATATCCTTACTATGTGTTTTCACAGAAATAATTCAGGGTTCATTCAGGATTCATGTTTGGCAGCTGACCCAGGCAATAGAGATAAGTTTTGAAGTTGAAGAAAAGATTAAAGAAGAATAAATAATAATGGACTTAAAGAAACTAATTTCTAAAGCTGAATCAGAAATCATAGAATTTAAGAAGTCCCCAGGAGAATACAAAGAGATAATTGAGACAATCTCTGCTTTTTCTAATACCAAAGGTGGTAAGATAATTATTGGTGTTTCTAATTCAGGCAAATTGCTTGGTATAGATATAGGCAAAGATACTATTGAGCACCTTACCAATAAAATCTCCCAGAATACTGACCCTAAAGTCCATCCTCGCATAACTACAAAAAAGATAAATAACAAGCACATAATCATTATTGAAGTAAAGGAATCATCTGACCATTTAGTTTTAGCCTTTGGTAGACCCTTCAAACGAGTAGGCAAATCCACTGTTAGAATGAGTAAGGATGAATACGAAAGCTTAATCTTGGAGAAACATAAAGAGAAATTGTATTTTGATTCTCAGATTTGTAAAAAGGAAGCGTTAAAAGATATTAATAGAGAAAGGGTGGAATGGTTTATTAAAGATGCAAAAAAGCAGAGAGGCTTAGATATAGATGATAGCTTATCAATAGAGGAAATTTTAGAAAGGTTGAAGTTGGCCAAAGAAGGAAACTTGACAAATGCGGCTGTCTTATTATTTGGCAAAAATCCCCAAAAGATCTTTTTACAAACAGTAATAAAAGCAATTAAATTTAAAGGCAGTGATGTGACTGAAGATATGCTCGATTTTAAAACAATAGAAGGGGATATATTAACTCAACTTAAAAAGGCAGAAGATTTTATCTTTGAACACATTCCCAAACAGGCATGGATAGAAGAAGGCGAACTCCAAAGACAGGAAAAATGGTTATATCCACCCAGGGCAATAAGAGAGGCTTTGGCAAATGCTTTAGCACATAGAGATTATAGAACTGCATCAAGTATTCAGATTAGAATTTTTGATGATAGGTTAGAGATTTGGAATCCCGGGTGTTTGCCTCCAGGTCTTACAATAGAAAAATTAAAGATAAAACACGATTCTGTCCCCAGAAATCCTCTGATTGCCAGAGCCTTTTTCTGGGTAAAATATGTGGAGGAAGTAGGCACAGGAACGAATAAAATAATTAGGTGGTGCAAAGAATGGGAACTTCCTGAGCCGGAATTTGAAGAGACAGGAACAAGTTTCGTCTTGACCTTCAGGAGGTATTATATTGATGAAAGTATATTGGGAAGATTAAATGAGCGTCAAAGGAGAGCAATAGAGTATCTTTTGAAGAATAAAAAGATAACCAATAAAGAATACAGGAAGATAAATTCTGATATTTCTGACAGGACTGCCCTAATAGACCTTATGGATTTAGTAGAGAAGAAAGTGATGGTTGCGAAAGGGACAAAGAAATACAGATACTACATACTTCGGTAATTTCGGATAGACTTCGGATAGACTTCGGATAGACAATTTGCAAGAAAATATATGATTAAAGACGATAAGAACGCATAATAATTGTAATAGAAAAACTTGCTAGATTACGCTTTGGGTACAAAAAACAAAAATCGCTTCGCTCACCCACCGGCGGTAGCCTGCAATCCGCATCAAATATGCTTTTTCTTTTTAATACTTTTTTGTTTTTATCCGCGTAGATCCGGTGCGTCACGAAGCGTATAGATGCCAGCCGGTGAAAATCCGGTCCGGCCAATTTGCCATTCAGTCGGAAGAGGCAAAGACAGCAGTCGCTGGTGACAGCGATGCTGAAGCTTTCTGCGTTCGGTGAGGTAAGCCGTAATGAAAATGAACAGATTAGCTTCGTTAAGCCTTGCAGCTGGCCAGTCTTTCGGAGTGGATGAAGCCTGTCACTGTGCAGGAAGAAATGGCAGCAAGCACTGCACAGGGCTGTCGGAGTTGGAACTGGCGGCGTGCGAACAAAGGGTGTGTATATGAACGTGAGAGGTCTTAACCCAAAGGGATGGCGACCTAAAATGACGAAATATAAGCGAGAGCGAAGTTATCGTCATAGGGTTAAGAAGTCGGAGATGCCCATAGTAGTGATGAGCTGTCGGACAACAGAACCGGCGGTTAGCGAAGGGACATTGCTTCAAGCAAGTTTCTAAAGAAAGGAGTATTTTTGTAATGACTGATAGTCTACATACGAAACGCAAGTCACAGATGAGTGACAAGGAAAGGATACGAGACTTTCAGAGGAAACTTTATCGCAAAGCCAAGCAGGAGCGATTTAAGATGGTATTTAATGCATAAGTTGCAGAGATATTACAAAAGGAAAAGCCAGAGAGCGAGCAGGCTTTATCGCCGTAAAGTCTTCGAGGAACTGGTCAGCCGATGTGGGCTGATAGACCCGACGAAAATGCTTCGTTCCCCGGCACCTGTGAAAGTTTTGGATTAAGCTTGTCGGAAAGCCGTGTGCGGGAAAACCGCATGCACGGTTTGATGAGGGTTACAGGTACTAGGTTGTATGATATGCGCTTATTAAGACACGGAAGGGGAAACCTGGATACTGACTATAGCGAAATCTAACCAGGTATTACCTGCTTCTACTCTACCGTCTAATGTTTTAATCTTTTATCCGTGCAAATACGCATCTAAAAAAAGATTCAAATTTGCTCTTGACATTTAAAACATTTCAGCTTGCCTAAATCCCATTATAAGAAAGAAGTTATGCTGAAAAGCAAAATAAAAATGCTAGAAATTCTTAAGGATTATTTTGAGGGAAGAAAGGATATAGCCTTTGCCTTCCTTTTTGGCTCAGCGGCAAGAGGTAAAATTCGCAGGGAAGGCGATATAGACATTGCCGTATACTTCTGGCCCGAAAAAGATATAGAATGGGAAGCTTTTAAAAAAACATATAAAGGAGAGAGCAGGATTGGCCTTGATCTGGAAAGGCTTTTTAAGAAAGAAGTTGATCTTATAGTGCTAAATAGAGCAAGAGCTGTCCTTGCAGATGAGATTATGAGGAAAGGAAAGCCTATAATAATCAAAAATAGAGGAATCCTTATGGATTTCTTTTGTATTGTAAGTGATGAAGCTGAATATGTGAGGGATTGGTATGAGAGATATTATAAGGAGAGAAGACTTGCATCAAGCAGATAGATCAAAGCTCATCCCTCATATAGAGTATCTAGAGAAGGCACATTAATTCTAGACAGAGAGCCTGAACTTCGAACCAGTTTAATAGAAAGAAACTCTCTGAAATTCAGGGAATGCATTGGTATTCTTAAAGAAGCAGAAATATTATGAAGATAGACCTTTAAGCAAAATCTTTGAAGAGCTTGTAGATGAATATGTTGACAGGCACAGGGAAACTCTTGAATTGATAGGTATACCATCTCTGCCTTTGCCAAAATGCTTCTTTTTAATTAAATTCATTGGAGAATGGGGGACAGGAACAAATAGAATGATTGCAAATTAAGTATAAGTCTCCCATAATTAAATAAAAGAGGAGAAGGAAAATAAAGTTCTTTATCACTATATCTCAAGATGAGGATGGGATGTTCATAACTGAATGTCCATCCATTCCTGGCTGCGTGAGTCAAGGCAGGACCGAAAAAGAGGCCGAGAAGAATATTCGAGAGGCTATCAAAGAGTGTTTGAAGGTGCGAGCTGAAAAAGGGATGCCTCTAACAGTGACTATTCGCCAAGTTGAGGTGCGTGTTTAATGCCCACGGTGCCGGTATTAAAACCTCGAGAAATTGTGAAAGCTTTTGAGAAACTTGGCTGGGAAGTTGCTCGCGTGTATGGAAGTGGCTACTGCTGGAGTAGAAGGAGACGGAATCCGACCCTAAATATACTAAATATAATAGATTAACTTAAAAGTTTATGTAGTTGTTAGAAGAAGTTATATCCGGTAAAATTACAGGCCGAAAGAGTAAGAGTGGAGGAATAATAAGAAGCCTTGAGGAGTGGACAAAATGAATATTCCTGAGGACTTAAAAGGTGCGATAATTGATTTTATAAACGAAGCTGATAAAATCCCAAATTTAAAATATGTTGTATTATTTGGATCTATTCCCAAAGGTGAAATTTCTAAAAAGAGTGATATAGATCTACTTATGCTTTTTGATACAGAGCATAATCCTGAAGTAGGAAAAGAAATGGATATTTGTTTAGGAATTTCTTCAAAAATTGCACAGAAGTATGATCTGGCTCATTCATTTTCATTTGTTATGAAAAACCTGAACGATCCTGATGATATTGATACAGATTTCCTTTGGAATATATCAAAAGAGGGAACAATTATTTGGGGAAGACCGGACATTGAGCTAATTAGAAAGCCAGGAAAAAATTTACAAACTAAGTCTTTAATAACTTATTCTACAAAAGGTCTTACTTCAAAAAATAAGTCAGCTATTTATAGAGGTCTATTTGGCTACAGATTTTCTCAAAAGGTTAATGATAAATCATATTATAGCCAGAAAAAGGGCTTAATTGAGAGGAAAGAGTATAAATTGGGAGACGGTGTCCTTTTGGTGCCTTCAGATATGGAGGAGGAAATATTGCAATTACTGAGTGAAGAAGGGGCGAAATACAAAAGCACAAAAATATGGAGGTAGCCATATTTTGAAACTTTGATTGCAAAAAAGGATGTTTTCTGAGCATTTTGAAACCTTAATTTCAAAAAAGCAGAAAGGTGGGCAAGGCAGATACCTGATCCTAAAACAAGGATGAAAAAGCGAGTAACTGAAAAAAATCAGCTGATAAATAAATTCCTTATTTATTGCTTTTATCCGCACAGATCCATGTCTAAAAAAGAAATTTAGATTCAATGCCAAAAAAAGCCCTCATCACAGGTATCACCGGACAGGATGGTTCCTACCTTGCTGAACTTCTGCTCGAAAAAGGCTATGAAGTACACGGTATTATTCGTAGGGCTTCTACTTTCAATACTAAAAGAATAGATCATCTGTATAGAGATCCCCATAACAAAAATATTAAAATGTTCCTTCATTATGGCGATATGACCGACTCTAGTAATCTTAACCGTATCCTTGAAAAGGTTCAACCTGATGAAATATATAATCTTGCGGCACAGAGTATGGGTGATTATTCAAAAGCAAAAAGAGAACTTGACTGGTAACCGAAAGTGAAGTTCGAAGAATTGGTAAAAATAATGGTCAAAGCTGATTGGGGAAAAGTGAAGGTGAAAGCTAAAAATCTTTTTTCAGAAGATCCTGAATATTCTTAAAATTAAGGCTATTCTGAGATAAAAATGAATCCCCATAACACAATTAAGGTAGTAAGTATTGTTGGGGCACGCCCAAATTTCATAAAGCTGGCTCCTGTTTCATCGGCAATAGAGGAACATAATAAAAACAGTAATAGACAAATAAAAGAAGTCATTATACACACTGCCCAGCATTACAATGATAATATTTCAAAGATATTCTTCAAAGAATTAAATATCCCTGAACCACATTATAATTTAGGTGTGGGATCTAGGTCTCATGGATGGCAAAGAGGTAGAGATATTAATTAGAGAAGAATAGCAATGAATTTGAAAGAGATAATTTCACAAGGTGAATCAGAAACCATCGAATTCAAAGAGTCCACTGGAGAATGGAAGGAAATAATTAAGACTATTTCCGCTTTTACCAATACAAAAGGTGGAAATATCCTCATCGGAGCTTCCGATAAAGGGAAAATCATTGGTGTTCAAATTGGAAAAAAGACAATAGAGGCTTTAGTAAATAAGATTAAGGAAAATACAGATCCTAAGATATTCCCAAGCATATCGGTTGAAAATATAAAAAAGCAAAATGTTATTTTAATAAAAGTTGAAGAGAATAAATCAAAGCCTGTATTTGCTTTTGATAGAGTTTATAAAAGAGTTGGAAAGTCTACTGTAAAGGCAAGCAGCGAAGAGATAAGAAAGCTGGCATTGGAAGGAGAAAAGATTTATTGGGATGAACAAATCTGCAAGGGTGCAAAATTAGAGGATATTAATTGGGGATTTGTTAAAAACTTTTTTATACCCAGATATGAGAAATTTTCTAAGAAAATGATTATTGGAACTCCAGAAGAATTGTTGGAAGCGTTGGGTTGTATGAAGGAAGGTAAACCGACGAATGCCGGTATTTTATTGTTTGGAAAAGCACCTCAGAAATTTTTCAGGAATTCATACATCGGTTTAGCGAGATATAAAGGAAAGATAGAAGAAGTAAAAAGATTAGATTATAAGGAATTTTTTGCTAATTTATTTCATCAAATTGACGAATGCGATAAATATATCAAGGAACATATAGCAATAATGTCGAGGTTATTACCTCATAAAGTCGAAAGAGAAGATATTCCTGAGTATTGCTGGTTCTCTATAAGAGAGTTGATAACCAATGCTGTCTGCCATCGGGACTACGAAGATCAAGGAAGCAAAGTTATAGTGAAGACATTTTCGGATAGAATTGAATTTTATAACCCCGGTGGCTTACCCAAGGGAATAACACCAGAGAATATTTTAATCAGGCAATATTCCAGAAATCCTATCATTGCTAATACGCTTGCAAAGGTAAAATACATAGAGGAGTTGGGAGAAGGTTGGAATAAGATTATTGATGAGCATAAAAGCCATCCGTTAAAACCAAAACTGCCGAAGATAATTTCAGATAAATATAGTATTCTCATAATTTTATACTCTGTAAGAAAGAAGTTTGAGAAGACAAAAATGGAGCTAAATGAAAGGCAAAAAAGAGCAATAGGCTATTTAAGGCGTAATGAAAAGATAACAAATAAAGAATATCAGGAAATAAATAAAACAACCAAAAAAACAGCAACAAGAGACTTGCAGGAATTGGCAAGGTTAGAAATCCTGATTAAGAGTGGTA
>Ga0268276_1001780_pt1 | contig 19998 bp, 21 predicted proteins | sample saktaG_4_FD_190145 | JGI IMG/M metagenome (GOLD analysis project Ga0268276, IMG submission 190145) | Saline water microbial communities from Sakinaw Lake, British Columbia, Canada - sak_2010_1_5_45m | ecosystem: Environmental > Aquatic > Non-marine Saline and Alkaline > Saline ... | reverse complement strand
AAGATAAGAGCCGGAGATTTTAATTTTTACTATGGTAAAGCGCATGTGTTAAAGAACGTGTCGATGGATATTGCCACAAACAAAGTAACCGGTATTATCGGCCCGTCCGGGTGCGGTAAATCAACGTTTTTGCGCAGCATAAACCGTATGAATGACACAATACTTGGCACCAAGGCAGAGGGCCGCATGATAATAGACGGCAAAAATATTTATGATGAAGATATCGATGTTGTAGAGATAAGGCGCAAGGTCGGGATGGTATTTCAAAAATCAAACCCTTTTCCAAAAACTATTTTTGATAATGTAGCGTATGGATTAAGGATAAATGGAGTAAAAGATAAGTATTATATACAAGAACGGGTGGAAAAAAGCCTGAAAGACGCGGCAATATGGGATGAAGTTAAGGATAGGTTGAATAAAAACGCATTTGAGCTATCCGGCGGCCAACAGCAGCGGCTTTGTATAGCAAGAGCATTGGCGGTGGAGCCGGAGATAATTCTTATGGACGAGCCCGCTTCCGCGTTAGATCCTACCGCAACGCTGAAGATCGAGGAGTTGATACAACAACTGAAGAAAAAATATACAATAATTATCGTGACGCACAACATGCAGCAAGCGGCCAGAATTTCTGACTTCACAGCGTTTTTTATGCTGGGCGAACTCATAGAGTATAATATTACGAGCATCATGTTCACAAAACCCAGCAAGAAAATCACCGAAGATTATATAACGGGGAGGTTTGGATGATGAGAGTGATTTTGCTGATAGCTATGTGTCTAATCTTATCATCCTGCGAGACTGTGCGAAATATTCAGAATGATGATAGGTTTAGTACCATAGGATCCTTTGAGCTTAATCCGGTTCAGCCGAATAATTATTGGTATAATGGTCAGTCATACGAGTACAATGAATACGAGATAGAGATCACGGCCGGGCCAGGCCAGGCGAAAATTCAGTGGGCCGGGAAAATAATAGGCACAACGCCTTTTGTCTACCGCTTTACAGGAATATTGGACAAGGATGATTATATAAAAGTCCGGGCTATCCCGATGGACGGAAATCTACCGGCACAGGAAGCGGCGCTTCGTATAAGGAAAGAGCTTCCGAGAAAAATACATTTTGATCTAAGAAATAAACAAGAGGCCAATAACATATGAAGAAAGTGCTGTTTGTGTGTGTAGAAAACTCATGTAGAAGCCAGATGGCGGAAGGATTCGCTAGACTTTTTGGTGAGGGTATATTCGAGCCATATAGCGCCGGTTCAAAGCCATCCGGCAAAGTCGACCATATGGCAGTAGAAGTTATGAAAGAGGCAGGTATCGATATATCATCACAGAAATCCAAGGGCTTTAATGACCTTAGCATTAAAGAATTTGACATGGTTATTACATTAGGGTGCAGTGATGTGTGCCCTTTTGTCCCCGCGAAGGAGCACATGGAATGGAAGATCGGCGATCCGAAAGGCAAAGATATCGATTTTTTCAGGATCGTTCGAGATCAAATCAAAGACCGCGTTAAAAGATTAGCAGAATCTATTACTCATAACGAAAGAGGGAGATAAATAAATGAAAAGACACTTTGATGATGAATTAAGAGATCTAAAACAAGACATCTTGAAAATGGGCGTTTTTGCTCAGGATGCTATCCATAACTCTATAGAATCCTTAAAGAATCGAGATAGGGAACTGGCGAAGAACATTATAGAAAACGACACAAAGATAGATCGGCTTGAGCTTGTCATCGATGAAAAATGTGTTGATTTGATTGCCCGTCACCAGCCACTCGCAAAAGACTTACGATTTATTACAGTCGGCATGAAATTAAACTCGGAACTTGAGAGGATTGCTGATATTGCCGTTGATATTGCGCAACGTGTTCTCGAAATCGTAGATAAGCCGCTATTAAAGCCTTTAGTCGATATTCCAAAATTGACGATTATTGCGCAAAATATGGTAAAAATGGCTGTCGACTCATTTGTGAAAGATGATGTTGAACTGGCCAAAGAGGCCATATTGTCCGATGGCGAAGCCGATAAACTGCGTAATGCAATAACTAAGGAATTGATAGAAGATTACATGGCTAAAGATGCTTCTACGGCCCCGCGGGCCGTCCAGCTTCTCTTAATCGCTCGATTCCTTGAGCGCGTATGCGATCACGCTACTAACATTGCTGAAGACGTAATCTACATGGTTCAGGCTGAGGTGGTAAGGCACCACCCCGAAAAGCTAAAATAAATCTTACCAGTCCTTAACTCCAATGATTTTTGTCTATTATATGATTTCGTTTTTTAATTGACAAAAACCTTCATTGTGCTACAATTCTAAAAAACGTGATACCATAAATATATGCCAAACTTATTCAGATTCGGAGTCTCACTCGAAAAAGGGCTTTTGGACGAGTTCGACCGGCTTATCAAAAAGAGAAGCTATTCGAACCGTTCGGAAGCCTTTCGCGATTTAATACGTCAAGAATTAGTAAAAGAAGAATGGCGCGAAGGTGGTGAGGTTGTTGGAGCTATTACTCTAGTTTACGGTCATCACAAAAGAGAGTTGGTGAATAAACTCACAGATATTCAACATGATTTTCAAGGAACAATTATTTCTACTCAACATATACATTTGGATCACGATAACTGTCTGGAGCTAATCGCAGTAAAAGGAGCGCCTCAAGATATTACAAAACTTGCTGATATGCTGAAGTCAGTGAAGGGGGTGAAGCACGGCACACTAAGTATGTCTAGCACAGGTAAAGGACTTAAGTAACAATATTATTTTTTTTATCTAATGGTAGCACTAATATAAAAAAAATAGCACGAAAGGAGATCGAAGTGATACGGCACGTTTTAAAAATAGCGATATTATTAATAACGGGCATTGCCTGCCTTTATAACAATGGTTGGGCAGCCGAAGAAGAATGGAACCCTCCATCTGTCGGGCCTGTTACTGCCTGGACAGCACTGCTTTGTGGAAAGGTCAAGGTTGTAATGCAACCGTTCTTCTTCTATAACGCCACAAGAGGTTCGTTTAACCAAGATAGCCATTATGAGTCACTGCCTAATGGTGATTGGAAAAACCAGTTTCAGGAGCAACTGTTTGTTCAATATGGATTAACTGATAGATTTGAGATCGATGCTCAAACGGTTTACCAGCAAAATGTGGTTAAGCAAGACGGTGAAAGAGCGGCTTCTACCGGATTTGGAGATAGCTATCTTTTCTTGCGCGGCTGTGCCTTGGAAGAGAGTAAATGGTTGCCTCACCTAACCGCATTCTTTCAATTGAAGATGCCCACAGGCAAATACCAAAAAGCCGACCCGGATAAACTAGGAACAGATTTAATGGGAGCTGCCACAGGAGGCGGATCTTGGGATCCGGGATTTGGAATAAACCTTACAAAGCATATAAAGCCATTTATATTCCATGCCGACGTTACGTTTAGTTATCCTCAGCTGGTACGCATAGATGGGGCCAAAACAATCTATGGTAAATATATTAATTACGATTTCGGAGCGGAATATTTTTTACCAAAAGGTTTCAACTTAATGATGGAAACAAATTTTCTCGCACAAACCGATATGTGGCAAGATGGCGAGAGAATCGCATCGTCAGGCGTAAATTCTTTTATATTGTGTCCGGGCATCGGCTGGTCGGATGATAAAATTCAAATGCTTTTGGCATACCAAAGAGTAATGACAGGCGCGAATACAGACGCCAATGATTCTATCATATTTACTTTTACGTATACATTCTAGAAAGGGGGTGGTCAGGAATGTGGTTAGTGACAACTTCTATCGCTGCAGCGGGTGCGACTTTAGGTAAGTTTGCGATACCCAGGGATTACAAGTTAGGTTTTTTAGCTTTGATGCTATGGGGAGCAGTAGTAATGATTCTCGTTGATCATGTATTAGGATATGAAGGCGGAGCGTTTTTGGAGGAGACAACGGGCGGGATGATTAAAGATGGCGCTATGTTAGGAATAGCGATGTTGGTGCCCGTGTTTGTAACATGGGGGATTTCACTGTTAATCTCAAACTCAAAAAGGAGGTAAAGCATGGCTTGTTTTCTTGTTCCTACGGGTGCGGCAATAGTAACAACTGCTATAGGGAAAAAGGTTCCTGAGAAGTACCATATGAATTGGTTAAATTCAATGATGTGGGGCGGAGTGGTAATGTTAGCGGTCGAACACGTCGCCCACGGAGAAATTGTTCTTTATCCGCCATTCCTGACTGCTGGCCTTCGTGAAGTTTTACCGGAAATGCTGAGGGTTGGTGTTCCGATGACCCTGTGCATTTTCCTAATATGGGGGGTAATGGTAGCAGTGGCTGCAAGGATAAGTAAGAGAGTAAAATATGTAGGGGCGTAATAGGAAGTTGTATTAGAACTTTTAATAAGAGGCCTTGCTTTTGAATTTATAGAAGCAAGGCATCTTATTATGTACACTCAAATTTGCCAATAGCTGTATACAGAGAGGGTATGCCCTCTCTGAATTTGACTGCCCGACTCGAGCCGAAATAACCTCAGCGATGTACACGCCCAAGCATGCCCTAACTTTTGCCTTTCTTTTTCCCCAATCGTATGTTATATTTTCTCTCATAGGAAGGAAGGGGTATTAAATAATGCATAAGGAATCAGAGACAGTAGAGTTTAAGAAATCGACCGCGGAACTTAAAGAGGCGGTTATCTCGATCGTTGCCATGATCAATAAGCATGGACAGGGAGAAGTGTATTTCGGGATTGCGGACAATGGCGCGGTATTAGGGCAGATGGTCGGTCGAAAGACGATCAGGGATGTAACGCAGGCGGTCGTGGATAATACTGAGCCGAAGGTCTATCCTAAAGTAGAGACGCGCAAGATCGATGGCAAAGATTGTATTGTCGTAGAAGCCAAGGGAAACAATGGGCCTTACTTCGCATATGGCCGGGCGTATATGCGCGTTGGGGAATCAGATAAGGCCATGAGCCCGCAGGAGCTTGAAGAACGGATCTTGAAGAAGAAGAACTTTCTCTGGGATAAAGAGGTATCTGAAAAGACGCTCGCTGATGTCAACGAGGAAACGGTTAAAGAATTCATGCGTAAGGCAAAGACGGCCAAACGCGTGGATTTCGATTTTGTTAATGTAAAAACGACATTGCATAAACTGCACCTCTTGGAAGGAAATCGTTTATTGCGGGCCGCTGAAGTTTTGTTTTGCGATGACAATTCTCTGGAGGTTCAAGCCGCAATCTTTGCAGGAGCGGATAAGCTGACGTTTTTGGATATCAAATCGTTTAAAGGGAACCTCTTTAGTTTGCGTCAACAGGCCGAGGTTTATGTTAATGGCAATATGAAATGGCGAGCCGATTTAAGCGAAAGTCGCCGAAAAGAAATTCCGGAGATTCCAGTGCGGGCAATTTCGGAAGCAGTAGGCAACTCGCTATGCCATCGAGATTATTTCAATCCAAAGGGCAACGAGGTGGCTATATTCAAGGATCGCATCGAAATCTACAATCCCGGGCTTTTTCCTAAAGAAATCAATCCGGAGGATTTCTTTACCGGAGATGAAAAATCGATTTTGCGGAATCCTTTGATTGCCGAGACAATGTATAAGTCCAAGGATATCGAGCGTTGGGGAAGCGGTATCAAGCGTATTCATGATGACTGTGTTGCTTCCGGGGTCAAGGTCGAGTTTAAGCGGATTAAGACTGGTTTTGTTGTGGTATTTCAGCGGCCGAAGTGGGAAGAGGGCGAAGGGCTGGAAAAGGATGGTCAAAAAAGTAAGGTGAAAAGTAAGGTGAAAAGTAAGGTGAAAGTTATAGAAATTATCGGCCAGAATCCTTCCGCGACTATCCCGGAAATAGCGGCCTCTCTTGGTATGAGTATTCCCGGTATTGAAAAGATTATCCGATCCTTAAAAGAGGAGAAACGCTTACGCCGTGTCGGGCCCGATAAGGGCGGGCACTGGGAAGTACACGATTAGGTCTTTAGGCATTCTTCCTTCGGTAGTAGATCATCTAAGCCCAGAAGCGGGGCATTATTGGTGAACCTGATGAGGCGGTTGACTGACAGTTTATGCAGAGCTTTACGACTCGTGTATCCTTTGGCCGTTTCGATGAAATCAGGCGGTAGGGCATCGATTATTCGCAACAGTTTGGAGATGCGCTTACGGTGGATCTTTAGAGGCTTAGAAGCGGATAGGCAGGTCTCGTGCGGGTTGGCGGTCATATAGGCCTTTACCTGCAAGGCTTGTTGGACGGTGTTTATTAGTGGCGCCGGCTGTCGTTCAGGCGGGAAAGGCAGGTCAAGTGAGACCTCAAGACGCTTTTTCCTGCGGCGATAGAACGCTATAACTAATTGAACCGTATGCACTTGGGTGCTTTGCCTCGTGTCCGCTTTGAGACCCCAGTAATATCCTTCTCTCTGCATAGAGGGAGAAGTTAAAGCCTATGATCGTTATTAGCGGTCATAGGCTTTTTATCTGTCGCTGTGTCAAAGACTTCAGGCATCGCGATTATCGGCCCAATTATATGTTATTCCCGACGAATACATGTAAAGAAAACCTCTCTGGATCGAGCCAATAACTCGCCAAAATAGGCGAATTCCTCTCTTTGCACACAGCTCTTTTATAACAGGCAGAGAGGCGAGTTTATAGTTAAATATTGATGAGTTGCAATAAGTCCAATCCCTCCCGGGCTGTATACGGAGAGGAGCGCCCCCTCGCGGAATTTGACTGCCCGAGTGAGGGGATAGAAAAACCTCTAAAATTCCCCCTATATGCGCATTGAATCTATCATGGGATTTATAGATTGCTGTTAACGCATCAGTAGTATATAATATTTCCGATGCAATGGAGAGGTGCTTGATGAGGAATATTACACACAGAAAGATTACTAGGCAATCCTGAGATTGAAGGGTTGCTTTTTTATTAGTATATACTATTACGGAGCCTACATCGGCTGTGAGAATAAGAACAATTAGGCAGTCTAAAAAACAAAGCATCATTCTCATCTTCTTATCCGCATTGCTTATTATCTCGACTGTTCGAGCCAAGGCCGCTGAGGTTGTAGTATTAGATAACATTGCGGCACAGATACTTTCACTCAATGATGCTGTTGAGGAAGCTAAGCGCTCGAATCCGGAGATTTTATCCGCGAAAAGGAATTACGAGGCCGCGAATGCAAGAATTGCCCAAGAACTTGTCCCAGAAGACCCGGTAGTGGAGTACGTCTATGATGAGATGCGGGCGGGCGTTCCCGGTCTAATGGGCAAACCGATGCGCAGCTATGGCATCTCGCAGAAAACACCGTTTCCCTCTAAGCTGATCCTTCGTTCGAATATTGCGGCAAAAGACGCCAAGATATCATACGAAGGCTATAAAGAAAAAGAGCGCGATGTCATCGCAAGGACAAAGGTCGCTTATGTTGAAGTATGGTATCTGGATAAGGCGCTAGATATAACAATAGAAAATCAGGCCCTCCTGGAACAATTCTGTTCCAGCACGGCTTCCAGGTATTCTCTCAATAAGGCGAGCGAGCAGGACGCCCTGAAAGCGCAGGTCGAGCTTGCGAAAGTTAAGAATTCCGTAATTTTGCTTGACCAAAAACGCCAGATCGCGCAGGCGAAGCTGAATATGCTACTCAACCGGGACCCTTGCGCAGATATAATGATAGACAAGAAACTGGACATGCCCGTTGTAAATAATTCATTGGAAGCGCTTATTGATACCGCAAAAAAGAACCGGCCGAAACTGCGGGCGTTCAGGTATGCCGTGGAGAAGGGCAGGACAGCCTATCTTCTGGCATGGAATGAGTTTCTGCCCGATATACACATCAGGTATCAACAGATGATCAAGGACGGAAGCGGCGGTGACTGGGCCGGCATGCTGGGTATGAGTGTTCCAATATGGTTTTGGACGAAGCAAGCATCGGGCGTAAAGGAGATGAAGTCGGAACTGGATATGTTCAGAGCCGAATATAACATGATGGAAAATATGGCCATCTTCGACGTGAAGGATGCTTATGCCAGGGTAGAATCTTATAAGAAATTAGTAAACACCTTTGAGACATCTTTTATACCGCAGACCGAGCAAGCCCTCAAGGCATCACTTGCAGGTTTTGAGGCGGGACGGATAGATTTTTTGAATCTCCTGGATAGCCAGCGCATGCTATTAGATATAAAGGTGGAGTATTATAAGATGATATTTGACCTCTGGGCAGGAGCTGCCGAGCTGGAAAAGTCGATAGGGATAGATCTATAAGGAAGGGTATTGTTTTATGAAAAATGCCGAAAGGAAATTCATTCTGTTTTCGTCAATCGTAGCGATTTCGTTGTTGAGCGTTTGTATTTTTATGGAAGGATGCGGCAAGGGAACTCCGCGATCAAAAGCAGAACAGGAGAAGCGGATAGCGTACTGGACGTGCGCCATGCACCCTTCCGTCCGCATAACAGATGAAGCGTATGAGAAGGGAGCAAAAAATTGTCCCATATGCAATATGACCCTTATCGCTGTCAGCGCCGTTACCGAGCCGGAAGGGGCTCCGCTGACCACGGGATCACAGGTTACAGAGGATGCGTACTATGGTTGCGGTGTAGCAAAAGAGGGTCATTGCCCCCATTGCGATGAAGGCAAGCCTGATGCCGAATGTATATGCGGAGGCCATTCTTTTGTCCTGGGTTCAGGGAAGCTCACGCATTGCCCAATATGCAAAAGGTCGCTCAAGAGAATAGATCCTAAAGACTTACCCGGTACTATACATCCGGTTGAGCCGTCCAAGGGAAGCGCCTCACGGAAGATCCTGCATTATCGTAGTCCGATGGATCCGAAAGCCACCTCATCTGTGCCGGCAAAGGACTCGATGGGCATGGATTATATTCCTGTCTATGAGGAGGACGTTGCGCCTACCGGAGACGGAGAAATTTTATCGCGGCTGAAACTCAGCCAAGAACAGGTAGGGCTTGCAGGGATCAAGACAGCAATTGTCAGCAGACAGCGTCTCTATGAATCTATACGTGCGGTAGGTATGGTAGCTTATGACCCGGAACTTGCAGTGACTCAGGAAGAGTTCCTTACTGCCGTTGAAACAAGGCAGAAGGTTAAGGACAGCTCGGATGCCGATGTCATAAGAAGAGCTGACGATCTCGTTGAGAAGTCAAAGTTTAAGCTGAGGCTTCTGGGTATGGGTGATGGCGAGATATCGGAGCTGCAAAAGAACGGCAGAAGTCAGCTGAATTTAGTACTGCCGGAAGATAAGGCGTGGATATATGCGGACATATATGAAGCGGACCTGGGTTGGGTGAAGCCAGACCAGGAGGCCACGATAACGACTACCGCCTATCCTGGAGAAGAATTTAAAGGAATTGTTAAATCTATAAGCCCTGTATTGGACCAGAAGACCCGGTCGGCCAGGGTAAGGATAGAGACGGATAACATTGACAAGAAACTGAAACCTAAAATGTACGCGGATGTCCTCATAAAAAGCGTATATTTGCCGCAGGACGGTTCGGCTGAAGTCCTGGCTGTTCCGACTGGAGCTATTCTTGATACGGGCGTGAGAAAGATAGTGTATGTGGTTTCTGGGAATGGGGAATTCCTGGGCAGGGAAGTCATGACAGGGCATAAAGCAGCCGCTATAATTGATGGAAAAGATGTGCAGATGTACCCTGTACTAAGCGGGCTCAGGCCAGGAGAAACTGTCGTTACCGAAGGAAATTTTCTGATAGATTCACAAAGCCAGATATCCGGGGTTGCCGCGGTCGCTTATGGCGGGGCGCTGGGCAAAGAAGAGAAGAAATCGGCGAATGATAGATAAAATTATAGCAGGTTGTTTAAAGAACCGCTTTTTAGTAGTATCCGTATTCATCCTCATCATCTTATGGGGAATATTTTCCGCAAAACACACTCCTATAGATGCGATCCCCGACATAGGTGAACTTCAAGTCATCGTGTTTGCAGATTGGCAGGGGCGCAGTCCGCAGGACGTCGAAGACCAGGTGGTTTATCCCCTCACGACGCGCCTTTTAGGAACACCCCGCGTTAAAGTTATACGCTCCAGCTCCGCGTTCGGATTCGGCATGATCTACCTTATATTCGAAGAGGGCACAGATTTCTATTGGGCTAGGACGCGCGTCCTGGAAAGACTGAACTTTGCTACTACGGGACTACCTTCAGACGCTATGGTTATGCTGGGGCCCGATGCCACAGCTCTGGGTCAGATCTTCTGGTACACGGTAGAGAATGGTTATTATTGTCCTGACCATCCGCAAAAGGCTTACGAGAAGGCTGGGAAATGCCCCATAGATGGTAAAGACCTGATAGAGTCAAAACATGATCTGAGCCAATTACGTTCCATCCAGGATTGGTATGTGCGTTATCAGCTAAATTCCGTAGCCGGAGTGTCCGAAGTTGGTTCGGTCGGCGGATACGTGAAACAATACCAAATAGATATAGACCCAAATAAGCTTCTGGCATACAACGTCAGGCTTCAGGACGTTCTGATGGCCGTCAAGCGTTCAAACCTGGACGTTGGCGCCAAGGTCTTTGAGGAAGGCGGCGTTGAATATATAGTGCGCGGGATCGGTTTTATCAAGACGATCAGTGATATTGAAAATATAGTTGTCGGCGGCCATGACGGCACGCCCGTCTACGTTAAGAATTTCGGTCGTGTTACACTGGGGCCTGAATTCAGGAGAGGCGCCCTGGATAAAGAAGGCAAAGAAGTGACCGGCGGCGTCGTCATCATGCGCTATGGTGAAAATACTTTGACGGTCATTAATGATGTGAAGAAAAAGATCGTCGAATTGGAAGTAGGCCTTCCGCCGGGAGTGAGGATAGAACCTTTTTATGACCGCACAGGCCTCATCAAGCGGTCCGTCAAAACGCTGACCGATGCGTTGACGCAGGAAATCTTAATAACGGTATTCGTCATAGTGGTTTTCCTGCTCCACTTCTGGGGAAGCGTGATCATAGCCATAGTGCTTCCGGTTGGTATTTTAATAGCCTTTATTCTCATGCGCATCTTTGGTGTAGACGCAAATCTCATGTCTCTGGGGGGCCTTGCGATAGCGATAGGCATTATGGTTGATTCCGGCTGCATATTGGTCGAGAACATTTATAGAAAGATAGCCGAACGCAGAGCCGAAAGGGACCTGCCCAACCTGCCTTCCGATGAGCGGCTGGAGGTAGTCACGAAAGCGGCCCAGGAAGTTGGTAAGCCGGTACTCTTCGCGCTTCTGACGACGATCATAGGTTTCATTCCCGTCTTTGTCCTGACCGGTCAGGCAGGGAAATTATTCAGGCCGCTCGCTTTCACAAAGACGTTCGCCATGGTAGGCGCCGCGATCATAGCGCTTACTATCATGCCCACCCTCTGTTTTTATTTTTTGAAGGGCAAGTTAAGGCTGGCCGAGGATAATGCCACCTCAAAATTTTTGCGCAAAGTATATAAACCAATGATCAGCTGGTCACTGGAAAACAAGAAGAAAGTGATATTGGTAGCGGTAGTTATTTTATTATCAGGAGCCGCTTGCGCCATGCTCATGAAGCAGGAGTTCATGCCGCCCTTGAACGAAGGCGACCTGTTATTCATGCCCGTGCTATTCCCGGGCGCCTCGCTTACTCAGGTCATGGACGTACTGAAGAAGCAGGATATTATAATAAAGAGCGAGTTCCCTAATGAGGTGGAATGGGTTGTCGGAAAGCTAGGCAGAGCCGAGACGGCGACAGACCCGGCGCCGGTTATAATGATCGAAACGATCATTCATCTCAAAGATAAAAAATTCTGGCGTAAGGGCATGACTAGAGAAAAGCTGGTCGACGAGATCGAAGAAAAAACAAAGATGCCCGGCGTTAGCCCTATAATGACCCAGCCTATAAGAAACAGGATAGACATGCTTGCGACAGGTATACAGACACCTGTTGGGATAAAGGTCTTCGGTAGTGACCTTAAAAAGATCGAGGAGATAGCGATCCAGCTTGAAAGAATAGTGAGCCAGGTTAAGGGTGCGGTCAGTCCTTATGCCGAGAGGTCCGTATCGAGGCCCTACTTCGAGATAGAGATAGACAGGGAGAAGGCCGCAAGATACGGCATCAAGATAGAAGATGTGCAGGATATCGTGATGAGCGCGATAGGCGGATCGAATCTTACGACTACCGTGGAGGGCAGAGAGCGCTATCCGGTAAGAGTCAGGTATATGCGTGAGCTTAGGGATAGCCCTGAAGCCCTCGAGAGGGTGTTTGTTTCAAGCGTTACGGGGGAGCAAGTGCCTTTAAGCCAGGTTGCGGTGTTAAAGAAGGTGCAGGGCCCGTCAATGATCCAGTCGGAGAACACTCTGCCGTACTCCCGCATATTTGTTAATGTCAACCAGGATGTGATAGGCCTTGTTGATTTCGTAAAACTAGCTCAAGACGCCGTTAATAAGAAAATAAAAGAAAAGGAGATCGTTCTGCCGCAGGGGTACTACATAAGCTGGTCAGGGCAGTTTGAATCCGAGATGGAGTCGAGACAGAAGCTTATTCCGGCCCTTATCATATGCCTGGCGATAATATTGCTTTTACTTTACGTAGCCTTTAAATCGTTTTCCTCACTTGCAGTCATAGCCACGGGCATTCCGGTTTCGCTTATGGGGGGTATCATACTTCTTTTTTTACTACGATATAAATTCTCAACTGCTGTATGGGTCGGATTCATCGCGCTTTTCGGAGTAGCCACCGATAATGCCGTCGTTTTGGTATCCTGCCTCGACGATCTATTTAAAGAAAAGATCCCTAAATCAATAAAGGAAATAAGAGATACCGTTATACAGGGCGGTCTTCTGAGAGTGCGGCCGGCAATGATGACCACGACAACGACTATAATCGCTCTGATACCGGTTATGTTGTCGACAGGTACCGGCTCTGAGATAATGAGACCCATGGCATCTCCGACAGTGGGAGGGCTAATTACCGCGACTCTGTCTAACCTGATTTTGGTACCCATGCTGTACTGCTGGATCAAAGAGAAGCAACTTAGAAAGGGATGATTATGAAGGCGATAGGGATAGTTCTACTTGTGGTATGTTTTTTATTTTGCGTAAATAGTTGTTTGGCTAAAGAACAAGCTGTAGATGTTGGCAATAAGATTTGTCCAGTAATGGGTGAAAAAGTAAGCGGAAAAGATTATTACGAATATAAAGGGAAACGTTACGGCCTCTGCTGTCCAATGTGTCCCGCAACTTTCGCGAGTGATCCTGAAAAGTACTCTGCGATCGCTGATAAAGAAGTTGCAAAGAAATAGCAAATATTAGTAATGTCCGGTATTTTGAACCAGACAAGTCGTAACAGTTTGACTTTAAAAGAGATAGGTAATTCCTAGACAAAAATGACCGGACAAAGCGGACATCCTTCGGCGCGTTCGCTTCGCTCACTTGCTCAGGATTTCATTTTTGGCGGGGAATAGACCTCTCTAAAGCCGCAATTTTTCTTGTTTTCGTCAGTAATTGGTCTATAATACATACTTGTAAACACCGAGAGGTTCTTCCTCGGCTCATACGAGAGGGACCCCAGTAATTTCCTTCTCATAGAGAGAGGTGAGAGGTTAAAGCCCATGGTTGTAGTGAATGATCATGGGCTTTTTTATGTTTTTAAGGGTCAAAGAGTTAGGGCGTTAATTTTGCCGTATCTTCCGACGGATAGATGGTCTTCTTCTCGTGTGTGTAGAATTTTACGGCGTCAATAAGAAATGGAGTTTCCTTTTTAAAGTGGTACAATATGTAAATAACTTACGTAGTGTAGTGGAACATCAGATTTATTAAGAAAGGAGGGCTTGGCGTATGGCAGTTGAGAAAGTAGGCGAAAAATACAGGTGCAATGTATGCGGCAATGAAGTTACCGTAACAAAAGTTGGTGGAGGAGAACTTGTTTGCTGCGGGCAGCCCATGGAGAAAACAGAAGGTTAAGGAAAGGATAGATTTTTAATAAAAGGAGGTAGCCATGCCTGATTTCGGAAATCCGTTTTCTGGCCTTAAGAAAGACCGTAAAGTCACGAATGAAGAGCTAATCCGTGCGATAAGATTTATGATTGCAGCAGAATACGAAGCAATCCAGCTTTATATGCAGCTTGCGGAGTCAACAGATAATAAATTGGCAAAAGAAGTCTTGAAAGATATCGCGGATGAAGAAAAGGTGCATGCTGGCGAGTTTTTAAGATTATTGAAGGAACTTGCCCCTGATGAGCAAAAATTCTATGATAAAGGGACTAAAGAAGTGGAAGAAGAGATAAAAAAGAAATAATTGATAAATCGGTTCAATCGTGCTGACAGTGGCGCGAAAGGTTGTAGTATTGTAATATGGAAAAAGAAATCAAGCTAAAACCCATAGGCATAATTCATACGCCATATAAGGATGCCAAGGGGATGCCTATTCAGGGCACTTTCGAGAAAGGTGTTACTGGCCATATTGATATGCTTGATGGGACACCTTTATTGGATATTAAACCGTATGTTTCTCATTTTGATTCAAGAGCGAATGTAAAGAACGGTTGGCTTGATAAACATTTTGAAAACGGGAAAATACCCAAGCGGGCTAAACTAAAATAAAAAAATATACATTCGCAATTAAGGAGAAAATATGTCTATTAAATTACCGGAATTACCCTATAGTATGACGGCACTAGAGCCGTACATAAGCGCGAAAACCCTGGAATTTCACCACGGGAAACATCATGTCGGATATGTGGAAAAGTTGAATGGATTGATCAAAGGAACAGCATTAGAGAATGAAGGTCTTGAAAATATCATGCTGTCAACGGTTAAAGATTCTTCAGTATCAGCAATTTTTAATAATGCGGCGCAGGTGTGGAACCATTCTTTTTATTGGCAGTGCATGAAGCCTAAGAGCGGGGGGCTTCCACCCGGAGCAATAGCGGATAAGTTGAAAACTGATTTAGGCGGTTATGATGCATTTGTTGAAGAGTTTAAAAAAGCGGGTATCAGCCAGTTTGGGAGCGGCTGGGTGTGGCTTGTACTGGATGGCGATAAGCTTAAGGTGGCCAAGACTAGTAATGCGGATTCACCTTTGACTAAAGGCATGAAACCGCTATTGACCATTGACGTATGGGAACATGCCTACTATCTGGATTATCAGAATCGACGTGCGGATTACATTAGTGCCGTGCTTGATAAACTGATCAACTGGAGTTTTGCAGCGGACAACCTAAAAAGTAATTAACTATGGTTTAAAAAAAGAATAAACTTTTCCAAAAAAATAATGGGTTTTCGTTTTGGGTTGAGAAATTATATTTTAAAGCGGGGAATGTTCTGCAGTCAAAAGAAATCCAACTGAATGAATCAAATGTTACCTTTTGGCAGTAGATAAGTAAGGTGAAACCGAATTAAGGGGAGGGAGTATGAAGAAGAGATGCGAAAGTGTAGAATCAGCAAATTGCATTAAAGAGAAGGCGAAAGAGCTGTGAGAGAAAGACGGATGCAAACAAGATCGCGATCTAGAATATTGGTTACAGGCTGAAAAGATTGTAAAAGAGCAAATGAAAAAATAGCAGTTTATCGTCAATGTCCGGACAAAGAGAGATGGACAAATCTATCTCTTAATCCCTCAAAGAGTTACGTCATTTCCATCCAAAAAATACCGGACAAATAGGCCACTCCTTCACATTCAACGCTTAATAGACTCAATGTTTCGGTGGGCAGGCCCTCCTTCGCATTCAATAAGCGATAAACGAAATGCTTCGGCGGACAGGCCGGAGGGCAGGCATATTGGCGAGCCTGCCCGCCTGCAAGAAATAGCTTACTGGCAGGCGGGGAATAGACCTCTCTGAATAGCGCCAATAAGTCGTCAAAATAGCGCAACTCCTCTCGAATTTCTATTTATTTTATAATAACTCCTTTGAATTTTTCAGAATTAGCGTGTATTATAGTAGTGGGAGATTAGATATGTTATATTTAATATTTACTTACGAGGGTAGAGGCTATTAAGCAGGCTTATAGGAATAATAACCGGAGGCATTCTTAATGGGATTAATATCGCTTCTATTCAGCAACCCGGGGCTGTTTGTAATTCTCACGGTCCTGCTTCTGTATTCTGTGATAGCGCATGAGGTCGCTCACGGGTGGGTCGCGTATCTTTTCGGAGATGACACGGCGATGCGTTCCGGACGGCTTTCACTCAACCCGATGCTTCACCTCGATCCGGTAGGGACAATAGCGCTCTTTCTGATAGGATTCGGATGGGCCAAACCGGTTCCTGTCGATTATTCACGGCTAAAGAATTTTCGCCTGGGCCTTATCTCTGTTTCGTTGGCAGGATGTCTGGCAAATATAATCATAGCGACAGCCGCGTTATTTTTACTTCGATTAGGCGCCTTCGGCTCAAATCCATTAGTCGTATTTCTGCTCTCTCTCGTTGCGCGGATAAACATCATACTTGGATCCATTAACCTTATACCAATTCCGCCCTTGGACGGGTCTAAAATACTGATGGGTTTTTTGCCCAGGAGCGGACAGATAGTTTTGGCGCGGTTTGAAAGATATGGGCTATTTCTCCTGATGATCTTGTTGTTTATGGGTCTTTTAAATCCGGTCATAATGTTCATGCAGAAGATGATCCTGAGCATGATCGGATCCGTGCTTGGGGTGGGCAGATATGAATAAAAAACGATTTATAGTCACATGGCTAATAGGGCTATGCTTATTATTCTCAAACAACACTTTTGCTCAATATATTGATAATGATTGCAAACATGGCGGAAAAGGAGTAAGCTATTCCCGGGTCTAGTGGAGTATCCCTAGAGGTATTATTTGATGGTCGGGCCGCCATCCGAATGTAATTGGATGGTGGCTTTTGTATTTACAAAAGGAGGATGAATTATGGAATGGCAAAAAGTACCTACACCAGAAGAAATAATCGACATAGGTAAAAAGAAATTTTCCGACTTCAGTAAGTACTTTGTTTTGTTGTTGATAGGCCTGTTCCTCATAACAGGCCTAAAGGGGCTTATTTATTCGATAGGCCCGGACGAAGTCGGAGTTATCCAGAGGTTTGGTAAATATATCAGGCTGAGCTCCCCCGGGCTGCATACTAAAATACCATTCGGCATAGAGAAGGTTACGCCGATCAAGGTCGAGAAAATTTTTAAAGAAGAATTTGGGACAGGAAAAGAGAGCATTTCCTCCAGAATCATTTTAACGGGAAGCAGGGACGAAACTTTAATGCTTACAGGTGATCTTAATATACTTGATGTGCGCTGGATAGTGCAATATAGGATAAAAGATCCCATAAGGTTCCTTTTCGTTGTGCGTAATCCGCAAAATGTTATACGGGACATTTCCGAGGTGGTTATGCGCCGCCTGGTGGGAGATTACAGCGTTGATGAGGTGCTGACGATCAAGAGAGAAGAGATAGATCGCTTGGCTCAGATCGAAACGCAGAAGATATTAGATGATTATCAAACCGGAGTTCAGGTCGTAACGATTAAGCTGTTGGATGTCAATCCTCCGGAGACCGTAAAACCCGCCTTTAACGAAGTAAACGAAGCGAAGCAGGAGAAGGAGAAGATGATCAATCAGGCCTGGGAGGCATATAATAAAGTGATCCCTAAGGCCAGAGGCGAAGCGGAGCGTACGATCCGTGAGGCGGAAGGATATTCTCTTGATAAAATAAACAGGGCGAAGGGCGAAGCGGAGAGATTTTTAGCTACTCTGGCCGAATACAAAAAAGCGCCGGAAATAACTCAAAAGAGGCTTTATCTTGAAACGCTGAACGAGGTTTTACCTAAAGTGAAAAATAAGTATATTATCGATCCGCGGCAATCTTCCATACTGCCGTTAATGGACATAGGCAAGAAGGGGGGCGAGTAACGATGAAGCGCACAGCGATAGGCATAGTTTTGGGGCTTAGTACAACGATAATTATTTTTATTGCCCTCGCGCTTGCAAGCGGCGCGTTATTTATAGTGGATGAAACAAAGCAGGTAGTGATCACCCAGTTCGGCAAGCCTATAGGCGATCCTATAACGTCCGCGGGATTGCATTTCAAATTACCATTTATTCAGGATGCGCATTATTTTGAAAAGAGGCTTCTGGAATGGGACGGAGATCCCAACCAGATACCCACAAAAGACAAAAAATATATCTGGGTAGACACGATGGCGCGATGGAAGATAGTGGATGCCCTTAAGTTCCTGCAGTCTGTAGGTAACGAATTAAGCGCCAATAGCCGCTTAGACGATATCATCAATTCAGCTACGCGCGATGCCGTTACGAACCACTTATTGGTTGAAGCAGTAAGGGATTCGAACCGCATATTGGAAACAAAGGAGCTCGGGGAAGACGCTATTGTCAGCGAAGAGGCGATGGAACGTATTGAAGTCGGCAGGCAGCAGTTGACGCGTCTGATACTGAATAAGGCAAAGGTGCTTGCCCCTCAATATGGCATCGAGATTGAAGATGTGCGCATAAAACGGGTGAATTATGTGGAAGAAGTTCGTAATAAAGTATATGACAGGATGATCGCCGAGCGAAAGCGCGCTGCCGAGAAGTATCGGTCGGAAGGCCAGGGAAAATCCGCCGAGATCGAAGGCCAGATGGGAAAGGAGCTAAAATTGATCACTTCGGAAGCATATAGGCAGGCTCAGTCTCTTGTGGGAAAGGCCGATGCTGAAGCGGTTAATATATATGCCCAGGCATATTCGCAGAATCCGGAGTTTTATTCTTTTCTTAAAACGACGGAAACTTATAAAAACACGATTGATGCCAATTCGACCATAATTCTGACCACCGACAGTGATTATTATGGATATTTGAAGGGCCTTAAATAGAGGATGGCATGGTAATTGTGCGGCTGATAATGATCGGGTTCCTGCTTGGGATCGGGATCTATCTCGGATTTGTTGTTATGAAATGGATCACCGTGTTGCTGAAGCGGTGAATGGCAGGAAGAGGTGGATTTTATTTAAAAAAATTGGAGAAAGATTATGTATAAGGGAATTCTTGAGCGTGTTTTTTTAGGAAATCGGATATCGGATTATTTGATAGCGCTCGCGGCGTTATTGGTAAGTCTTCTTATCATTAATATTGTTATACGTCATTTTATAAAGCACCTTAAGAGGATCTCTGAAAAAACAACCACGACAGTAGATGATTTTTTGGTAACCGTTCTTGAAAAACTCGCCGTCCCGTTCCTATATCTTCTTGCTATTTATATCTCAATAAAGAGCCTTGCCTTTCATCCTTATCTTGAAAAGGGCTTAAACTATTTTTGTTTAGCTGTAGTAATAGTTTTTACGGTGCGCTTTATCATAATGCTTGTAGGATATGGTTTTAAGACATATCTGATCAAGAACGGCCATGAGGCAGCTGTTGAGCGCAGCCTTAAGGGCATATTGGTTTTGGTTAAGATATTGATTTGGAGTGGGGCGATTATTTTATTTCTGGATAATCTCGGCTTCAAAATCTCCGCGATCATCGCAGGTTTAGGTATAGGCGGCGTAGCCGTGGCGCTGGCGGCGCAGGCTATCTTAAAAGACCTCTTCAGCTATTTTTCCATAATTTTCGACCAACCATTTAAAATCGGAGACTTTATCATAGTCGGGGACTTGATGGGGACTATAGAATATATTGGCATAAAGACTACGCGTATACGCAGTTTAGGCGGCGAGATGCTGATCTTTTCCAACTCTGACCTCACTGATTCACGACTGCGTAATTACAGGTTGATGGAAAAGCGGCGTGTGGTATTCAGGCTGGGAGTTGTTTACGAGACACCCACCGAAAAATTAAAGGAGATACCGAAAATCGCCGAGAGTATTATAAAAAATATTAAAGATGCCGCTTTTGATCGCGCTCATTTCTTTTCGTACGGCGACTTCAGCCTAATATTCGAAATCGTATATTATGTCGTCGGGCCGGATTACAATAAGTATATGGACATACAGCAGGAGATCAATTTTGCCATCAAGGAAGAGTTCGGGAAGAAAGGGGTCGAATTCGCGTTCCCCACCCAGACACTTTACGTTAATAAAACCGATTCTAAATAAG
>Ga0268276_1001779_pt1 | contig 20010 bp, 21 predicted proteins | sample saktaG_4_FD_190145 | JGI IMG/M metagenome (GOLD analysis project Ga0268276, IMG submission 190145) | Saline water microbial communities from Sakinaw Lake, British Columbia, Canada - sak_2010_1_5_45m | ecosystem: Environmental > Aquatic > Non-marine Saline and Alkaline > Saline ... | reverse complement strand
TTCAAAGTAATCCTTTGGTTGATGTTAATGTTTCTTTGTTAAAATATGTTGATTTAAATTCTTTAATTCCTTTGGTTGATAAAGTTTTGAATACTAAATTTTCTAATGAATCAAGTGTTTTGGATCAAATTAAAACTTTTATTAATACTTCTGCTAATTTGAGTGCAGATACAAATGGAGTTTATAGAATTTTAGTTGATGTAAATAATCAAAAATATTACTCTAATTATTTTATGGTTGGGACTTTGAATCCTTCTTGTGGAAGTGTTATTGTTCCTGATTGTGAAGAAGGTTTTGAACCAGTTGAAAGTGTGGATGAAAATAATTGCCCCATAGTTGTTTGCCAACCTGTGAAAGTTATTATTGTTGATTGTTGGAGTGATGCAATTAGTCCTCACCCAATATGCACTTTAAACGACTTGAATAGAATTAGAACTCACTTGGATTGGAGTTATGAATTGAAAAATGATATTAATGCGAGTGAAACAAAAGAATGGAATGATGGTGCAGGATTTGAGCCGATTGGGAATCACTGGGCTACTAGTCCTTCTTTCAACGGATCTTTTGATGGAAATAATTTTGTAATAAGTGGATTATATATTAATAGGCCTGAAATGGCTTATGTTGGTTTATTTGGGAATAGTGAAGGTGACTTAAGGCGTGTTAAGTTAATTAATTCTGAAGTTATTGGGGGTACTTATGTGGGTTGTTTAACTGGGTCTGAGGGTTACAGAGAGATTAGTGATTGTAGTGTGGATTGTCTTGTTATTGGTTCTGATTCTGTTGGGGGTTTGGCGGGCAATAATAATGGAATTATTTTGAATAGTTATTCTGACGGTTTCGTTTTTGGTCGTGTTGCTGGAGGATTAGTTGGTATTAATTATTATGGTACTATAAAGGATTCTTATTCTTTAGCTGATGTTAATGGGTATAGGGGAGTTGGCGGTTTAGTCGGGGCTAATCATGATTCTGGCGGACGAGCATTTGTTTATGATTCATATAGTGTTGGAAGAGTATATTCATTTGGTATGTTTGCCGCACCAGGTGGATTGATTGGGGGAGGAGATCAAGATAGTATTTATATTGATGGTTCTTATTGGGATATTGAGTCTTCGGGTCAAGCAACTTCTTCTGGTGGTGAAGGCAAAACAACTAGTGAAATGTTTGAACCTTCTACTTTTGTTGATTGGGACAGAAACATTTGGAATATTGTTCAAGGAGAATATCCTAAATTAATTTGGGAATAAAATAATATTCTATTTAAAAAGTAAAGAAAATTTTTTAAAAAACGTTTTTAATTAAATGATTTTTGTGTGTTGTTTTATCCTGATATAATATCCTCTTTAGGAATTTGGGTGTTTTCATACAAGGCAATTGTATGACTAAAATGAATTAACAGAAAATTAAGTGGATTGTTAGGCAATGGGATCTTGGCAATTTAAGCTATTACCAAATCGCCAAACAACAAAAAATAACTGTTCAACACGCATAACGTATTGCAACAAAATACAACGGAATTCAATAAGATGATTTCTAACAAAATTGGTTTAGAGAAAGTTGTTCAAGTTCTAAATAGTAATGATTTATTTTTCTAGTTTGTTAATTGTTAGTCAAAAGTTTCTTTTAAATAGTTAAACTTTCTTAATTATACTTATGGATTCAAGCGAAGTAAAAAGTTATAAAGAAGCTGGGGTAGTTTGGGCGAAAGCTATAAAGTATGCTCAAAAGAAAGCAAAAGATGGAGTACTACTTTTTGATCTTGCGGAAGGAATTGAAAAACTAATTGTTGATGAAGGTGCAAAAATTGGATTTCCTGTGAATTTGAGTACTAATGAACAAGCAGCGCACTTTACTCCAAAATTCAAGGATACTTTAACTTTGAAAGAAAGTGACGTTTTGAAAGTTGATATTGGAACTAGTGTTGATGGATATATTTGTGACGGAGCTATTACAATTAACTTGGATAACAAACACGCAAAGCAAATCGAGGCAAATGAACTTGCTTTAGCTAATGCAATTAGTGTTGCGGAACTAGGAAACCCAGTTGAAAAAATGGGTGCAATAATAGAAAAAACTTTAAAAGAAAAAGGATTTAATCCGATTTACAATTTAGGTGGACACGGGTTAGGAAAAAACAATATTCATGATTGGCCAAGTGTTCCTAATCACGCTGGTGGTTCAACTGATAAATTAAGAGAAGGGATTGCGGTAGCAATAGAACCATTTGCTTCAAGTGGGGTAGGGGAAGTTAGTGAAGATATTAGTGTTGAAATATTTTCTCTTATTGAAAGAAAAGGAGTAAGAAATCCAATTGCAAAACAAATACTTAATATGTTGGACAAGTATGAGGGTAAACCTTTTGCAGAAAGATGGATTAGAAAAGAACTTGAAGGAAAGACAAGCGAATTTAATATTTCAATGGCACTAAAGGAACTAATGAAAAATAAAGCAATTCATCCTTATAATGGATTAAAAGAAGTAAAAGGGATAACTGTTACTCAAGTAGAAAAAACGATTTTAATCAATGATGCAAAAACAATAGTTCTTGGAGAATAACTATAATTTAGTTAAAGTTGATTCTTTTTTTAAACTCAAAAGCCAATCAATACACTCTTTCTCTGTAGTAAATAATCTAATTGGAAAAGGATCATTCTTAAATTTTAATAAAAAATTTATGCCATTACTAATAAAAGGACTAGAAATATTAATAAGTGCTGCAACAGCCTTAGTGTACCTTTCAGTTTCAGGTGCAATCAAATGCTTTATTCCAATGGAATCAAAATAACTAATTCTTCTCAAATCCATTAAAACAAAATGCGCTTTATTATCTGTACTATTAAATGCTGTACGCAAATATTCTTTTGCATCATCATCACTAATTTCGAAATGTTCTAAAAATTCAACATGAATTATTTCGTCAGAATCTTCCCAAATATTTACTAAATTAGTTTTTACTGGTTTAATCATTTCAAAATTCTAAACAAAACTTATTAAATAACAACTTATTACCAAAAATATATAGTGATATTAAAATGGCTGTTCTTAGACAAACTCGCGCTGGATTCAAAACACGTAATAAGCGTTCATTTGGTTTTGGGGTTGGTAAAAGCGTGAGTGATGCAATATTGTCCTCTACAATCTATAAAGTAGATGTTAAAAAAATAACACAAAAAACTGTTAACGCGTCCAAAGCAAAACAAATGCTCAAAATAGTAAAACCAAATTTTTTACCAATATTAGAAGAAATGTTTAAATTAATTAATGCAAACCCATTAATTGTTGGAGAAGATTTAGCTGTACAAGTAATAAGAAATTTAAAACAAACACGCCCTAACGAATTTTATGCTACTAGTGCGGTAGGAAGATTATTTTCACAAGCAGTTAAATACGGTGCAATTAAATCAAAAAAAGCTAGGTAAATTTAATTGAACTTAAGGGCCAACTTGTATTACTGATAGCCAAGACAAGAGGATTTATTGTGCCTTCTTGAGGGGTCTTTTTGATACTGATGGATGTTACTATTATGACAAGAAAAAACAGTACTTTGTAATTTCTCTGTGCATAAAATCAAAAGAGTTAATTAAAAAGGTTAATGAAATACTTCAATCATTAGGTTACTCCCCTCGCATGTATGAAAAGTCATTTACTGTGTTAATTAATGGTTATCCAAAATTTAAGAGATGGCTTGTGGAAATTGGAAGTAATAACCCAAAGAACATTGGAAGAATAAATGTAATAAAACAAAAGCCCCTGTGGTCTAGTTTGGATAGGATACCAGCTTGCGGAGCTGGCTGCTCGGGTTCAAATCCCGACGGGGGTGTAAAAAACAATTAGTGATACGAATGCAAAAAAGGGTTTTTCTTATTCTTGGGTTAACAAACCACAGTTTGTTGGATCCTCGCAGAAGACAATAAACATTATTTGTTGGACCTTATAGGGACAATAAAACATCTTTTGTTGGATCCTTCTAGGGGACAATAAACCACAGTTTGTTGGATCCTTCTAGGGGACAATAAACCACAGTTTGTTGGATTCTCGCAGAAGACAATAAACCACAGTTTGTTGGATTCTCGCAGAAGACAATAAACCACAGTTTGTTGGATTCTCGCAGAAGACAATAAACCACAGTTTGTTGGACATTAGTTAGGTTTAAAAAGAAAGAGAGATGATAATTAACTATGAACGCAAAAAGTGAGTATATTCATCTATTCTGATTCACAAAACTTTAGTGTTAGCTCTGATTTTCAATTTTATTCTAATTCAGTTGAAGCACCTCGGCAATTTACTTCCGAAGCGTTTTTAAGTGAAGAAATAAGCAGTTTCTCTATGGAACAAGAAAGAATTCAGTTTCCGAAAGGAAAACAAAAAGAGTTTATTGCAAAAGCAAAAAGCTTGGTTGGGAAAAGTTGGAATGAAGTAGGGCAGGTATTTGATATAAATACTAACACTTTTCAAAGCTATTGGAAAGAAAGAACAAGATTATCTAAAAAAGATTTTGAAAAGATTTGTAATTGTTTAAATCTTGTACAGGAAGAAACTCTTTCAAAGTATGCTGCTAATAACTTGATTTGGGATTACAATACTGCCTTAATGTCAAAAAATACTTTTGGCAAAGATAAAATTCAAACAAAGCAAATCAAAATTACTTATCCTTCTAATTCTTTGGATTTGGATTTATCTATTGTGAATTTTTCAAAAAGGGATATTTCAAAAAGGATACTTTTGTCAAATAAAATAACGCCTTTACTTGCTGAAGAAATTGGGTTAAGTATTGGGGATGGTTACATCTCAAATAAAAAATTTGAATATAGATTAAAGGGTAATAAAAAAGATGAAAAAGAATATTATAATAATTTTGTAAAACCAATGTTTAAAGAATTGTATAATATTGATTTGAATATACGCGAATATGATTCAACAGTTGGGTTTGAGCTTTATTCCAAAGCATTATGGGAGTTCAAAACGAAAGTAATTGGCTTACCAACTGCACCTAAGAGAACAATCGGAATTCCTGCTCTATTTAAGGTTAATAATAAAGAAATTCTTTGTTCGCTTGTTAGGGGATTATTTGATACTGATGGAAATATTTATTTTAGATCTCAAGGGATAAATAAGTCATATTACCCTGTACTCAGTTTTACGACAATATCTAAATTACTTGCTGAAGATTTGAATGAAATTTTGGCTGTGCTTGGTTTTAATTCAAATTTATATTTTAGTTCAAAGATTACTAAAAAAAATCCGAGTCCAAAATATTCCGTAGTATTGTATGGTTATTCAAATTTTAGGCTCTACAAAAAATTAATAAACACAAGGCAACCTAAAAATATTAACAAGCTAAAAGTTTGGGGGAAAAAATATAAATAATATGGCTGGCATAGATCAGTGGTTAGATTGCAAGGTTGTGGTCCTTGAGACCCGAGTTCGATTCTCGGCGCCGGCCTTTAATATTTGTTATGTGGTTTTATGAGTGAACAAAATTTTCAACCAGTTCGAGGAATGCGAGATCTTGTTGGGCAAGATGCAATGATTCAAGAATTTATTGAATCAAATTTCTCAAATGTTTTTGCTTCATTCGGGTACTACCCACTTTACACTCCTGCTGTGGAGAATTTTGAGTTGTTCAAAGTAAAAGGTGCTGCTGGAGAAGCAATTAAGGAAGAGATTTATTATTTTAAAGATAAGAGTGAAAGAGAATTAGCACTTAGATTTGAATTTACTGCTTCTTTGGCAAGGGTTGCGGCAACACAACAACTCAAAATGCCTTTCAAAAGATACCAAATTGGGGAAGTTTATAGGTATGATAGACCACAGGCAAAAAGATACCGAGCATTTACTCAAGCGGATATTGATATTTTGGGAGTAGCTGGCCTTGAAGCAGAAATAGAAGTAATGCAAGTAATTAGAAACTGTTTTGATAGTTTAAAACTAAAACCAAAAGTAATTTTTAATTCTAGAAAACTCTTAGGTGAAGTTTTAGCTAAATATGCACTTGGTAAAGAAATTGAGGCAATGAGAATACTTGACAAAATGGATAAATTAGATAAAAAGGAAATCAAAATTATGCTTACTGAAAAAGGAATAAATCCTGATATGGTTGATTTGATTGAAAAGAATTCTTTAAGTGAAATTGAGAAATTAGTTGGGACTGATTCACTTGGAGTAAAAGAGATTAAGGAATTTACTCAATTGTTAAAAGAGAACAAATTGGATTTTGTTGAATTTGATGCTAGATTAGCCAGAGGGTTTGAATATTATACTGGAATTGTTTTTGAGATAAAATTGGATAATGGCCAAGCAAAATCAGCTGATTTTGCTGGACCCGCAAAACGTAGTGACGTTTTACAGGGTCCTTCGGTAGGTGGTGGCGGAAGATTTGATAAATTAGTTTCTACTTATGGTGGACAGCCCACTCCTGCGGTTGGAGTTGGACTTGGGGTAAGCAGAATATTTGATTATTTGAAAGAAAATGGATTTGTTGTTGGAAGTCAAGGAATGTACTTATTTGGGCTTGGTGTTAAAAGTACTGAATTATTTAAAATTGCGGATACATTAAGAACTGAAAGTGTATTTGTGGAAGTTGATTTGAATTCAAGGAATTTATCAAAGAACATTGAATTTGCTCAAAAGAAAGGATACAAGTTTGTGGGAATAGTTGGGGAAAATGAAATCAAAGCAAATACTATTACTATTAAAAATATTCAAACTAGTGAACAGGAAACTATGTCTTTGAATGATTTGAATAAAATAAGAGCAAAAGTAACTTGGTAAATTATATTTGGTGGTGAATGAAATGGATATGAAAACAATAAGTGCAACAACAATTCTACAAAGTGAACCATTAGTTCATCAACAGCAATGCTATTTCTAAAATACAATCCGAAACACTTTTAGTGCTTCCAAAAAACTCTGGGCTTGAAGCATATCGCCAAGAACTTGAGAAATTGCCTAATGAAAGAATAATAGTTCGAGCTGAGGATGTTTGTGTTTTTGTTGAAGAAATGCTCAAAAAAGGGAAAAAATGTGTTGGACTCACTGGGGAAGATTTGTACAACGAGTACAAACTCAAAAATGTAATTTCTTCTGTTGGTGTGATTGAAAAAATTCCTTGGGTGGATCAAACTGCAATTTTTAACAAACCTACTTTGTGTCTATTAGGACCAATTGGAAAGAAACTCAAAAACTTGGACACTACTAACTCTAAACCAAAAGTTGCGATAAATTCAAAATACAAATACTTATCAGAAAAATTTCTTAATGAATTAGGGCAAAAAGGAAATTCTTTTGAAAAAGTGTATTTGAATGGTTGCACTGAAGAAGCTTACAAAATGGGTTTGTGTGATTTGGTGATAGATATAGTGTACTCCGGCAAATCTGCTAGAGAAGCTGGACTAGGGATAATTGAGCGAATAATGGAATCAGATATAGTTTTGGTGGGTGAGAGAGAATGATTGAAACAATTAAAATTGAAGAAATTGATTTTGATAAACAAAATGGTTTAGTTCCAACTATAATTCAAGAAAGGGAGGGGAATGTTCTTTCGCTTGTTTACTCAAATAAAGAGAGTTTAGAAAAAACCATTCAAACTGGGGTGATTTGGAGTTATAGTAGGAGCAGGGGAGGGGTTTATCAAAAAGGAGCGAGTTCTGGTAATGTTCAAGAGATAGTTGAAATTAAAAAAGATTGTGATAGTGATACACTTCTTTTCATAATAAATCAAAAAGGTAATCTTCCTGATGGAACTGGAGTTGCTTGCGAAACTGGAAAATATAGTTGCTTTGGAACAGAAAAGGAATTTGATCTTCAAGCACTATACTACAAAATTGCTTCTAGATTGAAAAGTGCTCCAGAAAGTTCATATACCAAAAAATTACTTTTGGATGAATCTTTACTTAAGAGAAAATTAATTGAAGAAGCAGCAGAAGTAATAACTGCCAAAGATAAGGAGAATTTAATTTGGGAGTGCTCAGATTTGATTTACTTCCTTTTTGTGATAATGGCAAAAGAGGGTGTAATGATTTCTGACATAGAGAAAGAGAATGAGAAGAGAAATAAATGAAATTTGTTTGAAAAATAATTTTTTTAAGGGTTTTTATTTCTCAAACCCTTAAAAATCTGCTTTTTATTCTTTTCTTCTCTTATTATTACCACTTAGAAGGTGCCAAAATAATGGATGTAATTGAATCACTGATGAAAAAATTGGGTTATGTGAAAGAGAAAAAAGCTGAAACTGAAAAAACTTCTGCTCTATTAAAACCAAAAGTTGATCTTGGGGTTTGCGTTCCAATGCATACAAAAAAACAAGAAAAGAAGGATTCTAAGAAAATAAAATTTATAATTAAAGATGATAAGGAAGAAGAAAGTCCTTTTGATAAAATAAGAAAAGAATATGAAAAAGACAAATCTGATTTTAATAGAGAAGTTAGAGAAATAACTGAAAGTATTCCAAGCGAACCTTACGATTATGAACCTGAATTAGGTGTTGAATCAATTGAAAAGAAACCAATAGTACAATCAAAATCTCCTTTTGGAAAAGTTTTGTTTAACAAATCTAATAATAATGATGAAGAAAAAGAAAGTGAAGATGAACTTGATGTTGCTTCAAAGAAAATGACTGATGGGTATGTTCCAAGGTTTTCCTCAACTGCAAGACAAAAAATGGGACTTGAAGAAAAACCTATTGCTCCAGTAAGTAATTTTTACGCTCAATTTGAAATAACTGGAATATATGCTGGTGCAGAAACAATGATTTCTGGAATTGTAAGATGTGGAAAGTTAACAAAAAGAATGAGTGCACAAATTGGAAAAAATACTATCAGAGTTTCGGATTTGAAGAAAAGCTTTGCCTCAGTTGAAGCTATTAACGAAGGGGAAAGCGGAACAATTTTCACGCGTGGTGGAGCAGGCAATATTAGAAACGGGGATGTAATAGAATTCGCTTAAATTTAAGGGATTCTATTTTAATTCTTGCTTTCAACTAATTTTTTAGTTGCTCTGGTGGTATAGCTAGTTATTACACGTCATTGGTAATGACGAAATCGCGGGCGCGCACCCCGCCCAGAGCTTTTTTTTTATTCTAATTTCTTTCAATTAAGAAAAAGTATAATATTCTTCCAATTATTAACGCAATTACTAATAATGAAATAAGTGGAAGTTCTACTCCAAAGATTAATGCTGTTTTCCAATATTGGGTAAAAAGCATGAAAAAACAAAATAGTGCTCCTATGAGAGGAAGAATAGTTTCTTTATTTATTAGCGATTTATTTAATTCAAATGGAGTAAATTCTTTTTGAATTATAATTAATGCAATGTTAATTATTCCAAACAGTAAAAATATTCCCATTGTGCATAAAGAGCCAAGGGTTTCTATATTCCCAATTAGAGCAAACAAACAGGCAAGAATAGTGGTTAAGAGAATTGCTACTGCAGGGGTATTTGTTTTTGGATTCAAGTACTCAAACATTTTTGGGGCTAATTCTTGTTTACTTAATCCATAAATTATTCTACTTGAAACATTCAAAATAACAATTAAAGTACTACCAATTGCACAAAAAGCAATTAGGGTTAGTATTAGTCCTGCTCCAGGAAAAAGGACTTGCTCAGCAACTAAAGAAAGTGGGCCTTCACTTGTTGAAGTTGGGAGGGTTGCGTTGTATAATTCAATTGGTGGTACTACACTAACTGCAATTATTGAAATTAAAACATAAATAATAGTTACAAAAAAAAGAGAAAAGAAAATTGCTTTAGGGATATTTTTTTTAGGGTTTTTTGTTTCCTCTGAAATATTTACTATTCCTTCAAAACCTAAAAATGCGAAAAAAACCAAAGCTGCTGCGGAGAAAATACTATTACTTAAAGAAAAAGAGTTTTCTATAAAGTTCATTTTATTTATTCCTTCAAAAAGATTAACTTGCCCGATGTAGGGTAGTCCAAAAATAATTATTACAAATAAACCAAAAAGAGTAATTATGGTTAATATGTTGTTCGCAATTACACTTTTTTGGACTCCTAAGAAATTTATTATTGAAATAATAATAATTGATCCTATTGCAATAAAAAGCGGATTAATTGGAGTAATTGCTTTTGCATATGCTGCAAGTCCCCAAGCTACAGTTGCTGCAGAAAAAATCCATACAAGTAGGGATAAATATCCTACTAGAAAAGAAATTTTTTTATTTTTAAAAGCTTTTTGTGCGTAAAAACTTTCAGCACTTACTTTTGTGAATATTGAAGATAATTTGGCATAAGAGAGGGCTGTTAGGGAAGCAATTATTCCTGCGATAATAAAAGAGAGCCACAAAAGGTTTCCACTAATTCCAGCACCTATTCCAATTAGAGTATAAATTCCAGTTCCTACTATTACCCCAATACTATAAGTTACTATTTGCCAAAAAGAAATGCTTTTTTGGAAAGCCAATCAATCACCAATCAAAGTTTAGAATTTACTTATTTTATTTTTTCTTCTTTTTTTCTCCAAATCTTATATAATTTGATTTAGTGTGAGTGGTTCGCTTGATTTCGTGTTTGCTTAAGTGAAGTCTTTTTTGAATCGGGGTTGGGCCGTATACTTGTGTTCGAAATTCCTTGCTGTGTGAGAAGAAGAGAAAAGCAATTATTAGGAGAATTGCAAATGTAATATAGTTGTAAGGGTAGGGTACAAGGTTAACATCAGGATCTACATATATGAAAATGCTTAATGCAATCAAAATTGCAAAAACTAGTTCAGTAAAAACAAATACAAATACTTTTAGGTTTGTCATGGTTATTTTCAATTTGATTGTTCCAAACAATAATCTTGAGAAATTGTGGTGAATCAACCAAACATGTTTATCTCTTACTGCAATAACAAAATATCCTATTAAGAAAAAAGCAATTGAGCCAAAAAACCAAATATAATTTTGAACTAAAGGTTCTGTTTGGAAAAAGAGAATATTTCCTTTTACAAATTCAATTCCTAAAAAAGTGTTTAATTGAAGGGCAATTAAAAACAAAAGAAAGCTTTCTTCAATAACAAAAAAAATCGCTGCTCGTGGGGAGAGATTATTTTTTTGAGAAAAGTAATCTTTCTCTTTAAAATTTTTGGAAAAACGCATGAATAAATAACGTAAAAGAAGTAAATAAACCTTTCTTTATTTTATTTCAAAATACATGGTTTATTTGGGTTGTTTAGGAATATTCAAATTAAGGAGTTATTTTTTTGGATGTTGTTCTTGGACTACACGAAGTTTATCCCTTGTAACTTCTTTTTTAGCTTCTTCTATTTGTTTTTGCTTTATTGCTTCTCGTAATTGTACTATTTTTTGGGGCAATGGTTCGCCATAAACTTTTTGTCTCCATAAAGAGTATTCTTCACCATTTCTAAAATTTGGTACTTTGACTTTTGGTTTAGGTTTTAATCCAAATAATTTTCTAAAAAATCCAGGCATAAAGGTCATCTTATGATGAAATAAACGCTCTTGGAGTATAAAAATCTACTTTTATTAAAAGAAATAAAGTTTTTCTTTAAGAAATAGTTATTTGTTTAATGTGTTTGGAGGGTATTTTTATTTTGAGGCCCAAGCTTTTAATTTTTCAATAATTTCAACTAGTTCCTCTGCTTTTGGGGTAAGAGCGTATTCAGTTTTCATTGGAGTTCCTAGGACAATATTTCTTGTTACAAGTTTATTTGCTTCAAATTCTTTCAATCTTAATGAAAGAATTCTTGGATTACTTGCTTTAACATCTTTTAAAATTTGATTAAATCCAGCTCTCTTGTTGTGATTGTACAAACAATCCAAAATCAAAAGATCGTGTTTTTTGCCTATTAGTGACATTGCAGTCTCTAAAGGATTTAGTTTTTCTATCATTTTACTCATTCAAATCGCCAAAACACTCATGAATATACAATATATAGCTAGTAATCTTTTTAAAGCTACTCATTTAAATATAGTTAGATACACAAGTGTTATTGATTACTATGAATTGGTTGACATACGTTAGAGGCGAAGAAAAAGTTGTAAGACAAAAAAGCAACAACTTTTACCTAGATAAGGTAATGGCTGAGATATTGGATAACAATACTTTGGCTAACTGGGTAAGAGAAACAAATGACAGAATAACTGTGTACAAATGAAAGCCATATTTTTATTGGCTTTTTAACAAATTAAAGTTAACGAAAGTTAAACGCTCAAAAAACAAAGTTTGGTTCGTTTAAAGCGGGCAGGGTGAATTTTTGCCGAAAACACTCTGGTTGGGGCTTTGATCGAACCTTTTTTTCTTATTTTTTATTCTAATTGTTAATTTTTCTTTTTAGTGGAAGAAATGAATTATGTTCGTTCTAATTAGCTCTATTGTTGAAAATAAATAGTGGAAGAAACACCCCTTTAACCTCAACAGTTCCACTTCTATTTTAATTTTTATTTAAAAATATTTTTTTTAATTTAAAATGGGGGTTGATTTTTGTTTTGTAGAAAAAGAATAAATAAAAAAATTAAAAGAAAAAGAAGGATGAATTGAAGTTATTTTTTCAAGAGCTTTTTATTTAGAGAAAGCCCTTGGGTTTCCTGCAGTAATTGCGATTGATTCGCCACTTATTTTTGAATAAAAGTGTGAATTCATCATAATAATCATGCTCACTGCGTCGTTGTAAGTGATTTCTTTTTGGAGAGTGGTTCGCTGGACATAGTGGGCTATCACAAGTTCTCTGATTTCATGGTTCAATAGAGTTTGCTTTAATCGCTTATCATCTGATTTAATTAAACCTTTATCAATGGCTTTCTTTTCAAAATAAGTTTGATTCCAAATCGCTGAACCAATTCCGAGTTTTGGACTTCCAAATAAATCCCCGCACAAAAGAGCATTAACTCTAATATTGTGTTTTCCAAGATCAATTGCCCAAGAACGAACCATTGCACACTGAGCTTCTTTAGCCACTCCGTAAAGAGAGGAATTTGGAGAAGCAAATCTAGCTGAAGCTGAAGAAATGTTAATTATACTTCCTTCTTTTTTTTCAATCATTTGCTTTGAAGCAAAGTGAGCGTTCAAAAAATATCCATTCAAGTTGACATCATTTGCTAATTTAATATCTTTTGGAGTTAGTTGGTCAATACTATTTAATTTTGCGATTCCTGCACAATTAATCAAAACATCAACTTTACCAAAACCTTTTGCTTGTGCAATTTCATTATATACTTTTTCCAATTGAACTTCATCAGTAACACTAGCAACCATTGGAAAAGCAAAATTTTTGAATTCTGAATTAATTTGAGCAGTTACTTTTTCAACTGATTTTGAATTCAAATCAAGTACACCAACTTTTGCTCCAGCATAAGGTAAACCTAGGGCAATTGCTTTACCTAATCCAGAACCTGCTCCTGTAACAACAACAATTTTTCCTTTAATTAAATCTTTTAAATTTGAATCAAGCTCTAAAAAGTTTTTTTCCATAATTTCAACCTTCTTGTTTTTGGTAGGAAAGGAATGTTCAAAGGAGTATAAAAGTTATTTGGTGCAAGAGGGGGGGGTTAGTTATGGGGTGAGATTGTTTAGTTTTTTTACTGCATCATCCACTTGAGCAAATTATCCTTGTATTTTGGAGGGGAACAAAATAGGTTTGATAAATCCAAATACTCTTTTCGTAGTTCTTTAATTGTGGGGAGTTTTTTGTTTGGGGAGTTAAAATTTAATTCGTTTTTCAAAGAATCAAAAATTGCTGGGTTTCTTAATGCCCCTCTTGCAATCATTACTCCTCCTACTCCAAGTTTTTGAACTTCTTTAATTTTAGCAGAGGTATTCAAATCTCCGTTTGCAATAATTTCTTTTCCATTCTTTTTAGCAACTTCAACACACTCTGTGTAAATTGAACTTGATTGAGTTGGTTCATCACTTCTTTGCATTCCGTGCTTTGCGTGAACTATATAAAAATCAGCATTTGTTCCTTCAATTAATCTTAAGTATACTTTGTAATTTTGTTCAGCAGAGTTCATTCCTAATCTTAATTTTATTGAAACTGGGTAATTGTGTTTTTTAATAATGTTAACTAAACTTTGAGCTCGGGTTAAACGCTTAACCATTCCAGCGCCTCTTCCTGCTTTCATAATATCTGCACTAGGGCAACTCATGTTTAAGTTAAAACCCATGAATCCTTCAAAAGGTTTGAAATTAGTTAAGTACTTTTCTAATTGTTCTTCATTAGAAGCAAGCAATTGGATTTGAACTGGAGTAGAATCTAAACAAAGAGTTTTTGCTAAAGTTGGTTTATTATTTCTTACAATCCCTTCAACTCTAGCCATTTCAGTAAAAGTTAAATCTGCTCCATGGGTAAAGCAAAGCGTTCTTAACGCAGAATCAGAATAATCCTCAATTGGAGCTAACATGAAACGAAACATAAAAATAATTACTGGTCAATTAGAGTAAAAACGTATCTTTTCTTTTTATCGTCAAATTTTGCCAAAACATTTGCTGGGTCAAAATCTGTTAGGGGGACTTTGTTTTTTACAAGAGTTTTTTTGAATCCCTTATACTCATTCAAAAGTCTGCTCATGGTTCGCATACTTTGTGCAGTTCCTTTTGCTCTTAATGCATCTATAATATCAGTAACATTTTTTGCATTAACAAATTCCATTGCACCTATTTCTCTAATTCTTCCTCTTTTTTCAGCACTCTTCGCAGCCATTCCATAATAAATTGGAGCGGTATGTTTTCCGCCTATACTTTCTAATATTTGTCTTGCTTCTCTTGCGTGCCTCATTTGTGCATCTGCAGAAACACCGGAACGAAATTCCTTTAGTACAATTGGCATTTTGTTTGCATTAGAAAGGAAAATATCAGCGTTTCCTCCTGATCTTAAATAAATTTTATCTCCTTTCAAATAATGCTTCATTGCCTGCGGGTCAGATTTGTGCAAAGCCACTCCTTCAGGAGTCATAATCATATAACCTCCATTTTTGAAAGTGTAAAGCCTACTCCCATCAACATATTGAGTGAGCGTAAAATTTTTTCTTTTGATAACTCTTTTTTCTTTAGCCCAAGGGAATCTCCCCTTTAAGTGTTTAAAATCAATAGTTTCAGGAGAGGGTTTTTTTGTCCCTGCGTTTTTAGGATGGGGGTTTGTTCTTGGGCTTCCTTCTGGCTCTTTAGATCTAGTGAATCTTTTGAATAAAGTGGTTATTCTCAAAGGGTTTCTGTTGGACATATAGAAATATTACCCATGTATTAAATAAAAAGTTAATGGAAGGTGAAAAATTTATTTCTTAAATCTTTTTACTGCTACAATGTTAGCGGACATTTGTAACGTAAAGAGATTTATTTCTTAAATCTTTTCACCGCTTCAGTTACAAAGAACAATTTCTCAAAAGAGAATTCTGCTTCAAATTTGTGTCTTTCAAGTTCAACTAAAATATCCTCATCCTTTGGAGCGGATACTTTTGCTTCTTTACTTACTTTTTCCTTTAATTCAATCCAATTTCTAATTGCACAAGAACCGGTTGTTTTTTCCATTTCGCTTAAGTGCCACATTAATTGCTTGCAGAATTTTTCAATTGGAGTTAGTTGAATTATTACTTTTGGCTCTTCTTTTTCCTCTCTCCATCTACTTAAACCAAAATCCTCAGGATAAGAGAACTTTCTTGATAATTGCTTTGTTAGGAAAATATCTTTTCCAATTGTAATGAAAAATTTGCTTTCGTTAGTTGATTTAGTTTTTGCTAACTCTCCTAATTCAAGTTCATCTAAAAAAAGCGATTGGAGATCAAAGTAAGTTTTTGAGATTCTAGCCATTGCGTTAATTCTCTCTTTTTCTTGCTCTTCATCCTTTAAGTCACTATTTGCTTTGTCAATTAAATTCTTAGAAGTGATTATTGTGTTTAGGCATTTTTCAAGTTGTTTAGATTTAGAGCAAAAATCGTTTAATTCAGCACTAACTGCGTGCTTTAGCATTTCTTGTTCAGAAAGGGATAACACGGATTTCTCTTTTTCGATTTCTTCAAGCTCGTGACCGAATTTGATTTTAGTAATAATATTTTGTTTCAATGCTTCTTTTACAAAAGTTTTAGTTGCAGCTAAATCAGTAAAGTTTTTGCCCATGAATCTTTTTTGAATTACATTAATGTTTTTCAAATTTGATTCAAGGTTAATTGCAGCATTATACATAAGTTTGTTGGACTTTGCGATTTCCTTTCTTAAAGGAATAAAATCAATTGGGTGATCTTTTCTAACTTTTGCAATTGCCTCAATATCATTAATATTTTTCTTCAACTTCTTAATTTCTTTTTCTTGATCCTCTACTTGATCTTCATACAACTTCTTCCATTCTTTCACGTTCTCTGGGTAAATTCTCTTAAAAAAACGCATAATTGAGTCCAAATCATGAGGGATCTTTATTCGCTTTACATCTTCATTTCTATCATAAGCAGAACCTTGGATTAATAGTTCAGAGAGAGTTCCTTTTTCTTCGTGAAGTGATTCTCTATCAACAAAGTACAAATCACTATTTTGATCAGCAATTTTAATTACTGATTTGAAGTAATTAGGTTCAATTCTTTCATCAGTTAATAATCTTGAAATTAACTCAGAAGGAACATAATAGTAAATAACCGCTTTTTTGTGATCCTTATAGGAACGTAATAATCTTCCTACTTTTTGAACAAAAGAAGTGGGGTTGTAAATGGGTGAAGCAATTATTCCGTGAGATGCGTATGGAAAGTCAATTCCTTCTCCTAAAGTTCCAACTGAAATTAATACATTAAATTTCCCTTCCGAGAAATCTTTCTTCAATTCATTAAAGTAATTCTTTTGAGAGTAATTGTCTGATTTTGAGTGATAGGAATGGGAAACACTTTCTGAGAAAGTTTTTGCAAGCATTTGGTTCAAAAGATCGGCTTTCTTTATTCTATTAACAAAAACCAAAGATTGAACAGAGTCTTTTTTTCCTATGTGGAATTGATCCTTAAGGAGTCTCATAATTCCTAAAAAATCCGTGCTCTTTGAAGAGAACACATCAGCGGCTTCATCCTTGTTAACTTCCTTAGCTCCCTCAAGTTCCTGGTTTTTTTGTAATTCTTTTTCTTGAGCTTTAGTTAATTTCTTTTCATTCTTTTTTACAGGGGCAAGCATAATACTTTCAATATTATCAGCATCATCTGGGAGAAAGTCATTATATGCTGATTCTACAAGATCAACTGTGGAATCCTTTTCATTTTGAATCTTTTTGAACAATTGCTTATTTACTGAGTAAAAAACAATTTTGATTACCGGATCAAGAATTATTTTATCTTGTAAAGCTTGGGTAAAAGAGTAAGTGTAAACAATTCCGCCTAAGTTAAAATCCGCGTTCTTTCCTTTCTTTTTTGGAGTAGCAGAAAGGCCTAATTTGTATTTGATTGGTTCGTTTGGGAATTTGTAATTCTCAGTGGTGTTGTGCATTTCGTCCACTATCAAAAACCAATTTTGGTTCTTCCAATTACACTCATTAAAGAATTGTTTAATTTGGTGGAAAGTACAAACAAAAACTTTGTACTTGTCAAGTTTGTTTTGAGCGCAAATGTATGCCTTTGATTCGTTGTTACTTGAGATTTCGTAAATATCTTTATCCTTTAAATGAGAATATTCTTTGATAGAATCTACCCATTGCTGAATTAGAGTTAAACGAGGGCAGACAATTAAAATTTTAAGTTCTGGTTCTTCTTCTAATTTCTTTGTGAGCATTTTTACTGCTAAAATAGTTTTACCCGCTCCAGGCACCGCTTGGATAATACCATATTTGTGCTTCTCCCAAGCCTCAATAGCTTCGCCTTGCCATTGTCTTAATTTAGGTCCATTAAATAACGAATTCAACTGCTCACCAGAAGTAAGTAGTTCTATAGAAAAATTTAAGAATGCACCAGTTTGAAAACAAAATGGGTTAATTTAGGGGATTTGATTGGGTTTAATTTGAGTGATTAATTGAACTTTTTAAAATAAAAAGTATTATATTGTACTCTTGCTGTTATACTTTAGGAAAAGGTGGTTTTTTTGGGAAATAAAATAATAAGTTTGAGTATTTTAGTTTTTAGTTTATTTTTGGCTTTGGCTTTATTTGGGTGCACTAGTGTGCCAGTTTGCGGAAATAATGTGTGCGAAGCTAATGAGACGGATTTAAGTTGTCCTTCTGATTGTGCAATTCCTGCAGAAGTTATTTCAAAAATGGCTTGGAAAAATGCACAACCTTGGGCTTTAACAGATTGGGTGAAGGATGGAAATGTGTTAAATGTAGTAATAAAAAATAATACTTCTGAGCTTTTGGTATTAAGAGCATTCCAAGCAAATAGTGAGGATTATATTTTAGCGATGAACACTGAAGTTTCTCCCGGGGCAGTAGTTGGATTGCAAATACCTTCTATGACTGATTGTGTTTCTGGAGAAAAGTATAATTATTCAAAAACATTAATTGCAATAACTTATGATACTAGTGTAATTCAAAATAAAGTTGAATATGGGGTTGCAGACATTATAGGGTATTGTAGTTGAATTTAATTGCTGGTTGTATTTTGCAACCAGTATTTTTCTTTTTTATGAAATAGTATTAAATACTAAATAAGTAGTAGATTAATTATGTCTAAATCATTGGCTTGTCGCGGAAAAATTGCAAGAAATTTTAAACTGGGAAAATATGTTCCTTTAATTAGTGAGAAAGCTCATACTGGGGTAGTACTTTCAAATGGGGCAAAACAAGTTACTGTTGTTGATGTAAGAGGCAGATCAAGAGGTCAGGGTTCAAAAGCGCGTAATAAAACAGGTTCGTCCGAGATTGGGGAAATTAGAGTATTGTTCTCTAGAAAACCAACTCATCAAGTTCAACAGGCGCTTGAGATTTGGAAAAAAGAAGGCCGAGTAAATCCTACTGCTACACGAACTCAAATTCTAAAACTTTTTGGGAAAACTAATTCTCACCCACTGGATGTAATACTTAAAGAAAATATAAGTGCAAATCTTCCTCAACCATTTGTGAGATTCATAAAATTGTATTTTAAAAGAAGTGCTAAATAATGAGTGCTTTTGCTAATTTTGCTTTGATTTAAAAATTGGGAAAACAAGTTTAATTTTGAGATTTTTTGGATAAATCCAATTCTTGTTGTCGCAATAATTTTGGTGTGTTTTCAATTAAATAAGTAATAAATTCTTTTTGAGTAGATTTGGTTTGTTTCTTAAAAAGAGTAATTAACTGTTCCTCACCTAACTTTCCCAAAGTACTTACTATATTGTTTAGTGTAACTTCTTCTCTTTGAGTTAATTTGCCCATCAAAACATTTCTGTACAACTTTCTTTTAATTGCATGAGCGAGAATAGTGTGTCTTTCTTTTGGAGAAAAAAGAACTTTCATTCTATTCTTTTTTTGAGTGAATATTGCAAGGGGGTTTTCTATTGCTTGTAAGTGAAGAGTTCCTTTCTCAAGCACCATTGCGGAAATCTCGCTACCCATTCTTCTTGAACTTTTTGGATTAATTGTATATTCCCCCAATTTTAATTTAGGAGGAGAAGGGAGCAATTTTGATTCAAGTGAGTTTCTTCTTCTTGGCATAACTGAATAAGAATTGAATTAATTTAAAAATAAAAGCTTTTTTTCAAATTAGTCGAGCGGGAAATCTGCATCTTTTAAGATGTAGATGAAAGTGAGCTTTTTTTTTACGCTGGCAATTTGGTTACGGATTGTTTTTAAACGCTTGAAAATAATGTATTTTTTGGTATTATGTTTGCGTTTAAGTTTCGTTTGTATCCTTCAAAAAAGCAAGAGGCTTTGTTATTAATGTCATTTGATTTGTGTAGATTTACTTATAACAAATTGTTGGAAGAGTTAAATGCTTCAAAGAAAATAAACCGGGGTAAAATTCAGCACAGTATTGTGAAGTTGAAGAAAAAGTTTCCCGAATTAAATAACGTTTATTCTAAAATATTGCAGTATGAGTGTTATCGTTTGTTCAGCAATCTAAAATCATTGACACAGTTAAAGCGAAAAGGGCATAAAGTTGGTAAGTTGCGTTTTAAAGGAAGAGATTG
>Ga0268276_1001778_pt1 | contig 20011 bp, 17 predicted proteins | sample saktaG_4_FD_190145 | JGI IMG/M metagenome (GOLD analysis project Ga0268276, IMG submission 190145) | Saline water microbial communities from Sakinaw Lake, British Columbia, Canada - sak_2010_1_5_45m | ecosystem: Environmental > Aquatic > Non-marine Saline and Alkaline > Saline ... | reverse complement strand
ACTAGATACAAATTTTCCTCTTCAAATAGACGCAACGATTTGTTATGCTGAATTTCAATCATTTAAAAAATGTATTCTTAATCGTGAATTATTTAAATTAGATTCTCCTTATAATACTTATCTTTGTAAAGGATTGCCTCCTACACCTATTAATAATCCTGGAATAGGGTCAATGCAAGCGGCTTTGAACCCATTAGCAAATGATTATTGGTATTATATGACCGACAGAGAAACAGGAAAAACTATTTTTTCTGAAACATTTGAAGAACATTTAGAATCCCGGGGAAAATACCTATAATTTTTAATTTAGGTTTATTCGTGATATTATAAAATTAAATGGTTCTTAAAATGAAAATTGGGATAGAGCTTAATCATATGTTACGAATTTAAAAATTTTAAAACGGAGTATTAAAATATTATTATTTATGTTTAATTTTCTAAAAAGATTGTTTTTTATCACACCTGTGAAGCCGCATATAATTCAGATAGAAATAACTAATAAGTGCAATCTTGATTGTGCTATGTGTCCAAGAAAAAGTTTTGGATTGGCATATGAGCATATGGATTTTAATATTTTAAAACAAGTAGCAAAGAAAATACCACCTTTTTCAGAAGTTATATTAACTGGTTGGGGAGAACCACTTTTGCACTCAAACATACATGAAGTTATCTCACTTTTTAAGAAAAAAGATTGTTTTGTCAGATTAACTACCAATGGGACTTTATTAAGCAATGAAATGGTAGAGAAGCTTATAAACGATGGTTTAGACTCAATAAGTGTCTCAATTGATTCTTTTGAAACTTTAGATAGTAACGATCTTCGGCATAAAAGTTCTATAATAAAAGACGCCAAAGATACTATTAAGGATTTTATTGCAATTCGAGCGGATAAAAAGAAGCCTTTTATTATTATTCAACCAACACTGCATAAAGGGAAAGAAAATGAATTATTAGATTTAATTAGAGAAGGAAAACGCCTAGGTGTTGATAAAATAAATATAGTCAGATTGGATACAAAATTTAATAAAAACTTAAAATCTTTAACCGCTAAAGAGGAATATCGTTTATCGAAAGAATTAATTGCATTATCAGATAAATTAAAAATTGAGATAGATTTTTTACCGTTTATTGCGTTTACTGGACTAAAAAGAGTCTTTTTTATTATTTTTGGCAGATTATTATTTCGTAAAAATAGACCTTGTTCAAAATTATATAATTACTTATATATTACTAATTCTGGCAAGGTTACCCCTTGTTGTTCTTTACCCAAGTATGAAGTTGGCGATTTGCTTTCACGATCGTTAAATGAAATTTGGAATGGTTCAAATTTTAAGGAATTTAGAGAAAAATCAAATTTAATTTGCAAAGATTGTAATATATTGCGTTTGCCAGATCGTTAATGTAAATAATATTCATATTCTATGAACAAAAATATTAGCGTTGTTATGCCAGTTTATAATGCAGAAAGTACTATTGAAAAAGCATTAGAATCATTGTTGTCTCAGCCTGTACAATTTAAGGCAATTTATATTATAAATGATGGTAGTACTGATAATTCTGCTAAGAAAATAAAAGAATCTTCTGATAAATACAAAAATATATTTTATATTTTTCAAGATAATCAGGGTGAAGCAAGGGCTTTAAATACAGGATTAAAAATGGTAAAAGAGGATTTTGTCGCTGTGATTGAAGGAGATGTTGTTTTAGAAAACGATTGGATTCTAAAGCTTATGCCTTATTTTGAAAATGAAAAAGTTGCGGCAGTTTCTGGTCTTACAAAATTAGCAAATAGTACAAATATTTGGTCTGCTTTTGGCGGATATAATGTGGAATATAGGCAATCTAAAATAAAGCAAGAATTTGTAGATCAGCTTAGTACTTGTAATACAATTTATAGAAAATCTGTTCTTGATAAATTAGGTTTGTTTGATGGTAAATTTACTTATGGTTTGGATAATGAAATAAGCTATAGAATGATAGATGCAGGTTATAAATTAATACTTTCAAAAAAGACTTTTTGTTTACATTTTTGGCCAGAAAGTTTTATGAAATATATAAAACAGCGTTCTCATGGTGCTCTTGGTAGGATGATGTTAATTGATAAATATCCAAAACGATGGAAAGGGGATAAAGTTTCTAGCCTACGATATTTTCTGGAGTTACCTTTAGTTTTACTTTTAATCCTTGTTTTGTTAATATCTTTAATAAGCCAATATTTTTTGATTTTAGCAGGAATTACTGTTTTTGCTATGTACCTATTTCAATTGAATGAAATCAAATTCTTTTTTAAGAAGAAAAAAGTATTTATTGGAGCGCTTTTGCCATTTTTTTCTTTATTTAGGTCGTTGGGGTGGATAAGTGGGATTATTAATTTCTACTTTGTTAAGAGTTCTATAAAAAAATGAAAATTTCTTACATTGAACCTATTGGTCAGGATAAAAAACAAGCAGAACGAATTTTTGGATGTAGCTATACAAATTATACTTTTCCAAATATTTATATATTGATTATTCTCGCTCTCTTAGAAAAAAAATATCAAGTTTATTATAATCAAGATTTTTTGTATTTTAAAAATGATAATTCATTCAGGGATTTTATTTCTTCAGATAAAAGCGATATCTATTTAATATTTTCGGTTAATCTTTCAATGGAAACAGATATTGCTTTTGCAAGGAGGATTCAAGAGATTGAAAAAAATAAAATCATTATATTTTTAGGTCCAGCACCTACTTTTTTCACTGACAAATTTATTATAAATAGAAATACTTATGTAGTAAGAGGTGAACCTGATTTTACTACAGTTGATTTAATAGATGCTATTGCAAATAAAAAACCCTTGAAAGACGTAGAAGGTATTTCTTATCTTGACTTTGAGCAGAAGAAGGTTGTGCATAATGAAGCGAGAGATATTATTGATAACATAGATACTCTTCCGTTCCCGGCAAGACATTTAATTAAAAGAAATAAATTTTATAATCCAAAACTTGGTCTTAAACCATGTACAGTAATGCTTACTTCAAGGGGGTGTCCTCATCGTTGCATATATTGTGTGCCTTGCGCTTTAAGTTTTTGCAGGGAACTTGAATTTAAAAAAACTAATAAAACAAAACCACCAATAAGGCTTAGAAGTGCTTCTAATGTTATTGAAGAATTCAAATTATTAAAAAACCAAGGATATAAATCAATAACCATAATTGATGATCAGTTTGTTTTAGGCAAAGAAAGGATTTTGGAAGTTTGTAATGGAATTAAAGATTTAAATTTAGTCTGGGGATGCTTGTCTAGGGCAGATCATTTGGATGAAGATATTGTCAAAGCTTTAAAAGAAGCTGGTTGTAAATATGTTGATATAGGAGTTGAATCTTTTGTACAAGAAATATTAAATTATACAAAAAAAGATGAAACAGTAGAAAAACTTATTGAAGGTATTAATTTATTAAAAAAACACAAGATTTTTGTTAAACTAAATATATTATTGGGCGCAAGTCCGTTAGAGACCAAGGAAACAATTAAAATAACTTTAGAGAAAATTAAAGAGATTAATCCAGATCAAGTTATGTTTAATGTTTGTAGCCCTTTCCCTGGGACAGAGTTTTACAGCATTGCTAAAGAGCAGAACTGGATTGTTGGTGGAGATTATGCACCAGTAGATGTGGCACGTTCTGCTAATATAAATTATCCTCATTTATCAGGTAAAGAATTACAAGACATTGTTCATAAAGCCAATTTACATTTTTTCTTATCTCCAAAATTTATCTTTAGAAATATAATAAGGTTAAAAAACCCTGTTTATATTTTTGAAGCCATTAAAGCAAATTTAAAAAAGCTATTCCAATAAGTTTTTTTAAATAATATTCTTAAAATTTTGATAAACTAAATTTAAAAGAGTTAAAAATGAAAGGAATAATTTTAGCTGGCGGAAGCGGATCAAGGCTTTATCCTGTAACAAAAGGCATTAGCAAGCAGTTATTGCCTATATATGATAAGCCTATGATTTATTATCCACTATCAATTCTTATGTTGGCAGGGATTAGAGATATTCTAATTATTTCTACAGAAAGGGACTTACCAATTTATAAAGAATTATTGAGTGATGGTAGTCAATTAGGATTAAGATTTGAATATAAATCACAGAAAGAACCTAAAGGAATACCGGAAGCTTTTATAATAGGGGAGAAATTTATAGGACAAGATAATGTATGCTTAATACTAGGTGACAATATGTTTTATGGCACTGATTTAGTAGATGCTCTTAGAAAAGCAAAAGAACTTAAAAACGGAGCTACTATATTTGGTTATTATGTAAATAATCCAAGTGAATTTGGGGTTGTTGAATTCAATGCTAATAAAAAGATAATTTCAATAGAAGAAAAACCTAAAAATCCAAAATCAAATTACGCTGTTCCTGGTTTATATTTTTGCGATAATAAAGTAATTGAAATGGCTAAAAGCGTTAATCCTTCTCAAAGAGGCGAATTGGAGATAACATCTGTTTTAAAGGAATATTTAAACAGAGATATTTTGAATATTGAAGTATTAGGCAGAGGGACTGCTTGGCTAGATACAGGCACCCATAGAGGGTTATTACAAGCTTCAAATTTTGTTGAAGCAATACAAAGTAGACAAGGATTATATATCGCTTGTATTGAGGAAATAGCTTATGGAATGGGTTTTATTGATAAAGAAAAATTAATAGAATTAGCACAGCCATTATTGAAAACAGATTATGGAAAATATCTTATTAGAATCTCAGAAATGTCATAAGAATTTATTACCAAAGAATATGAAAATAAAAACATATTTAATAACAGGTGGGGCGGGTTTTATAGGAGCGAATTTTGTTAAGTATATGATTAGTAAATATGAAACCAGTGTCAAATTAATAGTTTTAGATAAATTAACTTACGCAGGTAATTTGAAAACCCTTGAAAATGAATTAGATAAGATAAGATTTATTAAAGGTGATATATGTGATAAAGAATTAGTAAATGAAATATTTTTGAAAAATGATATAGATTATGTTATTAATTTTGCAGCAGAATCTCATGTTGATAGATCCATAGAAAATCCACAATTATTTTTACAAACTAACATATTAGGTACTCAAAATTTATTAGATATATCTAAAAAGTTTTGGGAAAAAGAAGATGGTTTATATAAAGAAGGTGTGAAATTTTTGCAAATATCAACAGATGAAGTATATGGAAGCCTAGGTGAGGCTGGTTATTTTACAGAATCAACTCCAATGGCTCCCCGTTCGCCTTATTCTGCTTCAAAAGCCAGCGCAGATATGATAGTACAAGCTTATGTAGCAACTTATAAATTTCCAGCTAATATCACTAGATGTTCAAATAATTATGGTCCTTATCAGTTTCCAGAGAAGCTTATTCCGTTGATTATAAAAAATATATTGGAAGGAAAGGATTTACCAATATATGGAGATGGAAAAAATGTTAGGGATTGGATTTATGTTGAAGATCATTGCAAAGCAATAGATTTAGTTTTAGAAAAAGGTAAATTAGGTGAAATATATAATATAGGCGGATGTGATGAAAAACAAAATATAGAAATAGTCAAGATTCTTATAGATATAATCAAAGATTTATTAAAGAAAAATTCAGAATATCGATCTGTTTTAAAAACTGATTTATCCAATATTAATTATGATTTGATAAAATTCGTGAAAGATAGAAAAGGTCATGATAGAAGATATGCCGTAGATTCTACAAAAATAAAAAATGAATTCGGATGGTGCTCTGAAACGAAATTTGAAGATGGGATAATTAAAACAATTAAATGGTATTTTGAAAATCAAGATTGGATAGAAAGTGTTACGTCTGGAGATTATCAAAAATATTATGAAAGGATGTATAAAAATAAATGAGAATGAATAAGAGTCTAATAAAAAATTCTATAATTCGTGGTAGCATTATTGCTATATGGAGAGATTTAAGGTCACTTTATCTTGATATTAAGTCATCAATTCTTCATATAAAAAATTACTATATTATATCCCGGAGAAAAATTTCAGGAAAATGTCTTCATTTTGGCTGTGGCACTGACTATAAAAAAGGATTTATTAATCTTGATATGAATAAATCGGCAGATTTTTATTTTGATGCGCGGAATAAAATTCCGTTTAAAGACGGAACGATCAAATACATTTATAGTTCACATTTTGTTGAACATCTAAAAAATGATGAACTCGCGGAGCATTTTAAAGAATCTTTTAGAATTCTTCAATCAGGCGGGATTTATAGAATGTGTGTTCCTGATTTCGTAAATTCAATGAAAGCATGTATTGAAAAGGATAACGAATGGTTGGAAATGGTTAAGCAAGAGATACCTCTTAATTCCGAGTTTTTTCCAAATCAATTTTTGTCTTACGGAGATTATTTAGATCGTTGTTTACATGAGTATGATTCGCATAAGGTGTTTCTTGATTACGAAAGAATAAAAAATATGTTAATTTATTCTGGATTTCAAGAGATGAATGTTAATTTGGTTTCATATGATTCATCCATAGATTTAAGTAAAAGAAAAAACTTTTCAATCTATATAGAAGTAAAGAAATAGCTAGTCAAATTACTAAATTTATATCGGATATGTATTAATATAATTAATTTATATGTTAAAAGAAAAAGGTAAAAAAGATATTTATGTTACACAACCAGTATTGCCTCCATTAGAAGAGTTTATTAAGTATTTAAAGCAAATTTGGAGAAGTAAAATTCTTACTAACAATGGTCCTTTTCATCAACAGTTTGAAAAAGAGTTAGCTGATTATCTTGGAGTAAAGTATATTTCTGTATTTTCAAATGGAACTCTTGCACTTATGACTGCAATGCAAGTACTACATATTACTGGAGAAGTTATTACTACTCCATTTAGTTTTGTTGCTACTACTCATTCATTGTGGTGGAATAATATCAAGCCGGTGTTTGTAGATATAGAAGCTAAGACTTTTAATATAGACCCTGAAAAGATTGAAGCAGCTATTACTACAAAAACTTCTGCTATTTTTCCTGTCCATGTATACGGTAATCCATCTAATGTGCAACGAATTAAAGAAATCGCTGATAAACATAAGCTAAAAGTGATTTATGATGCTTGTCATACTTTTGGAGTCTCTATAAATAATGTTCCAGTGTTAAATTTTGGAGATATTTCAGTAATGAGTTTTCATGCCACTAAGGTTTTTAATACTTTTGAAGGTGGTGCTATTGTATGTCATAATAAAAAAACTAAGCAGCGTATTGATAATTTGAAAAATTTTGGCATTACTAGTGAAACGACTGTAGAAGAACCGGGCATGAATGCTAAAATGAATGAAATGCAGGCTGCCATAGGATTACTTCAACTTAAGTATGTGGACGAATATATTGCTAAACGTAAAATTATTGCCGAAACATATCGTGAGCAATTAAATGAAATAGAAGGTATTTCTTATTTAGATGATTTACCAGGGGTTAAGCATTGTTATTCTTATTTCCCAATTTTAATTGACAAAGGAAAATATGGTGTGACTCGTGATGATTTATATAATAAGCTTAAACAAAATAATATATTTTGTAGGCGATATTTTTATCCATTGATTAGCCAATTTCCAACCTATAGTATTTTAGAATCCGCACAACCTGGAAAAATGCCTGTAGCTGAATTGGTGACTGAACAAGTTTTATGTTTACCAATGTATCCTGGCTTAAAAGAGAATACAATAAGAATTATAATTAATATTTTGAAATCATAAATATGATAGAAATAGCTATAATGAATCATTTTATAAAAATGTTTAGAAAAAATTAAATAAAGAAAATTTATATGAAAAACAAGAACACAAGATATACCTTAAATGATTTAGTTAGTACATATAATATTGATAATATTTACGAACAATATAAACGTTTTGAGTTTCTTGATAAGTTAAGTCCTTATATTAACCTCAAGAAATCAACAGTTTTAGAATTTGGATCTGCTACTGGGCAAATGACTAAGATTTTATCAAAAAGGTCAAAAAGTGTAATGGCAGTTGATGGTTCAGCCAAATTTATAAAAATAGCTAAAGCAAGAGTTAAGAATGCAAAAAACGTTAATTTCTGTGAATCTTACTTTGAAGATTTCAAAATTGATAAAAAATATGATTGCTTGATAATGCATCATATTTTAGAACATATAGAAGACCCTAAGTGTTTATTGTCTAAAATTAAAACACTTCTTAACGATGGTGGTATTTTCGCAATCTCTGTCCCTAATTCACATGCACTCTCAAGACAATTGGCTGTTAAAATGAAAATACTATCTTCAATCTATGATCTAACTGATAACGATAAAAAACATGGGCATTATCAAGTTTATGATTGGAAAGTATTGGAAAAAGAAGTAATAGAGAGCGGGCTCAATATTATAGGGAAACATGGGCTTTCATTTAAACTTTTCTCAGATAAGCAAAATATTAAAATGTTTGATACAAAGATTATTACAGAAAAACAAATAAAAGGTCTCTGGCAATTGGGAGACGAAATGAAAGAGGTTGCTGGAGCAATAATGATAGTTGCACAGAAAAAACAGAGTACTAAAAAAATTAGTTTCACGGAAAAAAATATTAAAAGAAATAAACTTATAGATATTTTACCAGCAAAATTACCGCTTGGTTTATGTATTGAGCCTACAAATAAATGTAATTTTAGGTGCATCCAGTGCCCAGTATCTTCAGATGAGTTCAGTAAAATTGTTGGGAAGAGAAAACAAATGTCGATGAGATTATATAAAAAGATTATCGGAGATATAAAGAAAATGGGAAGATTAAATAATTTAAATTTATATGGTGATGGCGAGCCATTATTACATCCAAATATAATTGAAATGATTAAAATTGCAAAAAAAAGTAACATAGCAAATGCAATTACAGTAACGACAAATGCATCACTCCTGACAAATGATTTATCAAATGATTTAATTGATTCAGGGCTAGATTATTTAAGGGTTTCAGTGTATTCCATTTATGATGATCGATTTAAAAAAATCACTAGAACAGAATATAAATCAGATCTTATTTACAATAATGTTGCAAGACTTTTTAAGAATAGGGCAATAAAAAACAAAACAACACCTTTTATTTATGTAAAAATAATAGATACATATAATAAAGAAAATAAAGAATTTATATCAAAATATTCCTCCATTTCTGATGAAGTCAATATTGAAACTCCAATGAATTGGAACGGATATAAAGATATTGATTTGATAGGAAATATTGACGAGAAACACAAAACAGATACAAAAACCTTACAAGGTTACTACGGAAAACGAAACGTATCTAATAATAAGAAAATTTGTACAACACCATTTTTGTCTTTAAATATTAAAAGCAATGGAGATGTATGTATTTGTATTGTTGATTGGAACAAAGGCACAAAAGTTGGAAATATTATGAAGTCATCATTATCAGAAATTTGGTATGGGGAAAATTTACGTGAGTTTAGAAGAATGCATATAGAAGGAAGAAGACATGAAAATAAATCATGTAAAAATTGTGATTTTATGTATTGTAATCCAGATAATATGGATGGTTTTTCTTCTCAAAAATATAATGACATTCTAAATTATAAGGGAGAATTATGAAAAATATTTTAGTGTTTCCTTGCGGTTCAGAGATTGGGTTGGAAATAAATCGATCTTTGGCCTATTCAAAGCATTTTACTTTATATGGAGGAAATAGCGTTGATGATCATGGAAGATTTGTTTATCAAAATTATATTTCGGGAATTCCTTTTGTAGACGAAGCTAATTTTATTGAGGAAATAAATAAAATTGTTGAATTGCATAAAATTGATTTTATAATACCCGCCCATGATTCGGTTCTTTTAAAAATGGCAGAAAATCAAGGCTTAATCAAAGCTGCAGTTGTTACTTCTTGCGTCGAAACTTGCGAAATATGTAGATCTAAAAGAAGAACATATGATTTTTTTAATGATATTATTCCCACGCCAATAATTTATAACATAGATCAAAAAATTAATTTTCCAGTTTTTTTAAAGCCAGAAGTAGGGCAAGGAACAAAAGGAGCTTATAAAGCTAATACAAAAAAAGAAATTGATTTTTATTTTAAAAAAGACTCAACGCTTCTTATTTTAGAATTTTTACCAGGAAAAGAATATACGGTAGATTGTTTTACGGATAAAAATGGTAATCTTTTGTTTGCAGAAGGTCGAGAAAGGATAAGAATTTCTAACGGCATTAGCGTTAATTCAAAACCAATAAAAAATTCTAGTTTTCAACGATTTGCAAGAATAATAAATGAAAAACTTTCATTTCGAGGTGCTTGGTTTTATCAAGTTAAAGAAAGATCAAATGGAGAGATTGTTTTGATGGAAATTGCTCCAAGAATTGCTGGAACTATGGCTTTATATAGGGTTTTAGGAATTAATTTCGTTCAATTATCTTTATTTGATAGGATGGGAGAAGATATTAGTATTCTAAAAAATAAATTTGATATTGAAATAGACCGTGCATTATTTGCAAGATTTTCATTCAAAAAACATTTTTCCTATATTTATATTGATTTAGATGATACTATTATTTGTGATAATAAAATCAATACAGATGTTATAAAATTTCTTTATCAAGCTAAAAATATGGGTAAAAAAATAATTTTACTTTCAAAACATAAAGAAAATATTAAAAAAACTTTATCTAAATTTGCAATTAGTGATTTGCTGTTTGATAAGATTATTTCAATAAAAGAGAATCAAAATAAGGTCAATTATATAAAAAAGATAGATTCAATTTTCATTGACGATTCATTTGATGAGCGCAAAGCAGTTTTTGATGAATTAAATATTCCCGTGTTTAGTTTGGACAGCATCGAAGCCTTATTGTTTTGGAAAGTTTAATTTTTTATTTTTTTTAATTATTAAGATGCAAAAAATATTACCTATTGTAAGCGTTTGTGTTCTTACATATAATCACGAAAAATTTATAAAAGAATGTCTTGAAGGGGTATTAAAACAGAAAGTAGATTTTGTATATGAAATTATTATTGGCGATGATTGTTCAACAGACATAACTCAAAAAATTTGTCAAGAATATGTTAGAAAATATTCTGATAGAATAATTCTTATTAGCAGTGAGAAAAATACAGGAGCAGTAAGTAATTGGCAAAGAATTCAAAATGCTTCTACAGGAAAATATATAGCAATTTGTGAAGGCGATGATTACTGGACTGATCCAAGCAAATTACAAAAACAAGTTGATTTTTTAGAAGTTAATCCTGATTATTCTGTTTGTTATCAAGATGGTACGATTATAGACGAAGATGGAGCTGTTATTAATTCTAGATATGGACCAAAAAAAGATTTTAGTAGAGATGAATTAATAAAAGGCCCCATAATTCTTTTACATAGCTTATGTTTCAGAAATATTTTAAAGGATTTTCCGATTGAAGAGCAAAAAATGGTTGGAAATCATCGTTTTATTATTTCTAGATTAGGTTTATATGGAAAAGGAAAATGGCTTGGGGACTCTATTTTACCTGGCAGATATAGAATTCATTCAGGAGGATCCTGGTCTAGTAAAGATCAAGAAGAAAAATTATTAATTAATGCCAATACGTGTTTTTGGATTTATCAATATTATAAAAGAATAGGTAAAGAAAATTATGCTGATTACTGGAAGGATGAATTTCTTCGCGTAGTTTCGAAAGTAAATATTAGTAATAATATTTTATTTTTTCAAATTAGCCAACATTTTATAAGGCTGGGTTTTTTAAATAAACTATTGCAAATAAGGTTTAGGAAAAAATAATTTTAATGATGAAGCAGGAAGAGTCAATTCTAAAAAGAGGTATCGATAGTTTCTAAAAAGAGATTTTTAAAAGAAGTCTTGTGTAAAATATTGAAATTCATTGAGAGAACCGGATTTTTTTGTTATAGACAAAGAATAATAATTTTATTTGAATAAAAATTTTCTTTATTGTATTATAAAATATATGAACAAAGGCAAAAAACTTCAAAAGATGGTCTATGTCGGAATGAGTGCAGATTTAATACACCCTGGTCATTTAAATGTTATCAATAAAGCCAAAGAGCTTGGTTCAGTTGTAGTCGGGCTTCTTACTGATAAAGCAATCGCTAGTTACAAGAGGCTACCATTTTTAAATTATGAACAGAGAAAGACAATAATGGAAAATATAAAAGGCGTGGAGAAAGTTATTCCTCAAGAAACTCTTGATTATGTGACTAATTTAGAAAGATTAAAACCCAATTATGTTGTTCACGGAGATGATTGGAGGGATGGGGTTCAGAAGAAAACTCGCGAAAGAGTAATCGAAGCTCTTAAAGGATGGAACGGTGAACTAATAGAAGTTCCTTATACAAAAGGAATATCATCTACTTTATTAAAGGAATTTTCAAGGCAAGTTGGAATAACACCAGATATTAGAATGAAAACATTTCAACGTTTAATTGATGCCAAGCCGATAGTTAGAATAATGGAGGCACATAATGGTCTTACTGGACTTATAGTCGAAAATATTAAGATTAAAAATGATTATGGCTTACATGAATTTGATGGCATGTGGTTAAGTAGTTTAACTGATTCGACTGCTAAAGGACGACCAGATATAGAATATGTTGACCTGACTTCCAGGGTTCATACTTTAGACAATATTTTAGAAGTAACGACTAAGCCTATAATTTTCGATGGCGATACAGGAGGTCTTATTGAGCATTTTGTTTTTAACGTAAAAACTTTAGAGAGAATGGGGATCTCAGCGATTATTATTGAGGACAAAATTGGTCTTAAAAAAAATTCTTTGTTTGGCGTTGAGGCAAATCAAGTTCAAGATACTGCAGAACATTTTGCTAAGAAAATAGAAATGGGCAAGAAATCTCAAGTAACTCAAGATTTTATGATTATTGCTCGGATAGAAAGTCTTATTTTAAAGAAAGGAGTAAAGGACGCTTTAGACCGAGCCCATATTTACATTAAATCTGGAGCAGATGGAATCATGATTCATAGTAAAGATAGTAAACCAGACGAGATATTCCAGTTTTGTGTGGAATATAATAAATTTAAAGAAAGAAGGCCATTAGTAGTTGTTCCGTCTACTTATAGCCAAGTTTATGAGAAGGATTTAATTAATTATGGTGTTGATGTCGTTATTTATGCTAATCATTTACTTAGAAGTGCTTATCCAGCCATGGTAGAGGTTGCTAAATCAATATTAAAAAATAAAAGAGCTAAAGAATGTGAAGAGTTGTGCATGTCTATAAATGATATTTTGAATTTAATTCCCAGCGGTAAACCAAATAATAAATAATGCTAGATTGCAGTCAATTTTATAATCTTATTAAAAGCAACGGAATAGATTTCTTTTCTGGTGTTCCTGATTCTTTATTAAAGAATATTTGTGATTATATTACCGACAATACTCCTTCAGAGAGAAATATTATAGCAGCAAATGAAGGCGGTGCTATAGCTTTAGCTACTGGTTATCATTTAGCGACAGGAAAAGTCGGGTTGGTTTATATGCAGAATTCTGGACAAGGAAATGTAATTAATCCACTTCTTTCTCTTGCTGATTCAGAAGTTTATTCAATTCCAATATTGCTTATGATAGGTTGGCGAGGTGAGCCGGGTGAAAAAGATGAGTGCCAACACATTAAGCAGGGCAAAGTCACTATTCCATTATTAGAAACATTGCAAATTCCTTATGAAATATTACCAGAGACAATTATTGAAGCAAAAAAAGCTTTAGAAAATGCTATGCATTTTATGAAAAATCAAAATTCTGTTTATGCCTTAGTTGTCCGCAAGGGAACTTTTAAGAATTATTCATTAAAGAAAAAATCCCAGACTTTTTATAAGTTATTTCGCGAAGAAGTTATAAAGATTATAGTAGATAATTTAGAAGAGAAAGATGTTATTATTTCAACAACAGGAATGACCTCGAGAGAATTATTTGAATATCGTGATAAAAAAGGATTAGGACATGAAAAAGATTTTTTGACTGTTGGTTCAATGGGTTATGCTTCGCGAATTGCTTTAGGAGTTGCTTTATTAAAACCTAGTCGTCAGGTTTATTGTCTAGATGGTGATGCTTCACTAATGATGCATATGGGTGCTTTATCTACCATAGGAAAAGTTGCACTTAAAAATTTTAAACATATAGTTATTAATAATGGCTCTCATGAATCTACTGGTGGACAACCAACGGCTGGTTTTATAATTAATATAGCTGGTATTGCTAAAAATTGTGGTTATAAATTAGCTTTGACTAGTCAAGATTTGGATGATTTTAAAAACAAACTAAATAAACTAAAATCAAGTGATGGACCATCTCTTTTAGAAATTAAAGTATCTAAGGGTCATCGTGATGATTTAGGAAGGCCCAATATTCCTCTAATAAAAAACAAAGAAGATTTTATGCGATTTTTGCAAGAGAATTAAAATCGTTTTTTATTTCATGATATTCATAAAACCCAAATTTACTAAATTTTACAAAATGCCCACCGAGGTTTATTTTGGTCGCGAAAGCTTATTAACAGTGCCACATATTCTAAAAACTAAAAGGGAATTTAAAAAAGGGCTTTTAATTAATGGTTCTCATGTTTTAGGGGATTCTTATTTTTCTAAATTTTTACTAGATTTCTCTAAATTTATAGAAGTTGTCCAGTACCCATTTAAAATTTCTAAGTCTAATTTTTCTTCAATTAATAAATTAACAAATTTTTGTCGTTGTCGCGAATTTAATTTTATATTGGCGGTAGGTGGTGGCACTATTCTAGATACAGCAAAATGCGCAGCTATTTTAAGTAATAATAAAGGTAAAATTGAAGATTATGTAAAGACAAAAACAAAAGTTTTACAGAATGATGGTCTTTTTTTTATAGCAATACCAACAACAGCTGGAACAGGTAGTGAAGTTAGTCCTTGGGCTACTGTATGGGGTAATGATTATAAGAAATATTCTTTATCATCATCGCAATTTATGTTTCCTGATATTTCTTTCGTTGATCCGGCCCTAACCGATTTGTTGCCCCATTATGAGACTGCAACCAGTGGCATAGATGCTTTATGTCAAGCAATTGAATCTTACTGGAGCGTGAATTACAACCCTGTTTCTGATAAATATGCTATTGAGGCAATGAAAATAATTAGTTGTAATCTTGAGAGTACGGTTAATAAACCAAATCAAAAATTTAGAAATAAAATGGCCTGGGGTTCATTATTGAGTGGTTTAGCATTTTCGAATACCCAAACTACTATTTGTCACGCTGTTTCTTATCCTATTTCTATTCACTGGAAAGTTGCCCATGGTCAAGCTACTTCTTTAACTTTGCCAGTTTTTTTTGAATACATAGTGCCTATTTTACCTATTACTCGTCAAAAAAGATTATTGGAAGCAATTGGATCAAAAACAATAAGTAAGGCAGCTGATAAAATTAGAAAATTAATGCTAAATATTGGATTAAAAACATCTTTTAGAGAATTAAATATAGACAAGAAAGGTGTTAACACTATTGCAAAAGAAGGATTTCATCCAGATCGTATGAAAAATTCACCGCTGATACCTTCTTTTCAAGAATTAAAAAATCTTCTAGAATCTATTCTATAAAGAATCATTTTGGTTATTATAAATACTGAATTTATTTACAATTATTGAATTTTTAAGAAAATTTTACAATATGGATCAACAAAAAATACAGTTTAATGAAAAGAAAATAGTTTTTAGTCTTCAACAAATCAAATCATTCCTGGACGAAGAAGATGTAAAATATTGGCTTAATTTTGGCACTTTATTAGGTGCTGTTAGAAATAAAAAGATAATTAGTTGGGACAATGATATTGATTTAGCTGTTTCTGTTTCTGAGGTTACTAAGGTTCTAAAAATTATTCCAAAAATGTCTAAATTGGGGTGGCGGGTTGATGTAACCGATCCAGCAATTTATTTTTCAAAAAACCAAGGAACTTTGCCAATAGGAATATCTATTTATAGGTTTTGTGGAGATAAAGCTTGGGTTTTTTGGATAAATAAAGATCCTAGATTTTATGCAATTACAAAATATTTTTATAGGATTGCAGATAAGATAAAATATAGAAAATATCACAGAAGGATTCCTTTTTTGGAAAAATTTTTATACAGATTAATTTCGTCTTCCTCTCACTCTTTAATTAGAAAAGTATTTTTTAAAATTAGCTATTTTTTTGGAAAAAAAGATACCATATTATTATTTCCTCGTAAGATGATTGATAATTTAGATCAGATAGAATTTTATAATATGAAATTTAATATCCCATCTTTAGTAGACGAATATCTATCGCTTGCATATGATAAAAACTGGAGAAAATCTAATCCTTCTTGGACATACGAAAAAGCAACCGGAATAAATTATGATTTTTTTAATCATAATAATCGTCATAAATATCCATTATTTTAAATAATTAATATTATATACGAGTCAAAGCCGATGCCTTTTTTAAAAATTGAAACTAAGTAATTATTTTTTATTTGATTATTTAACATATTCTTTAAAAAGATTTTAAAATACGGAAATATTTTAGTTAAGTGCGTAATTTATAAAACATGAAGAAGAAGATAGTTTTTATATGGAACAATTTTTTAATCGGCGGAACAGAACGAATGCTATTAGATATACTAAAGAATTTAGATAGAAATAAGTTTGATATAAGCATTATAACGATTTTAGGATCTGGTCCAATGGAAAAAGACTTCCGAAATTTGGGATGCTCGATATTCTTTTTTGGTTCTAAAAAATATCCTTCATCATTTTTTTTAAAAGCCATATGGTTTTTAAGTATCCCCTGTATTCTTTTAAGACTAGTTATTATTTTGAAAAAGATTAATCCGGATACTATTATTACTTCTTTGTATCAATCTGATATTTTAGGTTATTTAGCGAATCTTAGTTTAAATAAGAAAATTGTTTCTATTCAGCACGATATGGTTAGAAAAGGCTCGATTATTAGATGGTTAAAAATAAAAGCTTTGAAAGACACAAATCAAGTCATAGCTATTTCCAATGATGTTAAACAGTTTTTGATAGAATATTTTAAGGTTCCTGCTTCTAAGATAGAGATAGTTTATAATGGTGTAGATTTTGAAAAATTTTCATCTTTTCAGAAATTTGATGATAATTGGGGGCCAGTTTTTGGTATTATTGCTCGTTTAGATAAAATAAAGGGACATATTTATATTTTGGAAGCTTTGAAAAAATTAAAAAAAGAAGGAGTTAAATTACCGGAATTTATTTTTGTTGGCAATGGTTCTGAAAAAGGGAATTTAGAAAATTTTGTAAAAGGGAATAGTTTATCAGGCGTAAAGTTTATTGGTGAGGTGTTAGATATAGGGCAGTATTTAAAACAAATTGATGTTTTTGTTTTCCCTTCTTTGTCAGAGGGATTAGGAATTGCAATTCTTGAAGCTCTTGCTGCTAAAAAACTTATCATAGCATCTAATGTTGGTGGAATAAAAGAATTAATTAAGCACAATGAAACAGGGATTTTAGTAAAACCAACTAACGTTGATGATCTCTATAAAGCTATAAAATGGGTATTAGAAAACAAGAATGAAGCATTAAAGTTAAGAGCGGTATCATTTGGATGGATTAATAAAAATAGGCAATTTTTTGATATAAAAAATGTTTCTAAAAAATACTTAGAATTTTTAAACTGATACATATTTATGTTTAAAATCAAAGAAAATAACTCTGTTCTTAATAATATTTCTTTTACTTTTGGCACAAAGATTATTGTTATATTTCTTAGTCTTTTAATTGGAATTATTATTGCTCGTACTTTAGGTCCTTCTGGGAAGGGTCTTTTAGCAGTTATTGTGATGGTTGGAAGTACAGCTTTTAATTTATCTAATTTTGGAATAGGTGTATTTAATACTTATGCTATTTCTAATAAGAGTGTTGAGAAAAAAGATATTATAGCCAACTCTTTTTGGGCAGGGTTAATTATTAGTATAATTTGTTTTGCGATTGTTTTGTTACTATCATTAAATTTTTCTATATTTTTTCGAAATATTCCAAGAAGTTATCTGCTTTTCTATTTGATATCTTTGCCTTTTATCTTTTGGTTTTATTTTTTCCGCGATATTCTAATTGGTGAGCAAAAATTTAGAAAATTTAATATTTTTGCTATTATTACTCAAGCCATAAATTTGATGGGAGTAATTTTGTTACTATTGGTTTTTAAATTAGATGTTTTCTATGTTCTTATTTGGTATGCATTAGTCAATATTATTAATGCTTTGTTGCCGATGGGATTTGTTTTTTTGACAGATGGTTTTCATTTTAATTTTAATCTAAAAGTTTTAAAGAAATCTTTAGATTATGGATTAAAAATATGTCTGACTGGTATTTTTGCTCTTTTGATATTACGAGTAGATTTATATATGGTAAATTTTTTCAAAGGTATGGCTGAAGCGGGATTTTATTCTTTAGCTTGTAGTTTTGGAGATATTTTTTTGATTTTACCTTTTTCTATTGTTACAGTTATTTTTCCTAAAATTAATGCTGAAGGTAAAACTAAAAAAGAATCAATAGCAAAATATTCCAGAATTTCTTTGTTTTTAGTTTTTCTGATTGCAGTTGGAACATTATTATTTATTAGATTTATAATTGGATTATTATATGGGCAAGTATTTTTGGCTTCTGTAAAACCTATTATTTTACTTTTGCCAGGTTTAATAGCATGGTCAGGGATTACAGTGTTAAGTAGATATTTTATGAGCATTGGATATCCATTAAAAATTACCATTAGTTGGTTTTTGGTTGCGGTTCTTAATATTGTTTTGAATTTTATCTATATTCCTCAATATGGAATGATAGCTGCTGCTTTGTCTTCTACAGTTTCTTATCTTTTGGCTCTTGGTTTTCATTATTATTTCTTTAATAAAGAAACGGGATTAGGTTTTTATGATGTTTTTGTGCCAAGGAAAGCTGAAATTATGGATATTTTTAATAGAATAAGAGGTTTTTTGAGAAAAGACATCAAAAATGTTGTATAATATATAGTAAATAAATGAATACACTGTCTTACATTTTTTTAAGTTTTAGGTTAAAAGATTGGATTGGAAATCTTTTTGTTTTTATTCCTTTAATTCTTGCTGGATTAATATTCGATTGTGGTTTTTTTCTTAAAACAGTAGAGGCATTCTTTTTATTTAGTTTATCTGCTGGTGCAGTCTCCATTTTGAATGATGTATTGGATATAGAAAAAGATAAAAAACATCCAGAAAAATCTAAAAGGCCTATTGCTTCAGGTAAATTAAATTCCGGCATTGCTTTATTTGTTTGCTTGATTTTAATAGTTTTAAGCTTATGGCTTGCTTTAAAGATTAATTTAAGATTTACGTTTTTATTTTCTTTATTTATTATTTTAGATATTGTTTATAGTTTATGGTTAGAAAAAGCGCGTTTTCTTAATTCTGTTTTTGTGGCTTTGACTTATGCGATAAGAGTTTATGCAGGTGGGGCGATTATTAATTTATCTTTAAATATTTGGTATTTTATTTTTAGTTTTCTATTTGGTTTATTTCATTTCTTTTATAAAAAGAAAAAAGAGCATCAATAATGAATTTTAAAAACAGTAGAAGCTTTTTTGTAAAATTTTTTGCAACATGTTTTGGTCTAGGTTATAGCCCTATTTTCCCTGGAGCAGTAGGAGTAGCTTTTGGAACTGTAATTGCGTATTTAGTTCATCCATTACCTCTTTTCAATAAAATTTTAATTACTTTAATTCTTATTGTTTTAGCTGTTCCTTTAAGTACGAAAGCAGAAAAACTTTTTCAGAAAAAAGATTGTAAAAAAATTGTTATTGATGAAGTTATTGGTGTATTAGTAGCTACAATTTGGTTTACAAGCCTACCTGTGATTATGTTTATTTCCATTTTGTTTATTTATGGTTTATTTGATGCCATAAAAATATATCCTGCTAATGTGAGTGAAAATCTTTATGGTGGATGGGGGATTGTAATTGATGA